>WNGJ01009910.1_pt1 | contig 18083 bp, 17 predicted proteins | sample 5400611 | NCBI WGS metagenome assembly WNGJ01 (sample SAMN13153375, study PRJNA577476) | soil metagenome | isolation source: 40 cm soil or saprolite under Garry oak tree replicate 1 | place: USA:California | collected 2016-06-15 | reverse complement strand
CAAATACTCCCGTCGAAGCGTACCGATCAGCCTTTCGACGAACGGATGGGACAGGGGAACGTAGGGGATGGTCTTGATTTCTGTCACTTCCAGTATCCGCAGGTTGGCTTGCCATTGGTGGAACTGATAAAGCGGATCGCTGTCGGAACTGAGGTACTTCGGCAAGCAGAGGTGCCCTCGAATGGCGCGGTTGAACATCCGAAGAGTGCGACACCATCGCCCGTGCCCGCATGCACGCCGAACCCAATGATCCGGCGCGTGTACTGATCCATGACCACGAGGACCCAATGGGTCCGCAACGTTGCCGACTCGCACCTGAACAGATCCATGCTCCAGAGACTGTCTTTCATGTGGCCCAGGAACGTCAGCCAGGAAGGACCATCGGGGTGCTGTCCCGGCCGGTAGTGACGGGCGAGAATCCTGCGAACCACGTCTTTGTCGATTTGGATGTGGAACGCCAAGGCGATCTGTTGTGCAATCCGCGGACAGCCCCAGTTGGGATTACGTTGCTTCATTTCGACGACCGCATGGATGAGTTCCGCAGTCGGTCCCTTGGGGCCGGGCTTCCGACGGCGATTCGGGGAGAACAGCATGCGGTACTTTTGCTTGCTCAACGCTTTGTGAAGGCCTAGCAGCGTCGAGGGCTTCAGTACGATTGCGGATCGGAGCAGACGAGTGGGACGCACCAAGAGCGCCAGCACGCCAACGAGAATGCGGTCCGACGCGCATAGATTGGGCGATCGTTGCCGGGAGCGATTTGCGATCATGAGTTGGTGCCTAAGGAGAAGCGACTCCGCAACTATGGAACGGACCCCGCCAGGTCCGAGAAGGCGGGCCAGGGTAGCGATGAAGTGGATGAGAAGAACGACCAGATTGCGCATCGCAGAATCGTAACAGGGCGGGAAATCCTGAGGAATTATGGGTGAAAGAACAATTCGCCAACCACACGCAGGTCTGACCAGTGTGGCTGTCCCATGCCCAAAGTCGACCGTCACTGTGACCGAACAGAAAATCCGGAACACCTGTGTCGAAATCTGCGAATCCTCCTGCAGCGCCGTTGAGCTTTGGCAGTGGTTTTGCCGGAACATTTGGCAACAACTCGCCTGTGCTTAATCGAACTAGTTGGAACGCTCCCGACGACGTGACCACGAAACTGTCGGTTTGGGGATTCAATGCAAGCGGAATTGCATACGCTGGGGCTCGTTGCAGTGCCCGTTGTTTGGTCCATTCCGAAGTATTCCACAAAGTGAATTCGGTTTTGTTGACCGCCATCAGCATTGCCCCGTCGGAAGACAAGACAGGTGAATGCGTTTCTTTTAGCTCAAGTAGTTGCTTGCCAGTAGTGACGTCGAGCACCTGCGTCGAGTCGGAATTGTCCGAGAGGACAAGCCACGTACCATTTGGGCCAAACGCCACTGAATGGATATATCCAGAGAAGGAGTTGTAGGTCTTCAGGAATCGACCATCCGGCAGGTGCCACAACTTGAGACTAAACTGGTCACCTTCTCCGGCAGTGGCCAACACTTGGCGGTCACGGGAAATAGCCACAGCGCGAACAATGCCCTGGCCGGTATCGACGGCGCAAAGAAACTTTCGGTTCACCACGTCCCAAACAACCACACGACCAAAGTCTTTACCAGCTGCGAGTAATGTTCCATCCTTCCCAAAAGAAAGAACGTTGATAGTAGTTGGCGTTCCTACCCCTTGCTGGATCGTTATGGAGTTTCCGGGGCCGACTTGAACTCCGCTCTTTGGCTCTTTGTGCTTTGCATTGCTTTGCATCTCTAAGCATCGAATCTGCAGATGGGAAGTTTTTTACCGATTGCGCCACCGTCGTTGTTCCTGCGGAAACGAGAAGAAGCAGCAAAGAGAATGGAGTAGGAAAGCGCATGCAAGAAATTCTATATCACAAGTGCCACAATTTGGCTTGCCTCTGGCGCTTCCGCTAGCATGCGCTCCGCGCGTTTTTTACATCCTGTAAAGCCCGCTTGTGCAGCTCCGCTCGGTATACCCCAACCGTGCTCGCTTCCGCGCCCCTCCGGGCTACGCTCGAATGCGCTTCGGGGCTTGACAGCCGCGAACCACGGCCAGAACCCGCCTCCAGTAAAGCATGTTCTTTTTTATGCCCTGAAAGGGCCTGAAAACACTAACTCACACTGGAGCGAATACAATGCCTGGCGTTTATGAAATCATCACCGAGAGAATTATTAAGCAGCTTGAATCCAGCTTGGCTCCTTGACGCAAGCCCTGGACCTGTCAATCTCCCGCAAACCTGCTCACGCAGAAAGAGTATCGCGGACTCAATGTCTTTACGCTTGCTTCGCAGGGGTTCCCATCGCGATTCTGGCTTACCTTCAATCAAGCAACGAAGCTGGGCGGGAGAATTCGCAAGGGCGAGAAGTCTTCGCCCATTATCTTCTGGAACGTTGGTGACGAACGAGAGGCGACCACGGAAGATGGCGCGAAAACAATCTCGTGGCCTTTTCTGCTCCGTTATTACAGCGTCTTCAATTTGTCGCAGACGGAAGGCATTGACATCCCCGCATCCCTCCTACAGGAGACGCACGTCAACAACCCTATTGAGACGTGCGAACAAATCGTGACGAATATGCCGGACCCGCCAGCGTTCGAGCAATCCGATAAAGCGTGGTACTCACCGAGCAGGGACGCAGTCGGCATGCCAGCACGCAGCCTTTTTCACTCATCGGAGGAATATTACGCCACTGAATTTTACGAACTGGCCCACAGCACGGGACACGCGAAACGCTTGCACCGGGAAGACTTCGACAACACGGTTTCCTTTGGCTCTGAATCCTACTCGAAAGAGGAACTCATCGCGGAGATGACCGCCGCCATGCTTTGCGGCATCGCGGGAATCGAGCAGAAGACTCTTGAAAACTCCGCAGCCTATCTCAGGACGTGGATTGCACGGCTGAAGCCTGATTCGCGGCTGCTTGTTTCCGCCGCGTCCCATGCACAGAAAGCCGCCGACTTTATCCAAGGCAAGGCCACGCACCAGGCGACGGAAGCGCAGGCCGCCTAGACAGCCTTGACAATGGTACCGTATGTGTTACCATTAGCTATGGTCGAAGTACGCGAATACCTTGACCGGGGCGGACGCAGCCCGTTTGCCGCTTGGTCTGATCGTCTGAACAGAGAAGCGGCGGCCAAGGTGGCGGCTTGCTCTAGCCCGCATCCAACAGGGCAATTTGTCGAACGCCAAGGGCGTTGGGGCCGGTGTTTATGAGTACCGCATTGATTTTGGTCCGGGCTACCGGATTTACTTCGGCAAAGATGGCGACCGGCTTGTAATCCTCGTTGGCGGCGGAACAAAGAAGCGTCAGCAGGAAGACATCAAGACCGCACTGGCCCGGTGGCAAGACTACAAACAACGAAAAGAGGCAGGAGGGTGACTACAATGGCTTTGACACGAGATTTCAAGGAAACAATCCGGGCGCGCGTAAAACGCGACCCTGGCTTCCGCAAGGCGCTTCTCCGAGAGGGAATCGAAAACTTTCTCTCGGGTGACGTGGAAACCGGCAAGATCATACTGCGCGATTTCATCAATGCTACAGTTGGCTTTACGAAACTGAGCGACCTGACCCATCGGTCGGCGAAGAGCTTGATGCGGATGCTCGGTCCCCGTGGCAACCCTCAGGCTCGCAACTTGTTTGAGATCGTCGCCTATTTGCAGCACGCGGAAGGCGTGCGCTTCGAAGTCCGATCCGCGCACGGCGCCGTACGTGCGAAGCGGCGGCCATCCTCTCAGGGAACTAAACGCGCTGCTTCTGCCGCCTTGAGTCATTGATCGAGTAGGGCGAGACGCCGATTGAGGACCTTGAAGCAGCCAACCTTAGCCAGGATAACCTGTGGGATGAATCTGCTACGACTATCACGCTTCGAGGCGGTCAGTGGACCGGCGTCCCCGTTCCAAATCCTCGCAGCTGTATCGCAGCGGTGGGACACTGCGTTTCGGGGCCAAATCCATGCAAAGCTCAGCGGCGCGCTTCAGCAAGATCTTATTTTCCCGATGAAGTTCGAGCGCCAATAATCCGGCCACTTCTCCGGGAAGGTTCCTCTCGTCCAGATTCGCTGTCCGCGGAAGGGCCAAGGGTAACTCAACGTGCCTTGTCTTCATATGTAGAACTCATATTGTCGGCAGGCTGTTTGTCAGCATATTCCCGTGAGTCATCCCCGGGAGGTATCATGTGGAGTATCTGGGCAAGAATTTCTGTCTATCTTCTACAGAATGTCGAAGAGGGAGTGAAATGAAATGCCTGGTCGGGAGCCGAAAAACCATGGTTGCCGCATTGACAGAGACTCGGAAATTACTCTTTAGCTTCTCAGCATTGTGCCCTTGCGGAAGGGTTCGGCTACTAAGTTGCCATTCGTCTTCATAGATCACGTAGCCGGGTTTGTCTGTTCTGATTTTCTTCACGTAGGTGCCATTGCGTTCGAGGATCTGGACCATCTCCCAGATGCGGGAGATGTGCTCGGTGGACGCAGTCTTGAACCAACAGATGCCGAGGCGAAGCTTGTCACGTCCGAAGGAGGTTGGCTTTTCCAGATTCTCGCTGAGCCACGCTCGCAGCTCGTTCAGTTGGTCGGCATCGGAGCCCGTGATGTTTTGCCACTCTAAAGCCTGCACTGCTGCCTGAAATATTCCCTGCTCGACATGACTGTCCTCGTCCTTGCGGCCGATGACGAAGCGGACGTATTCGCGTTTTTCTAACGGATCGTGACGCTCAAGGATAAAGCGGTCGTCCTCTGTCTCAACGAAGGCAAGACGTCCCGGAACGCAGGAGAGGACGGTGCCCATGCCGCGTCCGACGATCTGCTTGAGAGCCTCGACGAGCGGGAGTTCTTTCTGGTCGAGCGCGGGGTCTTCTGAGATGGCGAAGACGATTTTGGGAGAGTGCCGTCTCTGCAACTCGAGGGCGATGTTGTTGACGAACAGTTTGTTGCTGGGAATGGACAAGCGGTACTTGGGATCGAAGTCTGTGAAGTGCGCGAGTTGGTTGGTGAACTTGTGGCGCAGGCGCGGGTTGGAGAGGATTTCCCTGTAACGGTCGCGTTTGCTGCGCTTCACGAACGCCGCGATGAGTGAATGCTCGTTGTGCACAGGGGGGAGTTTAGCGCAGAACCCCAAACGGTCGGCAAATCGGAGACAATCCTGAACGAAACAAATCAAGCCGGTCAGGTCCTGGTAAACGCTACTTACGGTTCAGACGCGGTTACCGGAGAAGTGGGTACTAGCCGTTATTCTCACGGCTGCTCCTCCGAGTGCTGCGACAGCTTGTCAACGCTACCGTTCAAGTCAACTCGGTACCAGAGAGTGAAAGCGCCCGGAGGTGAGCGTCATTATGGCCTGTCAAAACGACGAGCAATGCATGCGAGTTAAGCCATCGCTTCGCTCTGAGGTATGAATGCCTTTCCTTCAAGGACGCGGCTTCATAGACATAACACCGAGCGTCGGTGCTACCGGAATTGTCGTTAACGAAGAACAGGCGGCTGTCTGGTGTCCAAGCGATGTCCAAGCTTCTCTGGTATTCCTTTACCAGCTTTCGTGCGTGCGAAGACGTGTCTTCGACCCACAGCTTCCTCTCACTGCAATCGTTTGGGCATTGGAAAAATCGGTTCTGGTTGACGACTGCGGACCGGTCTTCATTGTTCGCTCTCCAGACGCTCCCCCTGCAGTTCTCTGAATCCCGCAATGCGCTTCCCGTCGTCGACGTGAACGACATGGAGCAGTATCAGCCCATCGACGGATTTGGTCTCGCCCTGACAGGCGGGAGTGCGCAACTTCTTTTGCGTATGGAACCTGTTCCGAGGAACTCCTTACTGAAAGAACTTTTCGCAAGCCAGGGGAACGATATTTGGCATCAGCTACCTGAGACTAAGTATCGGAGCGACTGCCCGGCAGGAGAGACCGATGTGGAACTGGCCAAATTCAGCCTGGCCCCCGATCGTACTGACGTCATCCCTATCCTGAAAGAGATTCTCGCGATTGACCCAGGGATTAAGATACTTGCCTCTCCCTGGTCTGCTCCAGCCTGGATGAAAACGAACGACAAGTCAAAAAGGAGGTAATTTAAAGCCTGGGTATTATGGCGCGTATGCGAATTATTTGGTGAAGTATATCGAAGGCATGAAGGCCGAAGGCATCACGATTGACGCCATCACAATCGAGAATGAGCCTTTGAACCCGAAGAACACGCCGAGCATGGTGGTGTTCGCGCCGGAGGAGGACGCCTTCATCGCAAAGTATCTCGGACCCGCGTTTCAGAAGGCGGAAATCCATACGGAGATACTCTTGTACGATCGCAATCCAGATGTTCCATCGTATCCTCTGTCGATCCTGGCGGACCCCGATGCCAGCAAGTATGTCGATGGCACCGCCTTTCACCTGTATGGCGGACAAACTTCTACTTTGACAAACGTTCATGATGAATATCCGAACAAGAATTTGTACATGACCGAGCAATCGATAGGCGGTCCCCCGGGCAGACCGCTCGGTGTCGCCGCGGCCGTTAGCCGCGTGCTGATCGGCGCCACCCGGAACTGGAGCCGCAACGTACTTCTCTGGAACCTTGCCGCCGACCCGAATTATGGGCCGCACACCAATGACGGCGGATGCACGATGTGCCAGGGCGCGATCAATCTCGACGGCAATAATGTAACTCGCAATTTGGCTTACTACGCGCTCGCGCACTTTTCGAAATTTGTGCGGCCCGGTTCCGTGCGGGTTGGGTCCAATGATCTGGAGCAATTGACGAATGTAGCCTTTCTCACCCCTGACGGGAAGCTAGTGCTGATCGTATCGAATACCGGCAACTTCTCGAAAGCGTTCGATGTGAAGTATCACGGCAGATCATTCACGACGACCCTGCCCGAAGAATCCGTGGGAACGTACGTGTGGTAAACGCGAAGCAGAGCAATGGAGAAGCGATTTGATCTTTCGTTTCCCGCCGAAGACCGTGTCGTTGTCAACTCGGAAATTATTCGGCGAGTTAGTCATCCGGGCACACCTGCGATTCTGGGCGTCACGGCGAAGTAATTCGCGAGATGTTCCAGTTACGTTACGCCGGCCTCAGTGGGCGCCGGCAGGATGGCGATGCGCCTCTGGATATACAGTCTCTTCGTAGTCCTTCAGGACGATGCACGCTGAGCAGCCACCAAGATCCGAGTGATTAGCCAACATATTTATCAAATTTCGGAACATTTTCTTTTTTCTCAGCTTGGACCAGCCCTCAAACTCATTTGCCCCATTCGCGCAAGCCGTTCATTGCCAGCACACGCCAGCTCCTAGAAAGCCAAAACGCTCACTGGCAGGCTACGGAGCGTACCGCAGTGGAGCTTGCCTTGGGGTGGGCGTTCGGAATAGTAGGCGAGCAGGAGGGCAATCTCTCCGACGTTCACCGAACTGCGTGGCCTACCGAGACTCTTTCAGTTCTGGGCAGTCCCCTTGTTTGCTATCGCGCTAGGCTGCATGCTTGGCCATCTGGTGCAACCCCAGGAGTTCGATTTATTGTTCCGATTGAAGCCGTCGCAAATCAAGTAATTACACGTGGATTTTTCTGCGCCTGAGCGAATGTAGGAAATTTTGTGGCTGACAAAGCCTAGGCTGGCTAGGGGTTCAACAGGTTTCATCCATGCGTGCGACTCAGTTTCCCATGAAAAGCTTCACTGGCAACTATCGACCCGGCGAAATCGTTGGAAATTTTAGGCCCGAATCGGCCAGATCTTGGATTCTGTATCCAATGAGGATGATAAGAGCCAGGTACCAGCTCTTATTCTTCTCCAAGTCGTCTTGCCGTGTCAGCGATGATCTGAATCCGTATTTTTCTGAACGCTCGCCGGAGTTGGAGGGAGATAAGATCATCATCCAGGCCCCAGGACGCGCCGAACGATCACTTCTCCGGGCTCGCGACGCCGCCGGTGCGAAGTTGCGCTGTTTGCGGCTACTGAGGGCGATTCGTTGCGCGATTTCCCCGGCAAACAGGTCGATGGGAAACGACAGATTCCCGGCGAATGTTCAAAAAACTACGTTTTCGTGTGATCGCCAACACCCTTTGTGCAGAACCCAATAACCAGAGTCAGCGAGGCCGCCGGGCGCAGGAATATGGCCCGAAGCTGTGCCCCCGGAAAATGAGCGGCAGAAAAAGGCCAGCTTACCGAGTACAGGTAGAATCGGATTAGGGGCAGACTCGGAGCGCGAAATTGCGCGAACTACTCGTGCCGTAGCGCAACCATGGGATCGACGCGAGTAGCTCTCCGCGCTGGCAGATATCCGGCAAACAATGCGACGACAGTCAGCACACAGACTGCAGTCATGATGGTGAGCGGGTCGCGAGGCTCGAGTCCGAACAGCAACTTTTGCAGAATCCTCACCGACACCAACGATATGGCCACGCCGATGGCAAGACCTGCGCTTAGCACCACGACGACATCTCGCATGACTAAACGCAGAATCGAGCCTGGTTCGGCGCCGAGCGCCATGCGAATACCGAACTCGATCTGCCGCTGCGTCACTGCGTAGGTGAGCACGCCGTACAGTCCGATCATCGCAAGTACCAGCGCCACTACACCGAAGAACCCCGCCAGCGTTGCCATCAGCCGTTCTTGCACCAAGTTGTCATCCACTTGTTCGGCGAGAGTGTGAAACGCTAATGGCGTCTGCGGACTCACCTCGGCCACGGCACTTTGCATGGCGGAAATCAGCGCGGCTGGCGCTACCGCGGTGCGAACCTCGAAGTCCTCGGTGTCAGCCCCCGGGGGCGCTTGGGATGCGGGCAGGAACACGGTGGGCTTTATCTCCTCCCGAATCTTCTGGTACTTCGAATCTTTCACGATGCCGACAATCTGAATCCATGGCTCAGGCTTCTCGTCGCGCGTGTAGGTGCGAAATTGCCTGCCGATGGGATTCATGCCAGCAAGGAATCTGCGCGCCAGCGTTTCGTTCACAATGGCAACCGGCTGTGAATTTCGTGTGTCGTCTTGATCAAAGTTGCGGCCGGCGACCAACGGCGTGCGCAGAGTCGCGAAGTACTCCGGTGTGACGAAATTGAAGTAGCTCGGCTCACGCGCCGTTGCGCGCACAGTGTCTGGCTGAATTTCGTCGGCCCAGTTGTCGTCGCCGAGCGGTTGGGTGAGGGAACGCGAAACCGAGATCACACCCGGCACAGTGCGGAGGCGGCTCGCGATTTCGTCGTCGACAATCGCGCGCCTTTCTTTTGGAATCTTCGCATCGTCGGCTGCCCACCACGGTGGCTTAGCGCTCACAATCAACACCTGGTTGCGATCGAAGCCCAGATCGACCGTCAGCAATTTCATGAACGTCCGCAACAACAGGCCGGCGCCAACCAGCAAGACGAGCGAAAGCGCGACTTGCCCCGCGACGATCCACCTGCCGGTTTTGAATCGGGAGCGCTGGTCGCCACCGGCCGTCCTCGTCGTTATGGCTTCGATCAGAGCAACCCGGTTCGAATCCATTGCCGGCAGGAGTCCCATCACAATCCCGGTCAGCACGGCGATCGCCAAGGTAAACCCGAGCACGCGGTTATTCAGTGCCAGATCGAGAAACACCGGATTGCGTCCGGTAGAAAGATTGCGCACGAGCAACCCACCGCCCCACTCTGCAAACAGCATCCCCGCTCCGGCTCCGAGCAGCGACAGCAGTACCGACTCAGTGACGAGTTGCCGGATAACTCTGCTCCGCGAAGCGCCCAGGGCCTTCCGTATTGAGACTTCCAACCTTTGCGCCGTATTTTTCGCCAGCATCAGGCTGGTGATGTTCGCGCAGGCAATAAGAAGCACCAGCGCCACCATCGCCATGAGAATTGCCAACGGAGCTTTGAAAGAGTCGCGCAGATCGGAGGTGCCGCTTGCTGCGGGAATCGGGATCAACTTCGTTTCCAGGAAACGCTTCTGCCAGCTTGCGTCGCCCTCCGGCATCCCGGCGCGCAGCACCGGCGGGGAAAGAACTGCGAGTCGCGCCCGCACTTGCCCGAGTGTCATTCCCGGTTTCATCCGCCCCATCACGAACAGCCACCAGCGTACGCGACTATTCAGGTTGCGTTTATCGAAAGGCTCCGAGGCACATAGCGGAATCGCAATATCGAAATCCTTTCCCACTTCGGCTCCGTAGAACCGTGGTGGCGCCACGCCGATCACCTCGAACGGATGTCCTCGGAGCGAAACGGTGTTGCCAATCGCACTCTCCGCACCCGCGAAATCGGATTGCCAGAAGCCGTAGCTCAACACCGCGAGGGGCGCGCAGCCACGATGATCGTCGGCATTCGAGATCAAGCGGCCGGCTACGGGCCGGATGCCGAGCGTGGTGAAATAGCCGCCACTCACGAACAGGCCCTTCACGTAGCGCACTCCACCGCCTTGAGCCAGGTCGAACTGCTGCGGCCCGCTCCAAGCCAACATTCCGGAGAACACATCCTGCTGATCGCGCACCGCCTCCCAGAGCGCATTTGTGAAAGTGTCGTTCAGTGGTCTTCCCTGCGTTTGCATCTGCACCGCTACGAGTTCTTGGGGGGTCTGAACCGGCAGGAATCTCAGCATGACCGCATCGATAAGGCTGAAGATGGCAGTGTTCGCGCCGATGCCAAGAGCCAACGAAAGCACCACGACCGTCGCCAGCACCGGAGACTTGCGTAGAGACCGCATCGCGTAGCGCAAATCCTGCCACAACGTTTCCACAAAAGATTCCCAGCCAGCAGAACGGACGACTTCCTTCGTAACTTCGAGACTTCCGCGCTCCAAGCGCACCGCGCGAAGCGAATCCTTGCGGCTCATCCCCTCTTTCATCTTTTCCTCGGCTGCCATCTCCAGGAAGCCGTTTAGTTCTTCATCCAGCTCCTGGCTGACCCGTTTCTTTCGGAACAATGATCGGAGGCCGGTTGTAATGTTCCGTAAGAAGGACATGCGTAGGCTCCTACTCGTAACGCAAGGCCACTATGGGATCGACGCGCATGGCACGGCGAGCGGGCAGCCACGACGCAAGAAGAGCGGCCACCAGCAGCGCGACGAAGGCGCCCGCCGCGGTCCAGGGATCCAAGGGCGCGAGCCGGAAAAGCGAGGCTCTTAAGATGTTTCCAATGGCATAAGAACACGGAAGGCCGATCAGAATTCCAGTGCCCGCCATCCAAAGCGAATCAAGCAACACAATCCGAATCACATCGGCGGTAGCCGCTCCTAGTGCCATTCGAACTCCAATTTCGTTCGTTCGGCGAGCCACTGCGTAAGCGAGCACGCCAGCAATTCCAATCGTCGCGAGAGTTAGTGCAACTAGGCCAAAAGCTCCTGACAAGAAAGCCAATAGTCGTTCGGTTCGAAGCAGCCGGTCGATCAAACCATTTTGCGTGTGAAACTCGGTCAGCGGCACAGCCGGATCAACGGAAGCAACAATCGTTCGAACGGCCTGCGCTAAGCGGCCGGAATCCGTAGTTGTGCGGATGACGAAGTGAATGGGGGCCCTTGGATCCGGAAGATAAGGTTCGTATACGGTCGGAACGGCGTCGGCCCGCAGGCTGTTATAACGTGTGTCCCGCACAACGCCGACAATCTCGAATCGAGTGTTCTCCTTTGGATTGAATCCAAAGCGGCGGCCTAACGGATTCTGGTTTGGGAAAAATCGCCGCGCAAAAAGCTGATCGACAACTACCGCATCTGCATTCGGGTGCATGTCCCGCACCTCAATCACCCTGCCAGCTAATAGAGGGATGCGCAGCGTTTCGAAGAATCCGTCTCCCACGCTGTTCACATTGGCGGCCTCTGTCGGCGTCACAAGGCCTTTTTCGATCGGAGATTGGCGTCCGGGAACACTGACCCGTGACAAGTTTCCGCCACCCGATAACAAGCGCACTTCAACCGGACTCACTCGCAGGACACCGGACAGTCTGACCAGTTCTTGGCGCATGCGATCGACATAGGGTCCCAGGCGCTCAGCCGAATATCCGGCCTGCCCGGGATTCATGGAAACGTAGGCAAGATTTTCGCGATCGAACCCGACATCGATCCACTTTAGGTTCTCCAGCGAACGCCCCAAGAGTCCCGCTGCGACCAAAGCCGTCAGGCACAGCGCCATCTGGATCGAGACCAAGAGCTTGGGCAGCCGCAATCGACCGCCCATCACGGATCTGGACTGGGATTTGAGAGCGTCACCGAGCTCAGCGCGCGCAGCTTGCATGGCCGGAGCCAAGCCAAAGAGAAGGGCCGTCAGGATTGAGACCGTAGCGGTGCACCCTAGGACCCGCCGGTCGAGGTGAAGGTCGAACATGCTGCTTGTGTCGCGGCCGGACTGAAACAGTAGATGTATAGATTGTGCAAAAACATATCCAAACGCTAGTCCGGCAGCGCCCCCCACTAGCGCCAACAAGCCGCTCTCGATGAAGTGCTGTTGGAACACTCGGGCACGCGTCGCTCCCAGTGCCAGCCGCACGGCCGACTCGCGCTGCCTAACCACGGAGCGGGACAACAGCAGATTCGTCACATTGGCGCAGACGATGAGCAGCAGCACTCCAACAAGCAGCATCAGAATCCACAGGGCGCCTGCATCTGTGGCGTTGAGCGCACCAAAGCCTCGCCGGCCGGGCAGAGTGATCAGTTCGGGAATCTTCTTCTGTTCGAGATTCATGGCTTCAGCGGCGAGGCTACGAAACAGACCGGCGATTTGTGTCTTCGCAGCCGTCTCTGACGTGCCGGGTTTCAAGCGGCCCATTTCACGGACCCACCAATCACTGTCGTCTTCGCCGCGCGGAGCGCCGTCACTCTGACCGGGCTGAAAGGCAACTCTCATGGCCAGTGGCGCGTAAATGTCAGTCCACTCCCCGGCCCTGAGACCAAAGAATCCGGGCGGAGCCACTCCAACAATGCGAGCCGGCACATTGTTGATCCGGACGCTGCGGTCTAAGGCGTCTTTGGCGCCCCCAAGTCGGCTGATCCAGAAACGATGGCTCACTACTACTAGTGGCTCTTGCCCGACGCGGTCTTCCTCTGTGCGGAATGGCCGCCCAATAACGGGCAAAACGCCCAAGCCTTGAAAGAAGTTGCCACTGACGTACTGCAGGCTCACTTGCTCGGCAGGGAGCGCATCGACTGCAATCCCGACGGAGTTCGGGTCCGCGATTCCCACTAGCGCTGCGAAAACCGTCTGCTCAAGGGACAACTTACGATACAGATTCGCTCCTACTGAAGAGGCTTGAACCCCACCTCCGGAAATTTGATTGAAATCGCCGTTTACGTTGCTTACTCCTTCTGGGAACTCCGGGTTCCTCCACTCAATGATCCGAAAGGAGTCCGGATCTTTAACCGGCAAAGGTTTCAGGATCGCCGCATCGACGAGGCTGAAGATAGCGGTGTTTGCTCCCACGCCGACGCCTAGCGAGAGCAGGACCGCGAACATCAAGCCCGGCGATTTGCGGAGCATGCGTAGGCCGAAACGCGAATCCTGCCACAGCGTCTCCACAAAAGATTCCCAGCCCGCGGCGCGGACCGCTTCCTTCGAGACTTCGAGATTCCCGTGAACCAGCCGCACGGCGCGAAGCGCATCCTTGCGGCTCATCCCCTGCTTCATCTTTTCTTCGGCGGCCATTTCCAAGAAGCCGTTTAATTCTTCGTCCAGCTCCTGGCTGACCTGCTCCTTTCGGAAAAGGGACCGGAGCCCACTTGCAACATTTCGAAGCAAGGACATAGCACACCTCTCAGGATGCCTCTAAAATTCTGGCGATCGCCGCTACTTGCCTTCCCCATTCTCGCGTTTCATTATCGAGTCTTTTTCGTCCCTTCGCAGTCAGAGTGTAGTACCTTGCCCGCCTGTTGTTTTCAGTGGGTTTCCATTCGCCATCGATTAGCCCGTCTCTCTCTAGTCGTTGAATAGCGAGAAATAACGAGCCCGCATTCAGGCGGAAAACGCCCTTGCTCATCTGTTCGATTCGCACGGAAATCCCATATCCATGCATAGGCTCCAGCGCCAACGTTTTTAGGATGAGCATATCGAGCGTGCCCTGGACGAGATCACTCGGCTTGTCTGGCATAAAAGCTTCTTCCCCTGGCTACCAAGAGGAGCATACGCCTCTTCTACTGGTTGTCAAGAGGAGAAGACCCCAAAATTCATGAGGAAAAGACCTGAGAATTCATGGCGGCAGGCGAACAGTCAGGGGATTTGGCGGAAATTTTGACTCAAAAACGGAATCGAACGTGGTACAAAAACGGCCGGAGAGGCTTCCGACCTGGAGAATCTCTTGCCAAAAGAGACCTGTATCGTTCGGGAGGAGGCGGAAAAGCAGAAGCCGCGAAGCTGCCGGGCGCAGGAATTGGCCCGAAGCAGTCCTATAAAAGGGAATGTCAAGATTTCCCCCTGAGCTCGGTGCCGAGTTTTTTCTCGGCATTCAGCCCCGTTGGATTGGGTCGGTCTCGATCTCTGAGTGTTTTTGGCGTGCCTTTCCGTTCGTTGCTTCACGAGGAACGACAAAACGCTTCTCTTCCCCCTGTGGTTGCATTTCCCTGTTTGTGACGACGCCAGTCGGAACCTTGAGACGAGCAAGCTGGGTGGTTGTCCACTCGGCGAGTGGCAACGCATGGTCCTATCGGAGACTCGTGGCCTATGGCTTTCTGGGATTATCCGAGGGGGCATAAGGTGCCCAGGAGACTCGCGTGTTTTCCTACACGTATTGGCCTGACGGCTTCGGTTGATACTTCCCCTCGAATCCGAGCGTCTCAGAACCCGATGGCCACTCTCTGGAAATGATTCCCAGCAGAGGCACGATCCTAGATCAGAGACGCTAAGCTGCTCGTTCTTTCAGATAGTTGCCGTCAAAACTTACCTCCTTTTTCCAGACGGTCAAAACAATCGCGGCAATCTTTCTGGCCACGGTAAGGCGCGCCATGGTGGGCTTGCTGTCTTTGGCCAGCAAAGCCTCGTAGAAATTGTGAAACGGCCCGGGAACGCTGGTGGCCTCCAAAGCCGCACCTTTGAAGATGGTCTTGAGATGATGATTGTGATTCTGATTCAGGCCACGAAGCATCAGCGGTTTCCGGGAGCGCCGCAGTTGTCCTTCCACAACGCAGTATTGCGCGCTGTCGTGAGTTTCCAGTCCCAACCCACTGTAGGTCCACAGCTGTCGCTTGGTGCCAATTGCGACCCCAGTCAGAGTCTTCGTCCCAGAGCCACAGTCTGAATCGCGTCACAAAAGACCAAGAGGAACGCGCACGCTGCATATTCTGCTCAATGTCTGTCATGCGCTCCCTGTCCCCCGATCCACTCCGCCCTCAGCAGTGACGTACAGAGTAGGTCAGTGAGGACTGGCTGCTGTCGCCGCGGACGCTTTTTCAATCGCCGTTTTTAGCTTGGGAGAAGGAGTTTTGATGGACTTTGCGGCGAAGTCCATGATCTGTGGATTCTTCTTGACTCCGTCCTGCACCGCTTTGCTTCCCAGCCATGTTGTTGCTTCTGGTTTCCCCTGGCTTTCCGCAACGGCACCGGATAGTACGCCCGTGATGGCTGCGGTGTCCTTCTGCGCCTTGGAACCAACGGCGAGCGAATTGGCTTTTGAGAAATTCTCGATCGCTGCGTCAGGTCTGTTTTCGTTCTTGTAGACGATGCCACGCAAGATGAGTGTCGCGGGTTGTTTCTCTAGTGCCGGGTTCTTGGCGGTTGCAGCATCGAGCGCGGCATGCGCCGCCTTGGTGTTGCCGGCCTCGGAGAGTACGCCCGCAGCCAGGAAGTAGCGTAGCGAGTCCGCATTCTGCACGGACTTCCACGTCGCGGAAGCGGCGACCGAATCATCAACCACTTTGAGCGCGTCTTCCACAGTCGGCTCGCGATTCTGCTGCGCGGAAATCGATTTTAGGGTCTCCGCAAGCGCTTCATAGACGGCCGCATTCTGCTTGTCGAAGTCGAGTTCAACAGGAACATGATCCTTGAAATTGTTTGTCAGTTGAAAACTGGCCGGAGAATTGTTCGGAATTGGCTCGGCGGTCCGTATGATCGCAACCGTCACCGTTTGGCTGACCGGAACGGTTCCCGACGCCGGCTGGGGAAGAAAGCCTCGGGGCAAATCCTCAACGGTGTAGCTGAAGTCGTTGTTGCCGGAATTAGTGATTTGCACGGAGCGTTCGGAGGTATGCCCCATGAACGGCAACGTCTTGGGATTGACGCTCATCGAAGAGATACAACCTGCCCCATAGCCCTTCTTTTCAAGCTCTTCAAGCTCGCTCAGGGCCTTCAAGACAACTTCCTTTTGCGCTGCAGGGTCGGCCAGACTGGCGGCCGCTTTGGTCTTTACGAGGAAGCTGCGCATGGAATCGAGGACCTGATCCATGTTATTGCGCCGGCAGAGATACGTAGCGTCATTCACGCGCTTGTGTTTATGCTCCTGGCACAGCATGTCGTACTTCATGGCGAGGTCTTTCTGAAGCTCGTCGAAGTCGCGCACTTGATCGTCCGTAATGCCAACCTTGCCTTTAATGGCTTTGACATCGCTCAGTCCCGCTTCGAGATCAATGCCTAGGGAGCGCTTCTTTGCGGAAAAGGAGCAGTCGTCGCCCCCTATCCAAACGAAATAAGCGACCACGGCCAGGACAATAATGAGTAGAACGATAAGCGCAATCTTCAGATTCATGGCCGAGACCTCGGGATAGATGCAGGGTATAGCATGTGCCAACATGGCTGGCAAGTACCGGTCGCCATGGACACTCCGGAATCTCCTCGCCTGTGCTTGGCCTTTTCTTCAGCCGAAAGTGAGATGCGGCTGGTTCGTCCGCATCACAGACTCAAGCAATAGCGGTCGAGTATCTTTGCCGGAATTGCGTGGCTGTGCCTTCTTCTTTGGCGGCATAGGTATTCTCCTCGCGTCTACTTCCTACGGCTTTTTGCGCATCAAGAACCAGAGAATGAGGATCAGCAGAAGCAGCAGCAAGAAGAGCCACCACCATTTTTCGACGATGCCGCCACCACCACCGGTAATTGTCCCCACCGCCGCGGGTGGAGGCGAGTCGACGTAGACCTTGGCCGCAAGGTCGTTACCGATCACCGCGACGTCGAGGGTGCAGGCCTCAAACAAAGGTCCCGGCTTCACGCCGGCTGCTGTACAGACTCCCTGCGCCTTCTCGCGGACGCCCGGCTCGAGGTCTTTGGCATAGAAGGTCCGCTTAGGAATGGCGACCTCGATCGTCTTGCCGGGATTGCAGACCGACAGCATGGAAGCTTCACCGGAAACGCGCCAGCTATCGGCAAAGCGGTGATAGAGGTCATTGAAGTTGAACGGATTCGTCAGTACGAAGCCATCGCGCGCCACTATCTGGTTGATGTTTCCATTGGGGTTGGCGATGAGGCCGCGCACCGAGGAGGGCCAAAGGCCCAAGCCAACCGATACATCAATCCATGTGGGGTTGACTGTCGCGCGCACGGAATTCCCGCTCTCGCTCGTAAGCTGGTAGACGTTGCCCTGCCGTGCGATGCCAGCATCTTCGGCAACTCCAGCGCTTTGCCGTCCGGCACCGGCGTGAGCGTACCGTTAATGTAGATCCCCGGCGCCTCGTCTCTTCCCGGCGGTGCGAGACAGATCGCCACCTGGGTCTTCCCGAAGCGCGCGGCGACCGCCTTATTCACGGTCGCGTTTGGCCACGTCGGCGCGCCCGACACTTGCCGAGTCTGGACGGAAAAGTCTCGACCGACCTCCGCTAAGGTGAAATCGCCCGCCGCTTGAAAGTCGTAGAAGAGGCCATTGAAGGTGCGCAGATGGGTGTCGCCAATGGTAGAGCCGGCGGCGCAGTTCGAGGTTGCGCCACCGGCGATGCTTTCCTGAAAGATCACCGCTGGCCCGGGCGCCGTTGCCGCCGGAGCCGTTGGCCCGAAGCTCAAGTTGTTCTTCTCGGCGCTGAAACCTTGTGCCACGCAGTTGGGCGCCTTGGTGTCTCCGTAGATGATCTCGGTGCGCGCGTTGGACGACGCGCCAGCGTTGAAGCTGGCGGTTCCGCCGACCCCAGCGTTGTCGCCGCCGTAACCGAAGATGTTGAACTCGGCGATGGTCCAGGCCGTTGAAGCGCCGACGGCATTGTCGCCGTTGGTCGTG
>WNGJ01002703.1_pt1 | contig 18083 bp, 17 predicted proteins | sample 5400611 | NCBI WGS metagenome assembly WNGJ01 (sample SAMN13153375, study PRJNA577476) | soil metagenome | isolation source: 40 cm soil or saprolite under Garry oak tree replicate 1 | place: USA:California | collected 2016-06-15 | reverse complement strand
ACATCCGGTTCGAGTACTCGCTGCACGCGCCGCTGCGCGGCCGGGACGCGGTCCGCGCGTTCGCCGGGAAGTTCCGCGCCGCGTTCCCGGACCTGAACTTCTGGGGCACCGCCGACCTGATCGCCGAGGGCGACTACGTGGTCGGCCAGTGGGAAGGCGGCGGCAGCCACACCGGAGACGCGTTCGACGACATGCCGGTCGGCTCGCTGCCGGCTAACACCGGCAAGGTGATGCGGTTCACCGGCACCACCGTCCTGAAGGTCGAGAACGGCCTCATCACCGAGGAAATCGGCCTCGACGACGGCGTGACCGCGCTCCGCCAGCTCGGGCTCATCTCCCGGGCCTGAACACGCCGGAAACTCAGCGTGTGCCGTGGCGAAGCCCAGCTCCGCCACGGCACACCCGCCCCGATCTGGAGGAGAGATGACCGCATCGCCGCTGCTGCCGCCCGGCATGGCAACGCGCATGGCCGAGACCGAAGCGACCGGCGCGGAACTAAGCCGCATGACCGAACTAGCCCTCAGCCGCGGCGCCCGGGCCATCGCTATCGGCAGGGGGAACTCCCCCGCTGCCACCAGGGCGGCGGCCGGCTTCGCCCGCCGCTTCCAGGTCACGGGAGGAATCATCATCTGTGCCGTCATCTGGCCTGAGTCAGCAGCGTCCTGGCTACGCCAGGCCACGCGGTTCGCCGCCGCAGATCCAGACCTGTGGGTCATGGCCGGGCCAGCGACCGGGTGGGCCCAGATGACCCGGCGTCTGCTATGGTCCACGCCCTGGCGGCCCCAGCGCACCATCGCCTTCGCTGCCATCGGCACCGGGCAGGTGACCGGCCTCGTCGGCGCGCATAACCTGCACGGCCTGACCGGCGCCACCGCGGACGGCAGGACCTGGCAGGTCAGCCACGGGATTCTCCAGGTAACGCCGCCGTTCCTGGATGACACACGACGCGCCAGCGCCTTATCCGCATCGATCCCGGGAAACAACGGGCCATCGGGCTCGCCGCGTAGTAGCCGATGCCGCCCCACCTCGGTCAGGGTGACCGGATAGGCGATAGTCCAGTCCAGGCCGGAGCCCGGGTTCTTGCTGGCCTTGCCTGCACCACATCGCGGGGAAGAAACAGCAGGCCGATCGGCTGCGCCAGCGGGCCGGCCACGGCGAGCCCGGCGCTCTCAGCTAGCCATCACTCCCGAGACGGACGCTTTGACGGAAGATGAGCAGGTGCGAAGCAAACGACATCGCCAAGACGCCGCGACAGACGCGAGCTTGCTGCTCGTCCAGGACGCGCTCGTGCAGATCCGCGCGATGGCATACCTGCGGAAGAACGTGGGCGCTGGTGACGACGATGGCGATGCGCCCGGCGACTACCACGAGCGCATTCGCCTGATCGCGGATGTCTGCGAGAATCTCCCCCGATACCTGCGGCTGGCATTCGCGGAACGCCCGCGCAGGGGCTGCAGTACATATGGGATCAGGCCAGCGAGACGCAGCGGATATGGCTGCGCGCAACCTTGGCTCAGCACGGCATCGTCATAACTGACATCGTCACCGGCGATGCCGACTCGCTGACCTGACTGCCTTCCCCAGGCCAGGCACACGCCCTCCGCCGACCGGCCGTCACGATTAAATCGACTTCGACCACTGTTCATGCCGCTGCCTCCAAGCTGAGGAGCGCCTTCTTGGCGCCGGGGCCTCCGACGTAGCCACCGGGTGTCCCGTCGGCCCGCAGCACCCGGTGGCAGGGAACGACGACCGGCAGCGGGTTAGTGGCACAGGCGGTGCCGACGGCCCGGACCGCCTTCGGATTCCCGACGAGCTCCGCGACCTGCCGGTACGTGCGGGTCTGCCCGTACCCGATCTCGGGAAGGTGCCGCTGCACCAACTGCCGGAACCCCTTGGACAAGGACAAGTCCAGCGGGAGGTCAAAGACCCGGCGCTGCCTGCTGAAATACTCGTCGAGCTCCCGCGTCGCCGCGTCCAGCCGCCTCGGCGCCCGCAGCACGCGCGGGCTGAGATGCTGCGACAGGGTCTCCAGCACACGATCGTGGTCCTCAATGTCATAGGCCACGCGCACCAGGCCCTTCGGCGTCGCCGCCAGCAGGAGTGTGCCGACCGGGGAGTCGATCGTCGTGTAGGCGACGTCGAGCAGCCCCTCGGCTTCAGCGGCAAGCCCGAGCCTGGGCTGGAGCCTCGACAGCGTGTCAGGATCGGTAGGGGACACGAAGTAGTCAGGTGAGATGTTCACGCTGGCGCTCCTTCCGTAGTCGCGCCCGGGTAGTTCTTCCGCAGGTTCTTGATGCCATCGGCCGCGGCCCTGCGTGCCGCATCCGTGGAGCCGCCGAGGATCCCCGCGATCTCGGCGTACGCCAGGCCGGCGACATAGTGATACGCCACCGCCTGGCGCTGTTTCTCCGGCAGCGCCCCGACCGCCTGCCACAGGTCACCGTCCCCGGCACCCGGCACGCCCAGCCCGGTCGGCGCCTCGGGTATTTCCCCGACCGGCGCGGGCTGCCGCTTGCGGGCCCGTAGCACGTCGATCGCCTTGCGATGGGCGATCGTGACCAGCCAGGCCTCGGCATTGGCGTCATCCGGCAAGTCCGGATAGGCGCGCATCGCCGCCAGGAAGGTCTCCGACCACGCGTCCTGAGCATCGTGGACGCCGAGGATCACCCGGCACACGCGCAGCACGGTCCCCCCGTGCCGCTGCACGACCTTCTCGAAGGGCTGCTTCGTCCCCATGCTCACGCAGACGCTTCCCCCGCGGCGAACGTGAGACGGTGAGGGGCCGGAATCGCGCCGCCACCGTCGACCACCGTAACCGCGCCGGGAACGGTATCCATGACAGCCTGCCCTATGGTCATCGTCAGGTCCCCCTTCCTCACCAGGCAGACGCTCCGGGCATGCCGAACGTGAGGCGGTAAACCAGGAATACCGTGTCAGGTACCGATCCTGGGCGGCATATCTCCTTTGTTGCCAGATAGCCCGGCGGCGTCCCCTTGCTTTCCCGTAGCGCACATGGGGCGCCGCTGGCGGGACGTCAGCGTGGCGGCCAGCCAACCGCATCGAATACAGCGACCGGGTCGAGGTAGTCCCGCCAGTGCGCGACTTCGCCCTCGCGGAGCGTGAGCACGGAGATATACCGGTTGGAGTATCGACGCCCAGTACCCACCACGTGCCCCTCGGAGGCGTACTCAAGTACCACGACGCCCTTGGTCGCATCGTGGTGAACGGCCAGATCAAAGCAGCGGTCAAGAATAATCATGGTGCCGTAGGGGCGGTACAGCTCAGCTACTGCGGCACGGCCCTCGATATGCCGCGGGTAGCCGGGAACCGTCACCACATAGTCGACGGTGATGTCCTCTGCGAGGATGTCGAAAAAGTGGCCGGGCTCGACCAGCCCATCCAGGCCCTGTTCGATGATCCGAAAGAACGGATCGAGCGCAGCGAAGTCCGCCAGGTTGGCAATGGGGGCCTTCACGATGCCACGTCTACTTCCACGCCGGAGCGGTCTTGGAGGCGAAGTCGGCGAAGCTGATCGGTGCCGCGCCGGTGACAGCGAGAACATCGCCGTTGGGCTGGGAGCCGCGACCGTCTGCGATCGTCTCGGTAAGTGTACGGAGGACCTCGCCGTACTCAGCCGGCACGCCTGAGCAGACCATCGCGTCGACCCATTCATTGCGGTCCGTGTCCCGGTAGACGATGGTTCGGCCGACCGCTGCGGAGATGATCTGGGCAGCCTCGTCGAGCGTGAGCGATTCCGGCCCCGTCGGGGCGTATGTGCTGCCGATATGTCGCTCGGGCTCGGCGAGTGTTGCGGCAGCGACGGATGCGATGTCTTCGACATTGACGAAGGCTTCGGCCCCTGTGCCGTTGGGCACGACGATCTCGTCGTCCACGGGCTTCAGGAACGTCTCGCTGAAGTTCTGCATGAACCATGCGGGGCGAATAATCGAGTGAGTGAAGGAGCTGCGCGACTCCAGATCCAGCTCGACAGCTCGAAGCGCCGCTTCGGCCGGGGCGTGCTCCATGCCGTATGCGCTGAGATAGGTGACGTTCTGGACGCCGGCTCGCTCTGCCTGATCCAGGAAGTCAGACACCGCGCCAGCGAAGTCGACGCGCATCACAGGCGAGACGAGATACAACCCCGTTACCCCTTGCAGAGCTCCCTCGAACGTTGCCGGGTTGTTCCAATCGAAATGGATGTCAGCACCTCGCCGGGCGGCGGTCCGCACGCTGACTCCCTGTCCGGACATCGTGCTGGCTACGCGCGAACCGGTCTTGCCGGTTGCGCCAAGGACGAGGATACGACGATTGAGTATGTTGTTCATTCATCCATGATCATGGAACGATATGAGCGGTTCAATGAGTTTGACGCTCATTCTTTTATGCAAGACACTCATTAGGTGGACATCCTTCAAGAGCATCTGATCAGGGCACGCGCATCGGGAGGAGTATTTGCCCGGTCCGTTGCGGTCGCCCCATGGGGGCTCCGGCTCCCTGGAACCATCCAGCTTGCTGTTCATGCGGTGGTCCAGGGCCACGCCTGGCTCTGGACGGAAGGGAACGACGATCCCCTTGAACTGACCCCAGGCGACCTGGCGCTTGTCCGCGGAGGACCGGATCACTTTGTTGCCCATGAGCCAGGCGCGCACTGTGTCTCGCCGGCTGAGTTCCGTTCACTGCACGCCGACGACGCAAGGTCTCTCGATCACCGGAGTACGGTGTTCCTTTGCGGGGCCTATCGCTTTGCGGGCGACATCGGCAGGGGGCTCGTGGAGGCCCTTCCGCCGGTGCTGCCACTTCCCGCGAGCATTGATGACCCGATCCACGCAGTGGTCACCCTCCTCTCGAGGGAGATGTTGCACGTCGAACCCGGCAAGCAAACGGTGCTCGATAGATTGCTCGACGTTCTCGTGGTGCTGGGGCTTCGAGCCGGCCTTACCCGCAGTGCAACCGCTCCAGCGTGGTTTCGCGCAGCCTCGGATCCACGCCTTTCGCCAGCTCTTCAGGCGATGCACGCCAACGCTGGAGAACCGTGGACCGTCGACGAGTTGGCGGACCTCAGCAACATGTCCCGAGCCACGTTCGCGCGCGTCTTTCAGCAGGCGCTTGGCCAGGCACCCATGAAGTACCTCTCAGACTGGCGTATGACCCTAGCGCGAGATCTTCTACTGATCCAGGACACAACGTTGGCCGAGATCGCCGACCGGGTGGGCTACTCATCCGTGTATGCGTTCGCGACGGCATTCCGTCGACACCACGGAGAGTCTCCGGGCCGTTGGCGGCAGCGAGAGGCGCTGGGCATGCTCGCCGCCGTCCCAGGTCATGACTGACCTTTGCTAAGGCGACGCCGAGCACAGCCAGTGCGGTTGACCATCTGACAACCCGGTCAGCCCATGAGCAGGCTGGGGCGCGTGCTTGCTCATGACGATGTTCCCTGTCCTTGCCCGAAGACGCCCTGAGCTGCTGTCCACAGTGTGTAGGGGTTGCCGCGATCACCGTGCAGGACCATCATCTTGTCGACCAGTTCCTGGGCCGAGTGGCTGCCGGAGAGCGATCGTTCGAAATCGCGGATGTAGGTCTTGGTGCCGCCGAGGATGGCGGCCGGGTCGTCGTCGCGTGCGTCTGGGCGCTTGTGGCCCGCGACGACGATGCTGGGGTTGAGCGCCTCAATTTGCTCGATGCTAGCGATCCACTGCATGCGCTTGTCGTGGTCGGTGAAGGCCAGCCACAGGTGGATGCCGTTGTAGGCGACGTCGCCGGAGATGACGGCATCCAGGCTCGGAATGTGCACGACCGTGGAGGGGGCGGTGTCGGACTGCCCCAGCGTGATGATGCGCAGCTCATGGCCCTCTAGGTCGATCACGTCACCGTCGAGGGCATCAGGGACGACCGGGTGCTCGGGAATCTGACCCGGGAAGACCGTGGTCCAGAACTGCAGGTAATCCGGGCTGAGCTGCCCCTTCGCTTCCGGGACAACCGTCGCCGCGGTGACGGCTCTGGCGCGGGGGAACGCACCGAGGATCGTGTTCAGGCCGAAGAAGTGATCGGCGTGCCCGTGGGTGATGTAGATCGTGGTGAGGTTCTTGCCGGCCGCTCCGATCCACTTCACGATGTGTTCCGCGTCCTCGGGGGTGAAGGCGGCGTCGACCAGCACCGCGTCGCGCTCGCCGGTGATCAGAGAGACAGAAGTGGCCGGCCAGGTCGCCTCGCCCGCACTCATCGGGGGTATCAGCCCGACGATCGGCTTGTACGGGGCGACGAGAACGTCAAGGTGCAGTGGACTGGGCATGGCGGTGCCTTTCAGGGCGATCGGAAGGCCGGCGGCGTGGATGGCCGTGGTTTGTTCAGGTCCGGATCAGCCGGTACACGGGGAAGAACGCCAGCTGCGGGGTTACGTTCTCAGCTTGCTGGACGGCGGGGATGAGCTGCTCGCGGGCGAATACCTCGAACTGCTCCTGTGATGGCACGACGTTGACTACCCGCCAGCCGCTCTCGGTCGGGCCGGCCAGATGCACCAGCCAGCCCTCGGGGAGCTTGCCGTCCGGGAAGAGCTTGGCGACCATCTGCTCGTAAAACTGCTCGTTTCCGCCGGGGATGTCGATCGTGACGGCGACTGGCATCGTGGCTCCCTTTTCTCGGCTGGATCGTGTTGCGCACTCCTGCGGTGGCTGCATCCCTGCGATTGTCACGCCGGGCGGGCCGCGCTCGTATCGGACAGTGGGCAGGCGTGGTGGCCAGTCGGTGGCACCGCCTGGTCGTGCCGGCCGGCGATGATCTGTACGGGTATCTGGATCTGCGGCAGCAGGTCGCGCAGGACGGGCAGCTCGGCCGAGTAGGTGCGCACGTAGCGCATCGACTCGACCATCCGGTCGCCCTCGTAGCAGGAGAGGTAGTCCTCGCGGATGGAGTCGGGCAGCGCGTGCCGCTGGATGCCGGTCAGCGCGCCCGCGACGATCTGCCGCGGGTCAGCACGGCGGAACTCCTTCAGGTCAGGGGTTTCGACCCAGTCCCTCAGCCGCGAGCCCAGCTGCAGCGGGACCGCCGAACCGCCGCTGCCGACGACGAGGCTGCGCAGCCGGCCAGGATGCGCAGCCGCGGCGAATAGCGCGGCCGCGGTGCCGATGTCGGGGCCGATGACATGCGGGCGGCCGAGGCCGAAGGCGTCGGCCGCGCGGATGATGAACTCGCCCATCGCCAGCGGGGACAGCAGCGCGTCGCGGCGTTGGGAGCGACCGAACCCTGGCAGGTCGATCGCCACCAGATGGGTGCGTTCGGCAAGCCTCGACCACATGGGCTCGAACGCCAGCAGGCTTTCCGGCCACGGGCTCAGCAACAGGGCGTGATCGTCACGGTTCCCGCTTTCGGCGAACCGGATAGACAACCCGTCGATGACCCGGAACTGCGTCTGGATGGGTGTGTTCAGCCAGTTGGCCATCATGTCGCTCCCACCTGCCGGTGCTATCAGCCAGTGCGATTGTCATGCCGCGCGGGCCGCGCTCGTATCGGACAGTGGGCAGGCTTGGTGGCCAGTCTTGACTCGGACGAACCCTATCCCTCCCGGGCCGAGGCGCCAGCGGCAGCGAGCTCTCCCTCGCCGATCTCGTGCTCGAGCCGCTGCCCCTCGATGTCGGGGTCGGGGATGTACCTGGCGAACCACCGCGGGTGGTACCAGAGCCTGGACCCGGCGATCGCCATGACGGCCGGCACCAGCGTGAGCCGCACGACGAAGGCGTCCAGGAACACGCCCGCGGCGAAGCTGAAGCCGATCGCCTTGATGGTCGGATCATTGGTGAACATGAACGCCACGAAGATGGAGAACATGATCATCGCCGCCGCGGTGACCACGCGGGCCGACAGCCCGGTGCCCCGTTGCACGGCGCGGCGGGCGTCGCCGTTCTTGGTGTGCTCCTCCTTGATCCGCGACACGACGAACACCTCGTAATCACTGGACAGGCCGAAGATGATCGCCAGCATGATGATCGGCAGGAAGCTGATCGTCTCCGCCGGGGTGATGCCGAATATGTGCTGGCCCCAGCCCCACTGGAATATCGCGACCTGCGCACCGAGCGCCGCGGCCATCGAGAGCAGGAAGCCCAGGATCGACTTGATCGGCACCAGGATCGTCCGGAATGCGAACGTGAGCAGGATGAACGCCAGGCCGACCACGACGACTAGGAAGATCGGCAGGGCGCTGGACAGCTTGGCCGAGACGTCGATGTTGGACGCCGTCGTGCCGCCGACCAGGATGTGCGCGCCCGTCTGGCCTTCGATCGCGGCCCGGTTGTCGCGGATCGTGTGCACGAGGGCGGTGGTGGCCGGGTCGCTCGGCCCGGATCTGGGAATCAGCTTGATCAGCGAGATGCCATTCTGCGTGGTCACCGGGGTTACCTTCACGACGTCGGGCAACTTGGCGAGCGCCCCCGCGATCTGCTGGGTGTCCGCCGGGCTGCTCACGTCCTGGGCGACGATCAGCAGCGTGCCGTTGAAGCCGGCGCCGAAGCCTTCGGTGGTCAGGTCATAGGCCTGACGCTGGGTGTTGCCGGCGGGCTGCGAGGCCCCGCTGGGCAGGCCCAGGTGGATCGACGCCGCCGGAATCGCGAGCACGCCGAGCAGGGTGATCCCGCCGATGAGGACGGGCACCCGGTGGCGCACGACGAACCTGGCCCAGCCCGCCCCCGCGGAGCTGTCCGGGTCTGCGGCGCTACGCCGGGCGACGCGCTCCGCGCGTGCGCCGAGCAGCGGCAGCCGGGTGAACGTGGCGACCTTGGGGCCGGCGAAGCCCAGCATCGCCGGCAGCAGCGTCAGGGCGATCAGCAGCGCGACGGCGACGGAAGCCGCGGCGGCCAGGCCCATGACGGTCAGGAACGGGATGCCCACCACGGTCAGGCCGCACAGCGCGATGATTACGGTGAGGGCGGCGAAGACGACCGAGCTGCCGGCCGTGCCCATCGCCAGTGGCACCGACTCCTCCGGTGTCATGCCGTTGAGCAGGTTGGTCCGGTGCCTGGACAAGATGAACAAGCCGTAGTCGATGCCGCAGGAGAGTCCGAGCATCAGCGCGACCGTGGTCGAGGCCGAGGCGATGGTCACCACCGAGGCGACGGCGGTGATGCCCATCAAGGTGGTGATCACGCCGATGATCGCGCCCAGGATGGGCATCCCCGCGGCGACGAAGGCGCCGAAGGTGATCATCAGGATGCCGAACGCGATGATCAGGCCGATCAGCTCGGGCACCTCGGAGATGACCGTGCGCCAGCCCGGATAGACGCTGCCGTTGTACGCGACCTGCACGCCGTCGGCCTGCACCGGCTTCATCGCGGCCTTGACGGCGGCCAGGCTGGAGTCCTTCACGCTGGTCGCCGGGGCCGACCACCGCACCTGCCCGAGCGCGATCTGGCCGCTCGGTGATACCAGGTGGCTCTGGAAGGGAGTCGTGACCGACAGGACCTGCGGAGTCGACGTGAGCTTGGCCATGGCCGACTCGATCGCCGCCTGGTCGGCCGGATCGGTGACCTTGGCGGCGCCGTGGGTGGCGAACACGATCGTGCTCTGACCGCCGCTGAACGCCGGCAGCTTGGCCTGCAGGACGGCCGCGGCGTTTTGTGCCTCGGTGCCCGGGATGGTGAAGGTGTCATTGGTCTTGCCGCCGCTGAGCTGGGCGACGGCGACGGCGGCGATGGCCGCGAGCAGCCAGGCCGCCAGGACCAGCCGCCGCCGCCGGAACGCGAAGCGGGCGAGTCGGTACAGGTAGTTCGACATGGGCGGATCTTTCGGCTCGGGTGCAGGCTCGGTCCCGACGCTAGGCCATTCACTAGCCGTCCGTCAAGTGAATTGCTAGCCAGCTGTAAGGTGAAACATTTGCCAAGCGTCTAGTGAACGACTTGCCGCTCAGCTAGTGACTCGCTAGCCGCCAGCTTGTATACTGCGAGCGATCCACACTGAGGAGCCAGCTATGGCGACGCCCGTCAAGGGCATGTCCGCCCGGGCCGCGCAGGCCGAGCGGACCAGGCAGCAGATCCTGGAGACCGCGCAGCGGCTGTTCACCGAGCACGGCTACGATGCCACCTCGCTGCAGATGATCGCCGACGAGATAGGGCTGACCAAGGCCGCCGTCTACTATCACTTCCGGGCCAAGACCGACATCCTGCACGCGGCCATGCAGCCAGGAATCCAGCGGCTCGAGGCTCTGCTGGATGAAGCGGCCACGATACGCGGGCGCCGGGCCCGGATCGACCACCTGGTCGATGGCTTCGTCGACTTTCTCGTCCGGCACCGCCTCTACGCGGCGATGGCATCCACCGATCCGGCCGCGAAGCGGAACAAGCTGGACAGCGAGAAAAACACCCTGGCCCAGCGCGCTCTCACCCTGTTCTACGGCGACAAGCCCACCGGCGCCGAGCGGCTCGCCTTCGGCATCCTGTTCTTTATCCCCGAGTGCCTGCCCGACCTGGCCGACCTGACCGACGACGAACTGCGCGAAGCCTTGCGGACGACGATCCTGCGCATGCTGCGGGTCTAGGCCGGAGGCAGGGCCGCGGGGGCTGAGGCGGGATCAAGGCATACACCACGCCCGCCCGGCAAGAAAGGTCATTTACTACCGAACGGGCGGCGTCTCAGCGGACCTTGCCGTGCTCGCTGTCGCCGCGCGGGGGTGAACCGAGGGCCACCTGTCCATCCGGAGGCGGTTCGACTGGATCACATTCGCCGTACGTCCAAATTTCGGCCTCCAATATGTCACTTTGTCTCTGATTCACATTGAGCACTAGATGTTCGGCGCACATGATCGCAGGATTGCTACTAGTTGTCTTCATTCGATCGGAACGCATGTGACGTCTGTGGCGCGAGCAGTCCCCCGTAGCAGAAAATCCCTGGGGCTCCTACCGACCGAGATCCCGCTGACGCTGCTGGAGGCTGACGGCCAGGCCGTTCGGTCCCCCGATCTTGATATGCCCGGCGACGAGGTGCTCCTGGCATTGCACTCCAAGATGGTGCTGGCCCGGCGTTTCGACACCCAGGCGACCGCCCTGACCAGGCAGGGACGGCTTGCCGTGTATCCGTCAGCCCGCGGCCAGGAAGCGGGCGAGGTCGGCGCGGTACTCGCGCTCCGCCCGCAGGACTGGCTGTTCCCGACCTACCGCGACACCATGGCCGTGGTCTGCCGGGGCGTCGATCCCGTCGAGGTGCTCTCACTGCTGCGGGGGGACTGGCACTGCGGCTATGACCCGTATGAGTACCGCGTCGGCCCCCAGTGCACCCCGCTGGCCACCAATACGCTGCATGCCGTCGGCCTGGCCCACGCGGCCAGGCTCAAGGGCGAGGACACGGTCGCCCTGGTCATGCTCGGTGACGGCGCCACCAGCGAGGGTGACACCCATGCCGCGCTGAACTTCGCCGCGGTCTGGCAGGCACCGGTGGTGTTCTTCGTGCAGAACAACGGCTACGCGATCAGCGTCCCGCTGTCCAAGCAGAGCGCCGCCCCCTCGCTGGCCCACAAGGGAATCGGCTACGGGGTCCCCGCCATGCTGGTCGATGGCAACGACGTCGCCGCCGTCTACGCGACCGTTCAGCGTGCGGTGGCGTCCGCCGCGGGCGGCGGCGGGCCGACGCTGATCGAGGCGCTCACCTACCGCATCGAGGCCCACACCAACGCCGACGACGCCACCCGTTACCGCGGCCAGGACGAGGTGGACCAGTGGCTCGCCCGCGACCCGCTGACGCGGATCAGGCAGCATCTGCTCGCCCGTGGCCTGCTCGACGAGCCCGCGGTCGCCGCCCTGGACGCCGAGGCCGAGGCCGAGGCGGCGGCGCTGCGGCAACGGATGAACGCCGACAGCCTGCATGATCCTGCTGACCTGTTCCGGTACGTCTACACCGAGCCGACCCCGGACCTGAGCTGGCAGCAGCAGGAGCTGTCGGCCGAACTCGCGGCAGCAGCGGACGATCCGGAGGTATCGCGATGACCGCGATCGCCGAACGCGGCCACCCGCGGCCGGTGGCGGCGCCCCAGGTGACGATGGCGGCGGCGCTGAACCAGGCGCTGGCCGATGCGCTGAGCGAAGACGAGACCGTCCTGGTCTTCGGCGAGGACGTCGGGCCGCTGGGCGGCGTTTTCCGGATCACCGACGGGCTGGCGGCCCGGTTCGGGGATTCGCGGGTCTTCGACACTCCCCTGGCCGAGTCAGGCATCGTCGGCACGGCCATCGGCATGGCGATGAACGGCCTGCGCCCCGTCGTGGAGATGCAGTTCGACGCGTTCGCCTATCCAGCCTTCGAGCAGATCACCAGCCACCTGGCGAAGCTGCGGAACCGGACCAGGGGCCGCGTCGCGCTGCCCGTGGTGATCCGGATTCCCTACGGCGGCGGGATCGGCGGTGTGGAGCACCACTGCGACTCCTCCGAGGCCTACTACGCGCACACCCCCGGCCTGCGGGTCGTCACCCCAGCCACGCCCGGGGACGCGTATGCGCTGCTGCGGCGGGCGATCGAGTGCCCGGACCCCGTTATCTTCCTCGAGCCCAAGCGCCGCTACTGGTCGAAACAGGCCACGATCCTGGATCACGCCGACGCCACCCTGGACCGCGCCATCGTACGCCGGCCGGGCTCCGACGTTACCCTGATCGCGTACGGCGGGACCGTGGGTACCGCCCTGGAGGCGGCCGATGCCGCCGCGGACGAGGGCCGGAGCGTCGAGGTCATCGACCTGCGGAGCCTGTCCCCGTTCGACGATCAGACCGTGACCGCATCGGTGCGGCGGACCGGTCGTGCCATCGTCGTGCACGAGGCGAGCCGGTTCTGCGGATACGGCGCCGAGGTCGCCGCGCGCCTGTCCGAGCAGTGTTTCCACTATCTCGAGGCCCCGGTCCTGCGGGTCACCGGGTTCGACATCCCCTATCCCCCGCCGCACCTGGAGGAATATCACCTGCCCAGCGTCGACCGGATCCTCGACGCGATCGACCGCCTGCAGTGGCAGGAGACCCGCCCGGCCGTGAAGGCAGGCGGCTAGATGCCCGCGTTCCTCCTGCCGGATCTGGGCGAGGGCCTGACCGAAGCCGAGATCGTGGCCTGGCACGTGCAGACCGGAGACACCGTCACCGTCGACCAGCCCATCGTCGAGGTGGAGACGGCCAAGGCGGCGGTCGAGGTCCCCGTGCCGTTCGCCGGCCTCATTACCGCGCGGTATGGCCAGCCCGGCGACGTGGTGGCCGTCGGAGAGCCCCTGGTCACCGTGGATACTGCCGATCGATTCGCCGAGCCGGGCGTCGTCACGCCCCCGGCCGGCCCGGATCAGGCCGACGGGAGCGGCAATGTCCTCATCGGCTACGGCACGTCCAGCGGGCGCCGTCGCCGTCACCGGGCGATGCGGTCGTCGGCGACCATCCCGGCACCCGGCTCCCCCGCAGCCGCTACTGCGGCGACCGGCGACGGCAGCGTCGCGCCGCCTGCGCCCAACGGACGGCTGCCCGTTGCCTCGCCGCTGATCAGGCAGCTTGCCCGCGGCGCCGGCGTTGACCTTACGACCATCCGCGGTTCCGGCCGCGGCGGGCTGATCACCCGTGCCGATGTCGACCGCGCGATCAATGCCCGCCAGACCGGGCCGGCTGCCACCCCGGAGCCTGCGCCGGCCGTCCCGCCGGCCGCCGGGTCCGCCGAGGTCACCCGGATCCGGATACGGGGCCTGCGCAAGTCGGTCGCTGACAAGCTCAGCCGGTCGCGGCGGGAGATCCCGGAGGCGACCGTCTGGGTCGACGTGGACGCCACCGAGATGCTCGCGCTCCGCGCGACGCTCAACGCTGATGAGCTGGCGCCGAAGATCAGCCTCCTGGCGCTGCTGTCCCGCTTCACCGTTCTCGCCCTGCGCCGCTATCCGGAGCTCAACGCCAGGATCGACGGCGACGAGATCGTCCTGAACCCGGCCGTGCACCTGGGCTTCGCCGCCCAGACCGATCGCGGGCTCATGGTGCCCGTCGTACGCGATGCCCAGGTGCACACCCTGGAGCAGCTTTCTGCCGCCGTGGCGGAGCAGACCCGGCGCGCCAGGGAAGGCACCCTCGGTCCCGCCGACCTGACCGGCGGCACGTTCACGGTCAACAACTACGGCGTGTTCGGCGTGGACGGCTCGGCCGCCATCATCAACCACCCAGAAGTGGCGATCCTGGGCATCGGCCGGATCATCCCGCGTCCCTGGGTCGTCGACGACCAGGTCGTGCCCCGCCAGATGACCGAGCTCACGCTCGCGTTCGACCACCGGGTCTGCGACGGCGGGACGGCCGGCGGCTTCCTGCGCTTCATCGCCGACTGCGTGGAGTCCCCGGCGCAGGCCCTGCGGCACCTGTAGGCCGCGCCCTCGCGGGGCCGTGTTCGAGCTCATCGAAGATCAGCACGGTCTGCGTCGACCGCACCTCGGGCATGCTCTGAAAGCTGTTCAGGACCAGTTCCCGCAGTGCCGTAATGTCGCGGGCCCTGACGAGCAGCACGATGTCGGCGTCCCCGGACACCAGCGCCGCGTGCTCCACCTCCGGGATCGTCATGAGCCGGGCCCGCAGCGGCTTCCAGGCGGGCTGCGCGATCTTGAGGTGCACGTACGCGGACAGGCCGTACCCGTAGCGCTGCGGGTCCACCCGGGCGGAGTAGCCGGTGATCACCCCGGCCTCCTCCAGCCGCTGCACGCGCAGGTAGGCACCGGCCCGGGAGATGTGCAGACGAGCCGCTAGCGCCCGCATGGAAATGCGCCCGTCCTCGCGTAGCACCGCCACGATGGCCCGGTCGACATCATCGAGCGGCGGTGGCTGCGCTCCAGAGCCGGCATCTTCGCCAAGCCCAGACGTCATGACGTCAGTTTACCGCTCAAGACAGCCATTCGTCTGCCATCAGGAGCTTTTCCTGGACTGATCGACCATTAGTTCCACAGTTACCCGCCAAGTGCCCACCCACATCACAGCCGGTCCTGGTCAGTCCGGCATCGCGGCGAGGATCTGCTGCTCGGTGAGCGGCAGCGTGCGCACGCGGACACCGAGGGCGTCGCAGAGGGCGTTGCCAATGGCCGCGGCGGTGGGGCCTTGCGCGGTTTCTCCGACGCCCAGCGGCGGATTCTCGTGGCCGGGCAACAGCTCCACCTCCACCGCGGGTACCTCAGAGAACCGCAGAATCGGATAGCTGTCCCAGGTGTCGCTGGTCACGGTAAAGCGGTCGAAACGCACGCGTTCCTTCAGCGTCCAGCTGGTCGCCTGGATCGCGCCGCCCTCGACCTGGTTCTCGGCACCGTCGGGGTTGATCACCAGGCCGGCGTCGACCGCGATCGTCAGCCGGCGCACCCGCACCTCGGTGACGGCCTCCACCTCCGCGACGACCGCGCAGTAGGCGCTGCTGTTCTTGTAGCGGGCATAGCCGATGCCATGGCCGACGGACCGGGACGACCCAGCCGGGGACCAGTCGGCCCAGCCCGACCGCCGGACGACGGCCTCGATCACCGCCCGGCCCCGGGGATCCGCCAGCTGGGCGAGACGGTATTCGACCGGATCGCGGCCCGCCGCCGCGGCGAGTTCGTCCATGAACGACTCGATCGCGAACACGTTGAGGAAGCCGCCGAGCGAGCGCAGCGAGGACGTTCGCAGCGGCATCACCGACAGCCGGTGGTTCATCACACGGTAGGCCGGGAACGCGTAGCCCGGCACGGCGTTCCGGCCGGCTCCGCCACCCCGCTCCAGTGGCGGTTCCGCCGCCGGTTCGATCGGCTCGCCGCCGTCCCGGTGGCTCGCCGCGAGCAGCCCGATCGAGCGGCCGAACCCGGGCCGGGTCACGTGACCGTTGCCCCAGATCTCGTGCTGCCAGGACAGCACGTCACCGCGCGCGTCGACGTCGGCGGCGACGCGGACCACCGCGGCCGGCCCGTAGGGCTCCCAGCCGAGCTCGTCGGCGCGCGACCAGACCACCTGCACCGGCCGGCCGGGCACGGCCAGGGCGAGCAGGGCCGCGTCCATGGCGGCGTCATCGGCGGCGTTGTGACCGTAGCAGCCCGCACCCTCCACGTGCCGCACCCGCACCTGGTCCTCGGTCAGCTTCAGCGCCCGGGCCAGCTCGCGGCGCAGCGGGTACACGCCCTGGCTGTGCGTCCAGACCTCCAGCCGGACGCCGGCCTCATCTCCGGCTGGCGCCGTGCTGGCCAGCGCCGTCGCAGTGGACGGTCCCATGGCCGCGTGCGCCAGGTAAGGCCGGTGATAGGTGGCTTCGTGCGAGCGCGCGGCCGGCGCCGGCGCCGCACTGGCGGGAGGGGCGGATTCGGCCAGGACCCTGGTCTCGGCGGGCGCGGAGGTGAGGAAGGCCGGCAGATCGTCCTCATCGGGCAATGTGGGCTCCTCGTGCCACTTCGCGTCCGCGCGCAGCAGGTCGGCGGCGCGCAGCGCCACCTCCTCCCGTTCGGCGATCACGCCAAGGAACCTCCCGTCCCGCACGACGGTCACGACGCCGGGCAGCGCCCTCGCCGGTTCCCCGCGGACGTCGAGCAGGGTGGCGCCGCGGGACGGCGGCCGGATGACCCGGCCGTAGAGCATCCCGTCGAGCGCCATGTCGTGGACGAAGCGAGGCCGCGGGGCCAGCTTGTCCGGCAGGTCCACTCGCGGCACGCTGGTACCGACGATCCGGTAGTCCGGAACCGCCTTGGGCTCGGCCAGGCCCGTGGCCGGGCGATCCAGCAGCCGGTCGTCCGCCAGCTCCCAGTAGCTCGTGGTCCGTCCGTCCTGGGCGGCAATGGTGCCGTCCCGAACGGTGAGCGCCCCGACGGGCATGTCCCACCGGCCTGCGGCGACGCCGAGGTAGATCGCCCGGGCTTCGGCGCAGGCGACCCGGAGGGCGGCACCCGAATGCTGGATCGACAGGCTGCCCGCCGTAGGGCCCTCATCAGGACTGATGCCGGTCACGGCCGCGATCATGCGGACCCGGGCCACATCGACGTCAAGCTCCTCGGCGGCGACCTGCGCCAGCGCAGTGAGCACGCCCTGGCCGAGCTCGACCTTGCCCGAACGCACCTCAACCACGCCACCCGGCAGGACGCGCAGCCAGTCCCCGAGACGGGGATTGGCCGCGAGCGATGGCGGCAGAGCCGTCCTGGCTTCGCGTGACCCTGCCATCAGCCGCTGTCCCGGCTGGCCCGCTGGCTGGAGGCGGCCGCGAGCACGGCGCGCACAATCCGGTTCTGCGCGCCGCACCGGCACAAGTTGCGGTCCAGCGCGGCGCGGACCTCGTCCTCGCTCGGATCGTCGTTGACGGCCAGCAGCCCGGCGGCGCTGATCACCACGCCGGAGATGCAGTAACCGCACTGCGCGGCCTGCCCGTCGATGATCGCCTGCGCGGCAGGGTGCGGCCGACCGGATACGCCCAGTCCCTCAACCGTCGTTACGTCCCGATCCTCAACCGCCCACATCGGCGTGTCACAGGAGTAGGCGGGGCGGCCGTCGATGAGCACGAGGCAAGCGCCGCACAGGCCAAGACCGCAGCCGAAGCGGGTGCCCGTCAGCCCGAGATGGTTCCGCAGCACGTACAGCAGCGCGGTGTCGCGCTCGGTGCGGACCTCCTCGCGCCGGCCGTTCACCAGCACGGTGAGCCGCATGGGATCGGTATCAGGCATGATCCTCAGCCAGCAAGGTAGTCACCATGGTCACGCAGAGTGTCGATGATGTCCTCGGCCGGGTTTCCACGGTCCTGGCCGGGATCGCGTAGCGGTTCAGCCGATGTCACGGCCGTTTACCGTCAGCTTCACGTCGATGTTGCCCTGGGTGGCATTGGAATACGGGCACACCTGATGGGCGGCCGCGACGATCCGCGCCGCCTGCTCAGGGTCCTGAACCTGCGGCAGGGTCACATCGAGCTCGACGGCGATCTTGAAACCGCGCTCCTCGGTGGGGAGCAGGCTCACCCGGCTGTCGATCGAGACATCGCCTACCTCGGCGCGTTCACGACGGCCGATCACGCCCAGGGCACCCTCGAAGCAGGCCGCGTAGCCCACCGCGAAGAGCTGTTCCGGGTTCGTGCCACCGCCCTCGCCGCCCATCTCCTTGGGCGAGCGGAGTTGCACATCCAGGGCTCCGTCA
>WNGJ01002702.1_pt1 | contig 18083 bp, 14 predicted proteins | sample 5400611 | NCBI WGS metagenome assembly WNGJ01 (sample SAMN13153375, study PRJNA577476) | soil metagenome | isolation source: 40 cm soil or saprolite under Garry oak tree replicate 1 | place: USA:California | collected 2016-06-15 | reverse complement strand
TGATATGAGACATCCCTGCATAGCGTGTTTTCGGGGGAGGAGCATGTCAGCTTTCTCTGTAGTTATTTTGGGGATACTGATCCTATCTGCTTGTAGACCTGGTCACATTCCTGTTTCAAAGCAAGCCTCAGCGCAGCGCCACGCCAGTCATTCAGCAAGTTTCCTCAGAAGCTTTCATAGTGAGTTGCTGGATGCGTCGGGGCGCGAGGTGCATCTCACAGGCGTCAACTGGTTTGGATTTGAGACGGGCACCTTCGCCCCTCATGGGCTGTGGGCGCGCAACTGGCAGGACATGCTCAAGCAGATCGCACAGACAGGCTTCAACAGCATTCGCCTGCCTTTCAGCAACCAGCTCTTCGATCCTTCTAGCAAACCGCAAGGCATCAACTACAAACTGAATCCCGACCTCAAAGGTCTGAGCGGTCTGGCACTGATGGATCGGATCATTCAAGGTGCCGGGAGCCATGGTCTGAAAGTCATTCTCGATCGTCATGATCCCGCTGCCGACGTCCGACCCGCGTTGTGGTACACCGACCAGGTACCCCAGACACGCTGGCTCCATGATTGGGTCATGCTGGCCCAGCACTATCGAGGCAATGATACAGTGATCGGAGCCGACCTGGCCAGTGAGATCCACGGTGCAGCAACCTGGGGTGATGGCAATCCCAGCACGGACTGGCGGCTGGCTGCCCAGCAGGCAGGCAACGCTATCCTTGCGGTCAATCCAGATTGGCTGATTGTCGTGGAAGGGATCGAGGTGTACCACGGCGACCCCTACTGGTGGGGCGGCAATCTCGAAGGGGCCGGGAAGTTCCCTGTGCAGCTCTCGCGACCGGACAAGCTAGTGTATTCTGCCCATGACTACGGGCCGGGGGTCTATAAGGAGTCGTGGTTCCAGGTCCGTAACCCTTCTGACCTCACGCACACCCTGCCCGCCATCTGGCAGAAACACTGGGCCTACCTGCAAATGGACGGCATTGCCCCTGTGCTGCTGGGAGAGTTCGGAGGGCGCTCGATGGGCCAGGACGCTGAGGGCGTGTGGCAGCGCACCCTGGTGGGCTTCCTTAAAGCGAACGGTATCAGCTATTCCTACTGGGCGTGGAATCCCGATTCGGGAGATACCGGTGGCATCTTGCAGGACAACTGGACGACGGTCAACCAGTACAAGCTCGACGTGTTGAGCGCCTATCAATGGCCACTACTGGGGCAGCTGCAATCCAGCGCAAACGATTACGCGGGGAACATGGGCTAGACGTGGCTACGATGCCCGGCCAGTGTTTGAATTAGCTGGCCGGGCATCGATCGGCTACAATGAAAACATTTGCTCATTTCCTGTCTTTCCAGGTGAGCCGTGTTAACGTTCTGACTTACCTTCTTCTCGGTCGATCTCGCCCATGGCTTTGCTGACGCCGACCGGTCCATCATATGTTTGATCAGGTAAGCGTGAGAGCATGGCAAGGACGTTTTCATCGGCACCATGCTGCCGTGCATACTTGACCAGATCTTTCTTACTCACGGGATAATCCAACCCTTTGAGGAATTTCTCTACCTGGACTGGATTGACTTTCGCCATAATTTCCTTCTCCTTTATCTATTCTCTTGCTTGCTCACGAAATCCATCTAACAGTGTTGTATACGAATCGCAAGGGGGAAAAGAGACAGCTATGCTGGCATTTGACTATGCTAAGTATTATGTTTTAAGGAATGGGATATGAAAAGATACCGACGAGTGTTGGGGCGTGTTCAATCTGAGCATTCGATCTTCGATGCTAGAAAGTGGATAGACGGAAATGAAACGCTTGCTTCTTTTTATTCGGCATGGGCAAACAACATGGAATATCGTGCATCGGCTTCCAGGACAGCTCCCTGGGAATGAGCTGACTGATACGGGGCGAGAACAAGCAAAACACCTGGCACAAGCATTAACGGTTCTCCCCCTCAGCGCTATTATCAGTAGCCCATTGGAACGTGCCGTCGAGACCGCCAAGTACTTTGCACAGGGACGGGACCTCACCATTCAACTTGAGCCTGATCTGATGGACATCGAGTTAGGCCACTGGTCAGGGCAAGATCGTGATGAACTCTCCAAAAGAGATGCGGTTTGGAAAGCCTTTTTACGAAATCCTTTGGTGGCGCCAGAGGACGTGGAGACATTTCCCGAGGTAGAACAGCGCGCAGTGGCAGCAGTGGAGCGTTGGCTCAAGAAAGAGTCAACAGGTACCTGTCTCGCGTTCGTCACTCATGCCGATGTCATTAAATTACTCATTGCTCACTACATAGGTCTGGCAGCAGAACGGACACGATCACTGGTGATCGAGAATGCTTCCGTGAGTGTCGTTGAACTGGAAACTGACCATCGACCACGAGTGCTCACAGTTAGCTGGAGTCCTCAACCTGAATGGTTACAGCCATCCGTACTTTCGACAGAGCAACTGAAAAGTGAAGAGCAGGTGGCTGGAGAGCAATACGGGTAGGGAGTATGCTCTGGATGCCGGAGCTGTTTCCGTGTCGGAACGGCCCTTGCGAGAAGTAGTAATCAACAGTATCATGTATGGGTATGGAGAGAGGGAAGCAAATACTACCCCTCAAATAAAGGAAGGAACGCCTGTATGAACACCCCGCTCACCCCCAACCTGAACGATATTTTCGCTTACGTTGATGATCATTCCCAGACTTTTTTAGCGCGGCTGATCGATTATCTGCGTCGTCCGAGTATCAGCGCCTATGGCGAGGGGATCGGTGAGGTCGCGGAATATATCGCAGGTGTAATGCGCCAGATGGGCCTGGTGGTGCGCGTCATGCCCACCAGCGGCTGGCCCATGGTCTTAGGCGCATATCACGCCCGTCACGGCGCGCCTACCGTTCTGCTCTACGGGCACTACGATGTCCAGCCGCCCGATCCGCTGGAGGAATGGATCTCTCCGCCCTTTGAGCCTGCTATCCGCAATGGTCGCCTCTACGCACGCGGTGTGGGGGACAACAAAGGCCAGCACTTTGCCCAGTTGATGGCTCTGGAGACCCTCCTGGCCTGCCACGGCACGTTGCCTTGCAATGTAAAAGTTCTGCTTGAGGGCGAAGAGGAGGTGGGCAGCCCACATATGCCCGAGTTCATGCGTGCGCACCGTGATGAACTACAGGCCGACCTGGTGATCGTCAGCGATGGACCGGTGCACGAGAATGGGCAGTCGACCATCAGCTTTGGTGTGCGCGGGGTCCTTGATATCGAACTGCGCGCCCGCGGCGCCAACCGGGATCTCCATTCGGGCCACTGGGGGGGTATCGTGCCAAATCCCCTCTGGACCCTGGTTCACCTGCTAGCCACGATGAAAAATGAGCGCGGTGAGATCACTATCGACGGCTTCTACGATAACATTCAACCGCTGACCGAACTGGAACGCCAGGCCCTGGCAAACCTGCCTATCGATGTATCTGAGGTCAAACGATCGCTTGATCTGCAGCGTCTCGATGAGCCGCAGGAACGTGGCTATTTTGAACGGCTGGCAGCCTGGCCTACCCTGACCATCAATGGCATCCATGGCGGCTATGGTGGTCCCGGCTCCAAAACCGTACTACCACATGAAGCCGTAGCCAAGTGCGATATTCGCCTGGTGGAGGCCCAGACCGCCGAGGAGATCCTGGCAAAAGTCAAGGCCCACGTTCAGCGCCATGCCCCGCAAGTCAGCGTTACGAGCTATGGAGGCATGGATCCCTCGAAGACTCCGCTGGACTCACCCTTTACCGGGACGCTACGCCAGGCAATTATCGCTGCCCAGGGGGCGGCGCCACTCCTCGTACCTGCCAAAGGAGCCAGCCTACCCAACTACGTCTTCACCAAAACCCTGGGCATCCCGGCTTTTGGCGTTCCCTATGCCAACCCTGATGAGGCCAACCACGCCCCCAATGAGAATCTAGAGGTCGCGCGCTTCTTTATGGGCATCAAAACCGGGGCCGCCATGCTCTCCTACCTGGGTACTATGTCCTAGTTTGCAGTGAAAGGAGCATCCAATGACATCAAATGATTTTCCTCAAGGAACAGCAGAGAACACGATTTCGCTGCTGTTTGGCCATCCAGACCCAGCGACGCTCCTGACACCTGAACTACGCAATGCCATGCAACACGTAATAAGCTCTCCTCAGTCCTATACAGCGCTCCAGTACGGTCCAGAGCAGGGAACGCAAAGCCTTATCAATTTTCTTGTAGAAAAAATAAATCGAGAACAGGGTCTCGCTATCCAGCCTGCTAACCTGATGTTGGTGGCAGGCTCGACGCACGCTGTAGATATGCTCGCGCGGCTGTACGCTGGACGAGGAGGAGTGATGCTGGTTGAGGCACCGACCTACGTGGACGCCATTCACATTTTTCGGGATCACCAGATCGAGTTGTGCTCAATCCCCATGGACGAACATGGCCTCATCACGAGCGAATTAGAAAAACAGGTGGCGCGGCTACACTCGATCGGCAAATTGCCCAGCATGCTCTATACTGTTCCGAACTTTCATAACCCGACCGGCAGCACTTTATCCGAAGTGCGACGTATCGAAATTATCAGGCTGGCTCGCCAATACGACTTCCTGATTATGGAGGATGATGTCTACCGCGACCTCTCTTTTGAGGGCGCAGCGCCTGCCAGCTTCTATGCGTTGGCGCATGGCAAGCAGGTATTGAGTATTGGCAGTTTCTCGAAAACGCTTGCGCCCGGATTGCGGCTTGGATGGCTGCTCGGTTCTGAGGACGCCATCCAACGCTGCATCAATTGTGGGACGATGCAAATGGGAGGTGGCGCGAACCCTTTCGCGGCACAAATCGTGGCGGAGTACTGCCGGAGCGGACATTGGGAGACGCACATTTTGCGCTTGCGATCACTCTACAAAATGCGCCGTGACATAGCGCTATCCGCTCTGGGCCGGTACATGCCTTCCGATGTGGGGTGGACACATCCCGCGGGCGGCTTTTTCATCTGGCTCAGTTTGCCGAAGAATGTCCTTGCTCAACACGTAAAGCGCCTGGCGCTTCAAAAAGGGGTATCGTTGGTGGCAGGTGAGGGATTCTTCGTGAATCCCTCCGATGGCCAACACAACCTGCGCCTTGCCTACAGTTATACCGCGCCCGACGAGATTGACACCGGGATACGCATTCTGGCGCAGGTTATTCATGGAGCAAGGATGGTTGAGCAGTAATGCAGCCCTGTGCCGGTGGAGAGCGATGCGTTACGTTGGCTCTAGCTGCAGGGTCGTCGGCAAGATCTCCTGGCGCACTATGCTGTTCACGGCAGAAGAGCCACGATATTTGCGTAGGAAGGCGCTGCTCACGCGGGTAATCATCGCTTCACCGGTAACAGGCACCGCGTGAACTGCAAGACGTCGTCCGTCCACGTGAATCGTAGCATCAGGGTTCGCCGTGATCCTCTGGTACCAGCGGCCATTGCGGCCACGCACTGAGCGCACATATACGTTATTGTCATCGACAGCCACCCAGATGGTGGTGCGATGCGTTCGCCCTGAGGGCGCCCGCGTTTCAATTTCTATTTCGTTAGCGTTGGCAAGCTGATTCAGCTCGTTTGCGTCAAATTGCTTCGGCATAGTGTTCTCCTCTGGGAATGCCTCGTCTAGTCGAGACACGATTTTCAGCAGAAGAAGACGGCATTCTTACCCTTTCATTATGACACATTTTCAGCAGAAACAAGAGCCGCGGAGCGTTAGACCAGGTGCTGCTCAATCGCGTAACGGGTGGCAGCACTGCGCGAGGAGACCTGGAGCTTACTATAGATTGCGGTCAGGTGCCAGTTGACGGTGCGCGGACTGATGACCAGTTCTTCAGCTACCTGGGCGTCGGTCAGTCCTTGCGCCACTAAGCGCAGTATCTCGACCTCACGTGCCGTCAGTCCGGCTGGATAGGTGGGCGAGGTTTTCGTAGTGGTAGTGGCTTGCGGTACTCTGGGAAGCTGTTCGGAGAGTGGCTCTGGTTCCTGAGCGGTGAGAATTTGTTCTGGAGTCATAGCCCGTCCCCCGGCCCAGGCTGCTGCAAAGGCCTTCTCGCCCAGTTGGGCACGCACGCTCTGCACCACGTGTTCATACTCTGCACGTTCGATGTTGTTCATCAGCACTTCAACGTCAAGCCTCATTTCTGCTGCTCCGAACAGGCGTGCCGCTCGCACCGGCTGTCCTTCTGCTGCAGCGACCGAAGCTAGCCCGACGAGGGGCCAGCCTCAGCACTGCTACCAGCCAGCGCCGGGCTTCACTCCAGTACCCACGCAGGCGCCAGAAACGCCACAGCGCTCTGCAGAAGCGTAATGCCGGTTCTGCCTCCTCCTGCTCGATCAGCCGTGCCAGCGCTGCCCGCAGGTTTTCTTGCTCCCGCTTCAGCCGCGCCAGCCACCTGGTTTGCTGTGGTCCTTTGAGGTGAGGTTCCGCTTCCTATTGGGATCCGTGTCGGCGTCGAAAAAGTTCCACGTCTGGCGTGCGATTCTTAGGCCTGTTCCTCGGTTACCTCTTGCGAGATGGCAGCATCTACCACGTCATATGCCCTTGCTAATAGAGCAGCAATAGTATGGCCCTCGATCGTGAAAGGCGCATCTCCCAGCCTTTTAAGAATCGCCTTGTCTACCTCGGGGGCAGTGGGATTCACGGTAAAGCCGTCCAATCCCTCTCCCTCCTGCCAAAATGTGTCCAGGTTGTCTTCGAGCAGGAAACCGTCGTCAGCCTGGATAGAATCATCGCTTGCAGAAGGCGCGGCGCCTTCAACCGGCAGTGTTTCAGTACGCTTTTCCCTGAGCGCCTGGATAATCTCATCCTTTGTTCGACCACGCAGCTTGAAAATCAGAAATGGATCCTCATCGAAACGTTCGGCTAATAGATAATAGACGGCAGCAATATGCTTGCAAGGATTGGCCCAATCAGGACATGAGCAATCGGTAACCAGGTCTTTGGCTGCAGTCGGAAAAAGTGAGAGCTTCACGGCATGAAAGGCTTCCTCTATATTTGTAGGCATCTCACCAGCAAGCAGTTTAGCCGCAAATATGGCCTGCGCAGCCATTGCTTCCGTGGCTTCCTCCCAATCCTGATCTGAAAGTGGCCTGAGCTGGATCTTAATATTGTATGGCTTGGGCCGTGATCCCTGAACTTTGGCTTTTACCACGCCTGGCTCAATATCGATCGAGATTACCTGGCCCTGGCGGGCGTAGGAGCGACCACGAGTGAGCCGCGTACCCATGCTGAGGGACTCCAAAACCTCTATCCAGCGTTTGGACCACCAGGTCGAGCCAATCTCTCCTCGCTCGCTTTTGGCCTTAATGCCGCCCTCCACTTTTATTGGTCGGCTTGGCTCGTAGTAATCCCAGTAGTCATTATCTCTCCATCGTCCCATATATTATTCTCCTACTGCCTCGCGGCTCAGAGCAAACAGTTCCTTGAGCTGCGCTGTTGACATCTCGGTCAGCCAGTTCTCTCCACTGCCAACGATGCTTTCAGCCAGCCCCTTCTTCTGCTCGATCATCTGATCAATGCGTTCCTCCAGCGTTCCGACACAGACGAACTTGCGGACCTGTACATTCTTCTTTTGACCGATGCGAAAAGCCCGGTCTGTGGCTTGATTCTCTACCGCCGGATTCCACCAGCGGTCAAAGTGAAACACATGGTTGGCCGCCGTCAGGTTGAGGCCCACGCCGCCAGCCTTCAATGAGAGGATGAAGAGTGGCGCCCCACGGCGCTCCTCCTGGAACCGCTGAATCATGGCATCGCGCTGCTTCTTGGGCGTTCCGCCATGGAGAAAGAGCACCTCGCATCCCAGCGCTTCCTGCAGATAATGGCGCAGCATAGCCCCCATCTCAGCGAATTGGCTGAAAATCAGCGCCTTGTCGCCTGCTGCCAGGACCTCTTCAAGCATCTCTTCCAGGCGGGCCAGTTTACCTGAGCGCCCAGGCAAACTACTGCCATCCGCAACGAACTGCGCCGGGTGGTTACAAATCTGCTTGAGCTTCATGAGCGTAGACAGCACCAGTCCTTTGCGCTCGATTCCCTCCGCCTGTTCGATCTTCTCCAGCATCTCCTGCACCACCGCTTCGTAGAGCGATGCCTGTTCCTGGGTGAGGTTGCAGTAGACCTTCATCTCCATCTTGTCGGGCAGGTCTGATATGATAGCTTTATCCGTTTTCAGACGGCGCAGGACGAAGGGCTGTATCACACGTTTGAGCATTTCTGCCCGCTTTGCGTCGTGATACCTTTCGATGGGGATGGCAAACTTCTTGCGGAAATCCGTAGCGGACCCCAAATACCCCGGATTCAGGAATTCCATGATCGACCAGAGTTCAGAGAGCCGGTTCTCCACCGGCGTGCCTGTCAAGGCAATTCTATACCTGGCATTGAGACTTTTTATAGCCTGCGTCTGCTTGGCGGCCTCATTTTTGATATTCTGGGCCTCATCCACCACGACATATTCCCAGTCGATGGGGGCAAGGTGTTCTTTGTCACGCAATGCCAGGGAATAGGTCGTAATAACAATATCGTGGTGCTTCGCCTCCGCCGCAAATGCATCACCGGAGAGCCTCTCGTGCCCGTGGTGGATCATGACCCTGAGAGACGGGGCGAAACGCTGGAGTTCTCTGTGCCAGTTGCCCACGATGGACATCGGGCATATGAGGAGCGCAGGTCCAGGCTTTACTGTGTCTTGTTGCACCGTACGATCATGCAGTAAAAGGGTAATGAATTGGATGGTCTTACCTAAACCCATGTCGTCCGCCAAACAGGCTGCGAAGCCGAACTGCTTGAGAAATGCCAGCCATGAAACACCTTTAAGCTGATACGGGCGCAGCCTGCCCTGGAAAGTAGAGGGCGTTTCAATGGGAGCTATCTTCGCACTATCAGAGAGCTTCGCCAGCAGGTCCCTGACCCATCCATCGCCCTCGATGTCGAGTACCGGAAGACCTACCTCGGATGCCTCCTGTCCCCACCCGGTGCGCAAAGCTTCACCCAGCGTCATGTTCCCATTACTGTGCTTTTTCTGGAAGAAGGCGATGGCCGCTTCAATCTCTTCGGGGCGTAGTTCGACCCATTGGCCGCGTACCTTTACGAGAGGAAGTTTCAGATTGACCAGGTCCTCGAACTCTTCGTCCGAGAGCATCGTATCTCCAACAGAGGCCGTCCAATCGTAGGCGACAATATTTCTCAGTCCCAGTAATCCCGAGCCTGTATCTACATTCACTTTCGGCTTTATTTTCAACTTGACACCAAGACGCCCCGAGGATTTTTGCCACCAGGGAGGAACGAGAACGCCAAATCCGCTCTGTTCGAGGAGTGGTGCGGACTCGCGTAAGAAGGCGTATGCCTGGTCGGTATGCAACTTCAATCCTTTGGGACGTGCCGTTTGCAGGCTTTCCTCAATGGCCGGGAACAGGCGAGCAGCCTTTCCAAGATCGGCCAGCAGTCGCTCCTGTGGATTCTCAAACTTACGCTTGAGAAAGGTGAGGGTGTCTGAACGCTCTTTCCAGACCTTCTCAGCCGGAACCAGCAGGCTGCGATCATCATTCGCCTGCAGATGGTAACTGATATGCCAGTCTAAACTACCATCGCCATCCTCCGCAGGAGCATCGAGCCGGAAGCAGGTGCGGAAAGGCAAGTTCGATTCGACCGGTCGAATCTGGCCCAGCCAGGCATGCATTGCACTGGAAAAATGTTTGAGCTCTTGAGCAGGTGCCGTAAGTGCCGGGTCATCGGAAGCAAGCGCCTGCAGCCACTGTTCAGCTAGAGGCATTGCCCTGGAACGACGACTTCGCTGAGTGGGAAGGAGTTCTCTCGGAGAGATGCTTGCCCGTACAAAGGCATCAATGCTTTGATTGAGAAAATGGTGCACGATCTCCTGGGGCACCGAAATCTTCTTTGCGCCAGGTGGCAAAAAGGCCCAGCAACTGGGTGGCATCATGCTTGATAGCATTTGTAGCCGTTCAGCGTCGTCTGACGCAAGTACCGCTTCCCAGGCGGCTCGCAAGGAGATATCTCCATTCGACTGCGTCTCCTGTACTGTGGGCATGTAGGACTGCCGGGTAATCAGTTCAAAGGTGAACTTTGCCGCTGTTGTCCAAAAACGCAGTGAACTCCCAAAGGCAACGCCATGTGGCGGATTGTCGGGCAGCGCAAGCAGGAAATCCAGGGCAAGATTTGGGTCCAGCACCAACGTCACAACGTTCCATGGCTTGAACGCTGTTCCTCTCAGCTCACCAGTTTCCTCCACAATGAGTTCTGGAGAATGCATTGGCCCTTTCGGTGTAGACGGCATATGCAGCGTCAGAATAGCGGAACCCGCGCTTTCGACAAGTAAGCTCCCTGCCAGCTCACCCAGTGCTTCCTTCAATGGACCGTAGGCAAGTGCGAATAGATGCTGACGAGGCTCTTGCTCCTCAGTTTGCCGCCCTACGCCCCTGGAAATCGTCAATGGCAGACTGGATGACTCTGCCCATATGTGGAGTTTAGCGGATACCAGGTGATCCCAAATTGCATGTAAAACTATCAAGCCCTTTTCTCTTTACCAAACATCTGTTCTACTATTCTTGGTGGTGGAAACCACAACTATATTTTGCCTCGTAGGTCTATCATACCTTTCCACCCGGAAGTTGATTTGGCGCTGCATTTTACAGCTCATTATACATCATGCAACTTGTCCGCGAAGCAGCTTCTGAGCGATGAACACGATCATTGCTCCGGGAATGTGGTTTCGCTTCCTCTCAATACGCTAAAGCTACTCAGTGGTGCCCTCTTCAATAGATGCACGTTGGCCTACGATCAGGGGTTTCATGGAGTTGAGCGTTATCCTGATCCGCTGTGATCAACTCACAAAGGGATGAGGTTCATGTTTGCACGGCGGAGAGTCCGTAGGGGGCCGATTTAGCATGCCCCGGGGTGGTGACAGCTAGCCAGCACAGCCTGTATTTCGTATATTGTATACATCATACCCGGCTCAATCTCTTTTGTCAAGGAATGGATGCCTTACCTTTTTAAACTGGATTTCGGAACATCCACCGGGGCCGATAAAGAAGTTTAACAAGCACCATCGATAATACCCGTAGGCGCACAATGTATTGGCGCACCGCCGATTTATCGGCCAATGCCCGTCGATGTGCTCCCCAGGCCGATAAATCGGCGGTGCGGGCATGAATGCGCCGCCTACGACAGGGCCGGTGTCGGTCGTTAAACTTCTTTATCGGCCCTATCATAGCCGTCACCAGGCCTGCATACGATAGCTTGACAAGGCCATAGATCTAAGTACCATGTATATACTATGCTAGTTGCTGAAAATTAAGCGAGGTATAAATAAGACAAGGAGGTTCCTCATGGCCGTTGTCAACGTTAAACAAGTCTCGCACGTCGCTTTGAAGACGCAGAACGTGGAACAACAAACAAATTTCTACACGAGCCTGGTGGGACTTGGCGAGACCGAGCGAGATAGCGCGGGTCATATCTATCTGCGCTGCAATGCGAACCACCACGCTGTTGTACTCATCCCCTCTTCGGAAAAGGGGCTTGACCATTATGCGCTGGACGTTGGTGATCCAGCAGCTTTGGAGGCTGCAGCCGCGGCATTGAGCAGGGCCGGTATTCCTTACGAGACGGAAGGATCGGGTGAACAGGGTCAAGGACATTCCTTACGTTTGTACGATCCTGATGGTTATGTAGTAGAATTAATTGGCGGGATGACCCAGGTTGCTTCAAACTATGGTCCGCGTGCGGTCCAGCCACGAAAGCTCGGCCACGTCACCTTGCTAGTGGACGATTGCAAACGCACCGCCGAGTTCTATAGTGAAGTGTTGGGCTTCCGCGTCTCTGACTGGGTAGACGACATCTTCCTTTGGATGCGCTGCAATCCTGATCATCATGGCCTGGCGTTCGCAAAGACAGGCGCGATCAAGATGCATCACTTCGCCTTCGAGGTGGTCGATTTCACCTACCTGGCACGGCAGGCTGAACACCTTATGCAGAATGGCTATGTGCTGCTCTATGGCCCCGGGCGGCATGGCCCCGGTCAAAACCAGTTTGAATATTTCAGGGACCCCGAGGGAAATTTGATTGAATTCATGTGTGATCTCCAGCAAATCTGGGATGATGCGACCTATATACCCAGGGTATGGAGTTCGAAAGAACGATGGGTGAATCTCTGGGGTCCTGATGGTCCAGCCGATTTTGTGTAGACACCATTCACGATGGATTCATGAAATACTGTCGAATACAAACAACTTGTGATCCAGAGAGCGATAAGAGAAAGTGGAGGATATATGCGATTAGTGACCTATCAACACGAGGGACAGTCACGTATCGGTGCTCAGCTCGATGGGCTGATTGTCGATTTGAACCGGGCGTACCGGGCTGGACTGCGTCACGTGGGCAATGACGATGAACTGGCAGTGGCGAACCTGCGGGTTCCCGGCGATATGATTGGCTTGCTCAGCGGCGGTGGGGCATCATTCAGAGCCACTGAGCAAGCAGTGGCTTTTGTCCAGGAGCAACTTTCGGCGGGCGACAACGATCTCCGCTTGCAAGGAATCGTATACGCCCTTGACCAGGTCTCGCTGCTGTCTCCAGTGCTGCGTCCCAGCAAAGTCATTTGCCTCGGATTGAATTATCGCGAGCATGCTGCCGAAGCTCGTATGTCTGTACCCGACTACCCCGTCCTGTTCCATAAAGTGTCCGGTTCCTTGACCGGTCATGGCCAGCCGATCGTTATTCCGCGTATCAGCAGTAAGATAGACTACGAGGGAGAGTTGGCAATCATTATAGGCCGGCGAGGCAAATATATCGCCGAGCATGAAGCGCTCTCATTTATTGCTGGCTACGCTGTTGCCAACGATGTCAGCGCACGTGACCTGCAGTTCCGCACGTCACAGTGGACAACTGGCAAGATGCTCGATACCTTTGGCCCTTTAGGGCCGGCGCTAGTCACCAGGGACGAAGTACCCGATCCCAATAAGCTGAGCATTAAGACGATCTTGAATGGTGAGGTGATGCAGGACGGCAACACGGCTGATATGATCTTTCGCGTGCCTTACATCGTAAGTTACATTTCTGAGATCACGACGCTTGAACCGGGTGATGTTATCATGACAGGCACTCCACCGGGTATTGGTAACACTCGTACGCCACCAGTGTTTATGAAACCGGGGGATACGATCACGGTTGAAATAGAGCGCCTGGGAGTGCTGAGCAACCCGCTAGTAGCTGAGGAGTAGGATGTATGCTGGTGCGCATCTACAAGGTCCACGTGGACCCAAAGTCATTGAGCTGAGATCGTCAACAGAAGAAGAGGCCACCCATGATTGCTTCTACATCCCTTGCTGCCACTGCTGCTGCACTGCGCTCTGGTCAACTGGACTTGTTGACGCTCGTCGATGAAGCATGTAACCGCATCGACGCTTATGAGCCGGAAATTCATGCGCTTGTGCCTGAACCAGGCCGCCGGACTCGCCTTTTGAATGAGGCTGCCGCCTTACAAAAGCGCTTTGCTGATCCTGAAAGCCGTCCACCTCTCTATGGCATTTTGCTCGGCGTCAAGGATATCTTTTATGTTGACGGATTCCCCACTCGGGCAGGGTCGCAGTTGCCCTCAGAGGTATTCGTGGGAAATGAGGCAAGTTGCGTCACCAAACTGCGAGATGCAGGAGCGCTCCTGCTGGGCAAAACGATCACCACGGAATTTGCTTATTTTGAGCCCGGGCCGACGCGCAATCCACATAACCTGAATCATACTCCTGGCGGATCAAGCAGTGGTTCTGCTGCCGCTGTTGCAGTTGGCTTCTGTCCATTGGCGCTCGGCACGCAGACGATTGGCTCTATCATTCGCCCCGCAGCCTTTTGTGGCATCGTTGGCTTCAAACCGAGCTATGGTCGTATTGCTAGTGATGGCTTGATCCCGTGTGCTATTTCTCTTGATACCATCGGCTTCTTTATGCAAGATGCAGCAGGCATAGCTTTCGTCGCTTCACTCCTCTGCGATGATTGGCGGCCAACGACATCAAACAGCATGCCTGTACTTGGTATACCGGTTGGACCATACCTTGCCCAGGCCTCGCCGGAGGGACAAGCAGCTTTCGCAAAGCATGTAACACTGCTTGAGAAAGCTGGTTATGACGTGCGACGTGTAGAGGCCATGCGTGACATCGATGCAATCACCCTTCGTCATAGACATATTCTCTCTGCCGAGATGGCCCAGGTGCATGCAGCGTGGTTCGCGCGATACGAGTCGCTCTACCGCCCACGCACCGCTGCTCTCATTCGTCAAGGGCAAGAGGTGAACGTCGAGGAGTTAGCAGCCGCTCGTGCTGGACGAACTGCGCTCCGCAGTGAGTTGGAAGGATTGATGGTACAGCATGGTATCGATCTCTGGATAAGCCCCGCTGCTCCTGGGGCTGCTCCTGAGGGCATCAGCACGACGGGTGACCCGGCTATGAACCTTCCCTGGACGCACGCCGGCCTCCCTGCCATAGCACTTCCTGCGGGTCGTGCTACGCATGGGTTGCCGCTTGCATTGCAAATCGCCGGCGCGTTTATGGCTGACGAGCAACTTGTGTCGTGGGCGGGACCGCTGGCTGAGGCGCTGGCATTGGCTTGAACTGCCAACCTTAGCAGGCCTGGCATTGCATCCCCAATATCGACTTTTTGCTATCACAGGCGAACTGATCGCTCGCGTTTGACCAGTTCGCCTGTTACAGTTCCGAACGTTTGTTTGGTTATCAAAGCGGTGCTACGGTGAAACCTCGTCCAGGCGCTTCCGTCTCGTCGCAGTGCCAAACTGGGCGATGATGGCAGCCGCTATCAGGAAGGCGGCAATAATCACGAACACGACTATTGGCCCCGCAGTCAGGCCTAGAGAAGCGATCAGCGTGGGGATGAGCGGAGCGATGACCAGGATGCCAACGCCGCCGCCAAGATGCCCGACGCCGTCGACCAGCGCAAAACCGGTTGCACGCGCCCGCGTGGGGTAGTTCTCGGTAGACCAGGTATAGGTCATCGGCACCCACAGGTTGAAGCCAAAGAAGGTGATAATTGCCCCAATTGCGGCAACAGGGAAGTTGTTGGGGCCTGCCAACCCAATCAGAATACCACCGATGAGCGTGAGCAGGGCTGCTATAGGCAGCCACAGCTTGCGTTCCAACCGCTCACCAAAGAAGTAGGCGAAGACGGCGGTCAGAATGAAGCCAAAGGTTCCGAACGCTGCGATCAATCCAGATTCTGGTGGCGGGTAGTGCATGCTGTCCAGCAGCGATGTGAGACCCTGGGCAATTGCATAGACCGTGACGTACCCAAAGAACCACACAATGAGCAGCAGTATGGTGCGCCGCAGGTAGAGACGATTGCCGAGGATTTCCGCATACGGGATTCTGGTAGCACCCGTCTGAACAGGAATCTCGGCAGCAGGGGCAGGCAGGTCAGGCATCCTCCTGCGCGCTCGCTCCTCCATACCCGTTACGATCTTGTCTGCCTGGTCTACTCGCCCTCTCGCAATGAGCCAGCGCGGCGACTCCGGTAACTGGAAACGCAGCAGGACGCCCACTAGCGCCAGGACGGCACCGATACCATACATAATGCGCCAGCCATTTCCTTGAAACATTGGCCCGGCAACAGCAAAAGACAAGCCAAGTGGGAAAGGAGCCGGTGGCGTCGTCAGGATCAGCCCTAACCAGATACCCAAAAAGGCACCTAGCGAAGACATGATAAAGATCAGTGAAGTGAACCTGGCGCGACCTGCGCTGGGCGCCACTTCGTTGATGTACGCATTGACGAGCGCCAGGTCCGCGCCAATCCCGATGCCGGTGATGGTCCGAGCAATGACGAAGTTGGTATAGTCACCAACGAAAGCAGTGTACAGTGAGCCGATACCCGTTAGGAGCAGGGTAAACAGCAGCATGTCTCTCCTGCCGAACCTGTCCGCCAGGGGGGCCAGGATCAGCGCTCCGACCACGTAGCCTGCCAGGTTCAGCTCGACAGGAAGACCGAGATAATTGGATGCGTTGACCGGTGTACAGCCAGGGACGATTTGAACACAGGTCTGGATGAACGAGACGGTGACGTCAAAGATGTCGTAGAACGTGAACAGGAAGCCTATACCAATGATGCCGATGAAGAGATAGGAAAGTGACCAGATGGGAATACGGTCCTGGCGCGCGATAACGGCAGCGGCACTGCTGCCTTTCTCCGAAACGGGTTGGGATATACCACTTGCCTCGGATGTCATGAGATGCCTCCTTTGCTGGAAACAGGACTATACTACAAAAACAAACGTGTTGTTACGTCATAAGGACAGCCTGCCAACTTCTTAAGCGTATACCTCCTTTCCGGTGATAGTCCGATCTATTAGCTTTCTGCTTTTGCAAAGCCCTCTTACTGGGATCCCCAGACTTCCCGTGCCACGCTTGCCACAAGTTCTAGCTTGCGGCGCTGGTCTTCGGGTGAGATATGGTTACCCTCCATGGTGGACGCGAAGCCACACTGCGGACTGAGGGCGAGGCGCTCTAACGGGATATAACGAGTGGCTTCCTGGATGCGCTGTCGCAACTCACCGGCAGATTCCAGTCGAGGCTTCTTGGTGGTGACCAGGCCAAGGACGACAAAGCGGTCCCCGGGCACATGCCGCAGCGGTTCAAATCCTCCCGAGCGTACATCATCGTATTCTAGAAGAAAACGCTGGAAGCGGGTCAGGCTAAATATGCGGGAAATGGGTTCATAGTCACCACTGGCGTAGAATTTACTCTGGTTGTTCCCACGGCAGATATGGATGCCAAAGGTGATGCCCGGGTGGTCACGAATGATGGCATTGTCCAGTTCAATGCAGAGATCGATGAGTTTGTCGGGATCGTTACCACGCTGGCGATACCCCTCACGCATCTGGGGATCGAGCAGCGCCGCGTACTGGGGAGCATCGATCTGGATATAGGTACAACCCAGGCGAACCAGTTCATCCACTTCACGACGAGAAAAATCCACGATATCAGCAAGATAGGCATCGCGGGAGGAATAGGCTGATTTCGACTTCTCCGGGTCGTAGTAGGCGGCTGCCTGCTGGGCACTGATCATAGTTACCTTCGCTGGAGTCCCGCGCCGCGAGCGCAGGTAGACCCACTCCTCTGCGCACATACTCCTGAGCCACCTGAGCCGCTCCACCACCACAGGCCGCTTTAAGACGAGTTGCTCTCCCGTCTCGTCTCTAAAGGGGATGGCCCAGCCTCCGTACTTGTCGAAGCCTTCCAGCGCCTCGACGAGGTGGCCGTAGAAGGCGTAGCGTCGCATCTCTCCGTCGGTAATCACGTCAATGCCAGCATCTTCCTGCAGGGCGATTGCCTCGTTTACCGCCCGGTCTTCTATAGCCTTGAACTCTGCCGCGTTAAGTTGTCCTGCTGCATACTGCTCACGTGCTTCTACCAGGTAGGTGGGTCTAAGCAAACTGCCCACCACCTCGCTGTGATAAGTCATTTTCAACTACCTCCCATATTACAGATCCAAAACGAGACTGAACCGGTAATGAGACATATTATATGTAACCTCCTAATGAGAAGTGTACTGATTTACTCTTCAATACGCAAGTGCATTGTTAGTCTATGCTGTCTATAGTAGCATATTCTATGGTGCCACTTTGCCTGGTGAGGTCTCTTCCTTCATCGTAACCTCTCAACGTATATCATCAATAGTAACGATATGCATGCGACTGTGCTCATATTTTTCATTCCCACTCATGTCTTAGCAAGACAGCGAGCGTAGTAATACTCTGCCTGTAAGAGGAGGCCTTATGCTCAAAGCACCCATACGATTAAGCGTTGCCATCATAGCAACTGTCGTTGTATTGGTACTTGGGGTAGTGCTCGGCTTAGTGCTTGGTAACACCGTCTTCTCCCACCGCGCTACCACTGCAAGCAACAGCACTCCAACACGTAAACCCGCTCCGAGCGCTGCGGTGACGATTCCGCAGGACCAGGAACTGTTTGACCCCTTCGTCTTACCTGTCCGGCTCAACACGACCGTGACCTGGCACAACAGCGATACGATTTTGCATACGGTTGAGACAACGCCCGACCAGACCCCCTTCCTCAATATCCAGTCGTTTACGCTGACTC
>WNGJ01002701.1_pt1 | contig 18086 bp, 19 predicted proteins | sample 5400611 | NCBI WGS metagenome assembly WNGJ01 (sample SAMN13153375, study PRJNA577476) | soil metagenome | isolation source: 40 cm soil or saprolite under Garry oak tree replicate 1 | place: USA:California | collected 2016-06-15 | reverse complement strand
AGCGCCGGGTAGCCATGGCCGGTTTGGATAAGCGCTGAAAGCATCTAAGTGCGAAGCCAACTCCAAGATAAGGTCTCCCACCGGGTTAACCGGGTAAGGGCCCTGGTAGACAACCAGGTTGATAGGCCGGAGGTGTAAGGGCAGCAATGCCTTGAGCTGACCGGTACTAATAGCCCGAGGGCTTGTTCACCTATAACTCACTCTTCAGATCACTGAAGAGTTCGGAAACAACGGATCCAGCGCTCAAAGGCAGCTGGAGATTCTCGTAGACCTCTTTCGGTTGTTGATCACTGCGAAGTGGTCGCATTCGGCGCGGGTATATTGCCAGGACTGCATCAAACAGACCGTGAGCAAGACATTGACCTGCACTGGGCCGCGCACGCCATCGATCTCGCGCGCCAGGCCGACTACAGGACGAGCCCCAACCCGATGGTTGGTGCGGTCCTCGTGGACGCAGAAGGCAGGGTCGCCGGCGAGGGATACCACCAGCAGGCCGGCCAGTCGCATGCCGAGGAGGCTGCCCTCGCTGCCGCCGGCGAGCGTGCTCGCGGGGCCACTCTTTACGTCAACCTCGAGCCCTGCGCGCACGAGCACCGAAGTCCTTCGTGTGCCCAGGCGCTGATCGACGCCGGCGTCGGCCGCGTCGTGGTTTCGATGGTCGATCCTGACGAGCGCGTCCGGGGCGCTGGCCTGCGGCTCCTCCAAATTGCCGGAATCGAGACGGCGCTGGGCGTCCACGAGGAGCGGGCCCAGAAGCTCAACGAGTTCTACGTCAAGCACCGCCTGACCGGCCGGCCCTTCGTCACGGCCAAGTTCGCGATGAGCCTGGACGGCAAGATCGCGACCCGCACGAAGGAGTCGCGCTGGATCACGGGTGAAGAGGCCCGCGCCCATGGCCATCGCCTGCGGCACATGCACGATGCGATCCTCGTCGGTGTCAACACCGTGATCGCCGATGACCCTGAGCTGACGGCGCGGTTGAACGGCGAAGACTTGCGCCAGCCCCTTCGTGTGGTCGTCGACTCCCAGCTCCGGCTCCGCCAGTCGGCCAAGATCGTCGGCCCGAACACGCTGATCGCCACGACCCGCTCGGGCAGAATGGGAGCGGCCGAGGTGATACGCCTGCCCGTCGCACCGGACGGTCGAGTCGCGCTGCCGCCACTGCTCGACGAGCTCGGAAGACGCGGCATGCTCAGCCTGCTCGTCGAGGGCGGGGCCGAGGTGCACGCGTCTTTCTTCGCAGCTGGCCTCGTCGACAAGGTCCACGCCTATGTCGCCCCCCGTCTGATCGGCGGCCGCGACGCGCCAGGCCCCCTGGGGGGAGGCGGGGTCGAGCACCTGGCCCAGACCCCTCACCTCCGCGATCTCGATTACGTTCGCCTTGGCGACGACCTCCTCATCACTGGATACGTGGATGTTCACCGGGATAGTTAGCGCTGTCGCCAAGGTGGTCAGGGCCGACGCCAGCCGGATCGGTGTCGATCACGCGTGGATCGCGCGCCGCTTAAAGATTGGCGGCAGCGTGGCGGTCAATGGATGCTGCCTAACGGTCGTGAAGAAGACAGGACCGGTCTTCTTCGCTGACGTCGTCCCCGAAACTCTGCGCCGCACAAACCTCGGCGCTCTCAAACCAGGTGTGGAAGTGAACCTCGAGCTGCCGCTCAGTGCCACCTCGTTGCTGGACGGTCACCTCGTTCAGGGTCATATCGACGCCACGGCAACCATCAAAGCGGTCGCTACGGCCGCCACCGGGTGCGAAGTGACCATCGAGCTGCCCACCGGCCTGTCGAGATTTGTGGCCGTCAAAGGATCCATCGCGGTCGATGGCGTCAGCCTCACCGTGGCCGAGGTGGACAAGCCCCCCGGCACCTTCAAAGTGGCTTTCATACCCCACACGCTTGAACGAACGATCGCCGGCGGGTACAAACGAGGCTCGATCGTCAATCTCGAAGCCGACGTCGTCGCGCGGTACGTCGCCCGAAACCTCCGCCGGTAGACTTCGACGCACCATGACCCTGGCCACAGTGCCTGAGGCGATCGCCGACTTCAAGGCGGGCAAGTTCGTCATCGTGGTGGATGACGAAGACCGCGAAAACGAAGGGGACCTCGTCGTCGCGGCTGAGCTTGTGACCGCCGAGCACATCAGCTTCATGACACGTCACGGCTCGGGCCTGGTTTGCATGCCGGTCATCTCGCGCCGCCTGGACGAGCTCGGGATCGTCCCAATGGTGGAACGCAACACCAGCCGGCTCGGCACGGCCTTCAGCGTGAGCATCGACGCCAAGGACGTGACCACCACCGGAGCTTCCGCCCACGACCGCGCCGCCACCATCCGCAAAGTCCTCGACCCAGGCGCCAGAGCCTTCGACTTCTCCTCCCCTGGCCACACCTTTCCACTCCGCGCCTCAGAAGGCGGTGTTTTGACCCGCGCCGGACAGACCGAAGCCGCTGTCGACCTCGCAATCCTCGCCGGCCTCTACCCGGCCGGGGTGATCACCGAGCTGATGAAACCCGACGGCACCATGGCTCGGATGCCCGAGCTGGAGCGATTCGCCGGCGAGCACAAGATCAAGCTCATCACCTGCGAGCAGCTGATCGCTTACCGCCGTCGCAACGAGAAGCTGGTCGCGAAACGAGTCGAAGCCACCATCCCGATCGGCGACAAAGAGCCGCTGATGTGGAAGCTCTATGCCTATGAAGACCTCCTCCGCCACGAGAACCACCTCGCGCTGGTCCTTGGCGAAATCGATTCAAAACGCCCGGTCTTGCTCCGAGCACACTCGGAGTGCCTGACCGGAGACATCTTCGGCAGCCTGCGCTGCGACTGCGGCGCGCAGCTCCATGCGGCGATGGAGACGATCGCCGCGGATGGCGTCGGGGTGATCCTCTACATCCGCCACCAGGAGGGCCGCGGAATCGGGCTCCTCGACAAGCTGCATGCCTACAACCTCCAGGACAAAGGCATGGACACCGTCGAGGCGAACGAGGCGCTCGGCCATCCGGCCGACAAGCGCGATTACGGTATCGGCAGCCAGATCCTCTACGACCTCGGCGTGCGCAAGATCAGGCTCCTCACCAACAATCCCAAAAAGATCTACGGCCTCGAAGGGTTCGGCCTCGAAGTTGTCGAGCGCGTGCCCATCCGAGTCACGTCCAACCCGCATAACGAGCGGTATCTCAAGACGAAGAAAGACAAGCTCGGACACCTGCTGTAGCGGTGGGCGAGAAGGGCGCGAAGCCGGACCTGAGCGGATCCGACCTCACGATCGCCGTAGTCGTCTCGCGGTTCAACGAGGACGTGTGCAAGCGCCTCCTCAGGGGGGCGCTCGAGGCGCTCGGGGAGCACGGCGTCGAGGATCCTGACGTCTTCTGGGTACCGGGGTCGTTGGAGCTGCCGGTAACGGCGCTGGCCCTGGCCGAGAAGGGCGGACACGACGCGATCGTCTGCCTTGGCTGCGTGGTCCGCGGCGAGACCTATCACTTCGAGGTCGTCGCAAACCAGGCGGCCGCCGGAATCATGCAGGTCCAGCTCGACACTGGCGTGCCAATCACCTTCGGAGTGCTGACGACCGAGGACAAAGAGCAAGCCTTCGCCCGTTCCGGGCCCAACAACAACAAAGGCGCCGATGCCGCCGAGGCGGCGATCGAGATGGCCAACCTCCTGAGGTCGATCCAGGGCTAACCCGCGACAGCCACCCCGACCACGTTCTTTCCCGCCGGCGCGACGACAAACCCATCTGTGGCTGCCGGGGTGCTGAAGTGCTGAGCCGACCCGAGACCGGTCGTGTAGAGGACGGCGCCGGTGGACGGATCGAGCGCGTAAAGAGTTCCCGACCCAGGCTCGATTCCCCACACAGCGCCTGCCGCGATGACCGGCGATCCGAGGGCTGGGTGGTCCGAATGCCATGCCACGTCGATCGACATTGCGCTCACCGACAGCGCGTAAAGCCCATCCGCACAGGGCACGTACACAGTGGTTTGAGACCACGCCGTGCCGCCAAACGCCCCCAGGCACACCTGTCGGCTCGCCACCTGGCCGCCCACCCCGCCCAACGCGCCCGCCTTCAGCAGATAGGCGACGCCTTGCTTGCCGATCGTCACAACCACCCCAAGCGACGGCAGCAAAGTAGCGCCCACTGAGCCGAGGTCGGTATCGCTCGCATTGAGCGACGCCCAGTTCGATGGCGCGAAGTAGGAGCGCACAGATTGCACATCAGGCGAAAGCTGTATGACCGCGTTGCTGTAATCGAACGCCCCACGCGACTCGCCATTGCCGCTCACGACGTAAATGCTGCCGTCCGGCGCGATCGTCGCGCCCTGCGGGCTCCAGATCCCGGCCTCGCGAGCGGTCGGCACCTTGTAGGTCAGCGTCCCGCCGCCCGCCAGCGGCACCGCCTGGACGTACCCGTGATAAGCACCGCAGTCGCCATACAGCCCGCCGAACGGCACATAAACGTACTTCGCTCCGAGCGCAAGCGCGCCGCGCTCCTGATGCACCGCAGGGTCGGAGCCCGGCGGATCGACATCTTGCTGCGACACAACCGATCCATCGACCAGGCTCAGTGTGTAGAGCATGTGGTGGCGCGTGCGCAGGAAGGCGACGACGTAAAGCCGTCCCGTGCTGGGGTCGGCGGCCGGCGTTCCCGTGATCCCAGTCACCGGGCCGATGTTTCCGCACGGCAGCGATGAAGCATCGACTGGATCGCCTAGATGGATCTTCCAGATCACCGACCCCGTGAAAAGATCGAGGGAGTAGACGGTGTTGTTTTCCGTCGCCGCCAAAACGTGGCCCGCGACGATCAGTGGCGACGCGTAAACGTCCCCATCCAGGTTGGCCGTCCACACGACCGACGGTGAGCTGAGCGCCGGTGTGGCGGGCCCAAGCCCGGTGCGAGCGCTGTTGCGGTGGTACTGGGGCCATTCCGCCGAGATGGCGGGGCCAGGAGAGGCAGCAGAGGACGCCCGCGGGTTGGCCGTCGGAATGGGCGATGCGCCTCCGCACCCCGCCTGTACCAGGGCCAGGACGAGCCCCAGCACCGCTGCCTTTCGGGTGAGACGTAGGGGTCCCCGCGAACTCACGGCGCAGCCTCTGAGTTGGTGGGGTACCTCAAAGACCCCAGCTGAATTTGCGGACAGGGTCCAGTCGCGCGCGCTCGGGAGCGATCAGGGTCGCCTGGCCTTGAATCGCCAGCCCGCGCCTCGGTCCCATCGCATCCACAACCATCGCCGCACGCGGCTCAGCCTGGATGTTTCGGAGCTTCACCCCGTCGACGTCAAACTCGAGGGCGCCCTCATCGTCCACCGAGTACATGACCGGCATGACATGAGGCCAGCCGGAAGGGCTGGCGGTGGCGAAACGCCCAATCCGCTGCGACCTGAGGAACTCGAGCTCGCTGGGCGTGAACAGCATGTTTCTCCACATCCTAGACTGCACGATTCACGTGTCAAAGACCGCATCTCCTAGCCTCGGAACCGTCGGCGGGTACACCATCCGGCGTCGCGAACCCCTCGAGCGCCTCGAAGGCTCCTACCTGGAGCTCGAGCACGACCGCACCGGGGCCCGACACATCCACATTGAGGCCAAGGACGACAACAACGCCTTCGCGGTCTTCTTTCCGACCGTGCCGAAGGATTCCACCGGCGTCGCTCACATCCTCGAGCACGTCGTGCTCGCCGGCTCGCAGCGCTATCCCGTTCGCGACCCGTTTTTCAGCATGACCCGCCGCTCGCTGGCCACCTTCATGAACGCTTTTACGAGCGCGGACTGGACGATGTATCTGTTCAGCTCGCGGAACACGAAGGACTTCATGAACCTGCTCGATGTCTACCTGGACGCTTCGTTCTTCCCGCGGCTGCTGGAGGACTCGTTCAAGCAAGAGGGCGTTCGTTTCGAGTTCGAAGATCCGAATGATCCGACGAGCGGCCTTCGCTACAAAGGCGTCGTGTTCAACGAAATGAAAGGCGCCCTGGCGACACCATCCGCCGCGGTGCAGCGGGCTGTCGGCCGCGCCCTGTTTCCAGGCCTGACCTACGCCCACGTCTCGGGTGGCGATCCGGAATTCATCCCCAACCTCACCTGGGAGCAGCTGCGAAAGTTCCACGCGCTCCACTACCACCCGAGCAACGCATACTTCTACACCTACGGCGACCAATCCCTGGAGCGGACGCTGGAGGTGATCGAGCGGAATGTTCTTTCCCGCTTTCAGAAGCTGGAGGTCGACATTTCGATCCCGGACGTCAAGCGTTTCACGAAGCCGATCACAGCCTCGGAACCTTATCCCGCCACACCGGGCGAGGACCTCACTCGCAAGTCGCAGGCCCTAGTCGGCTGGGTTACGGTCCCCACCGGCGACTCATTCCGACTGCTGGCGATGAAAGTGCTGTCGGAGGTGCTCCTCGGTAACTCCGGCTCACCCCTGCGCAAAGCGCTGATCGATTCCAAGCTCGGTACCGCGATGGCGGACGGGAGCGGTCTGCAGGATGACTATCGCGAGACCGTCTTTGGGGCAGGCTTGAAGGACATCGCATCCGAAGACGCCGAAAAGGTCCAGCAGGTCGTGCTGGACACCCTGGAGCGGCTGGCGCGAGACGGGGTGGACCAGGCCCAGGTCGACGCCGCGATCCATCACCTGGAGTTCGAGAAGCGGGAGCGTTCCAACGCAGGCTTCCCTTACGCGCTGAAGATCCTTTTCTCGTCCCTACCTTCCTATTACTACGGTGGCGATCCGTACAGCGCGCTTAACTTCGACGCCGACCTGGAGCAGCTGCAGAAATCGCGCGCCGATGGCAGGTTCTTCGAGAACGTCATCCGCAGCGAGCTCCTCGACAACCCGCACCGGGCGCTGCTCAAGATCGAGCCCGACCCCGAGCTCGAGGAGAGGCAGCGGCTGAAGGAGCTCGATCGCCTCGCCGCCGTCGAAGCCGGCCTCGACGACTCGGACAAGGCTCGCCTGGTGGCCGAAGCCCTGAGGCTCAAGGCGGACCAGGAGGCGAAGCCCGATCTCTCCACGCTGCCCACCCTCGAGCTCAGCGACATCCCGATGCAGTTCGAAGACATCCCCTTCCGCGACACCGCCGCCGGCGCGGCCGCGATCGAGTTCTTCCCGCAGCCGACCAATGGCGTCACCTACCTCGACATCCGCTCCGATTTCTCGGTGTTGACCCCCGAGGAGAAAGGTCTGCTGCCGCTGTTCAGCCGCGCCCTTACGCAGAGCGGAGCCGCGGGCCAGAACTATGCAGAGGTCGCATCGCGAATCGCCGCCGTCACTGGCGGCATCGGCGCCGCGGCCCAGGTCCAATCGCTCGCAGCGCAGGACGACTACCTCCAGTCCTTTGTCCTGTCGGGGCGCGCGCTCGACCGCGACGCCAAGCCCTTCATCGAGCTGCTCACCGACCTCCTGGCCCGCCTCGAGATCGATCCCGCGCGCCTGAAAGAGGTCATCGCGGAGATGGCGACCCGCCTCGAGAGCTCCATCGCCGGCCTCGGCTTCCAGTTCGCAATACTTCGAGCGCACTCGAAGCTCACTTCGGAGGGCGCGATCAACGATCAGCTCCAGGGCATTGGCATGCTGCATTCTGTCCGGCGCCTTGCCCGACTCGACGAGAGCGGGCTCCGCGAGGTCATCACCAAGCTCGACACCATCCGCACGCATCTGTTCCGCGCGGGCGCTATCCGGATCGTCGTCACCTGTGAAGAATCGATGATCGAGCCACTGCAAACGCTCCTGGCAGAGCTGGCGACAGCGCTGCCGCAAGGAGGCCACCGCGGCCACGCCGAGAAACCGAAGCCCCTCGAGTTCGCTCCCGAGGCCAGGACCGCACCCGTACCGGTCGCCTTCAACGTCCGGATTTTCAAGACGGTCCGCTACACGCATCCGGATTCGCCGGCACTTCTCGTGCTGGCCAACTACCTGCGCGACACTTTTCTGCATCGCGAGCTGAGAGAGAAAGGCGGCGCCTATGGCGGCTACGCGCAGGCCGGGATCGGCAGCGGCACGTTTTATTTCGGCTCGTATCGCGACCCCAACATCGTCCGGACCTACGACACATATGACATGGCGGTGAAATGGGTCACCGAAGGCGACATCGATCCCGAGCCACTCAAGGAGGCGATCCTTGGAGCGTGCGGAGACGTCGATCCGCTCGAGTCTCCGGACATCAAAGGCAGGCGCGAAGCCACCAACCGGATCACCGGCTTCACCCGCGAGGAGCGCGAGCGCTTCAAGCAACGGCTGCTCCAGGTCACGGCCGACGACTTGCGGCGCGTCGCCCGTTCCTATCTCGCGGTGGCCGATCCCGTGCAGGCGACTGTGGCCGGGCCGGAGCTCGTGGAGGCGGCGCGCAAGGAACGTCCGAAGCTCTTCGAGGTGGTCGCACCGGTTTAGCCCGACCCTTCTAGAATCCCGGTCGTGGGGTACTGGCGCCGCGACTATTTCTGGCCGGTCGTCCTCATCCTGGTGGGCGTCTACTTCCTGCTCAACAACCTCGGTATGCCCTGGTGGCTGGAACCAAAGGTCGTCTGGCCCGTGGTGCTCATCGGGCTGGGCGTCTGGCTGATCTTCCGCCGCACCCGGCAATGAGCACCCTGCCCCCGAGGCGCAGCTACCGCAGCTTTTTCTGGCCGGTGGTGCTGATCCTCGCCGGCATCGTCGCCCTGCTGATCAATGCGGGCATCATCTCAACTGACCGTCTGAGCCTCCTGGAGGACCTCTGGCCCGTGATCCTGATCGTGATCGGGCTCGAGCTGCTCGCACGACGAAGCTTGCAAGGATCAGCCGGAGATGTGGCCGCCGTGCTCATCGTCCTCATCGCGGCCGGAGGCGCGGTCGTCTACGTCGGGCTCGCTCCCAACCCGGGGACCACCCACGCGCTGGATTCGGGGATGAAGGTCGGGACCCTCGACCACGCCTCGCTCGAGGTCGACGTAGGCTCCGCTCGGATCTCGATCGACGGCGACGCCGAACAGGGCGTCCTCTACCGGGCGCACATCGAATATTCAGGTCCGGTGCCGGAAGTCAATCTCGACCGCTCGACGGGCAAGCTGAAGATCTCCCAGGGCAACAACTCGTTCGGCGTCTTCCGCAGCCGCAATTTCATCCTCGACATCCATCTGAATTCGACCTTACTCTGGAGCATCGCCGCGAACAGCGGCGCGGCGACCGACACCTTCCAGCTCGCCCACGTCAACGTCCGTTCGATCGACGTCAACACCGGCGCGAGCCGCCAGGAGATCACGCTCGGCAAGCCGTCGGGCGTCGTCCCGATCACCGTCAACGGTGGCGCTCTGACCGTTCACCTTCACCGACCGGCCGGCGTTCCGGCGTCGGTCAAGGTCTCCGGCGGAGCGGTCAACCTTGACGCGGACGGCCAGCAACACCGGGGCATTGGCAACCAGAGTTGGCAGTCAGCGGGCTACGAGGGCGCCGTGGACGCTTACCGGGTCGAGATCAACGGGGGCGCGTGCACCGTCGGCATCGACGCAAGCGCGAGCGCCGCCTAGGCCAGCCGCATGTCAAGCGCGGCCATGCGGTCTGTGTAGGCCGAGTGAGTCACGGGATTAATAGCAGCACGTAAACCCCGGGCGGCGGCGCCCAGCATCGACTCGAGCTCTTCGTCGAGCACGTTCGCCACCCGAAGCACAGGTGTCAACGCGGCGGCCCGCTCAGCCCCGGCCAGCAAGTCCAGCTGGTCGACCCCGAGCGCCGCCAGCCCCTCAGCCTCCCGCTCCAGCCGCACGGCGAGAGCGACATGCTCCTCGTCACCCAACTCGCGGCATTTCGCCGCGCCGGCACGCGCCGCGGCGGCGGCGAGGCGTCCCTCCAGCAACCGCCCCGCCGCGACCTTGTTCGCCGCGATCGCGGGACACAGCCCGACCAGCTCCTGAGCGCCCACATTGATCCCGCGGCGGACGAGCTCCGCGACGACCGCGTCGGGTGGAGTCTGATCGACCCGAAACAGGTTCATCGACAGCTGGATGCGGCCTCCCGAAAGCTGAAACACGAGAGCCTGGACGCCGCGCATGCCAGCCTCCGATTCGCGGAGCGAGCGGGCAAGAGCCCGAGCCGTGGCGAGGTCCGTGTCCGGCAGCAGCACGTTGAATGCCACCAGCGCCAGGCGAGCGCCGACGGACACGGCGCCCGCGGTGGGGTGGAGGCTTGGGCCGCCGAGGTCCGGCTGGGCGCGCCCGGCCCGGATGTCGGCCAGCGATCGGTTCTCGCCGTAGAAGTAAACGGGCACCATGAGCTCGCTCCAGATGCGCTCGCCCGCCTCGCGCGCCAGCTCGCGGGCGTCGGCGAGAGTGCTCTGCCCGAGAGGCACAAACGGCACCACATCGGCGGCGCCAACACGCGGGTGCACCCCGGCGTGCTCGCGCATGTCGATGTGCTCGACCGCGGAGCCGACAGCCGCCATCACCCCATCGAGCAGCGTCGACCTCTGCGCGGCCATCGAGATGACCACCCGGTGATGGTCGTGATCGGGGTCGACGTCCAGGACGTGCGTCCCCGTATGCGCGCCCGCTATCGCCGCGATCACATCGCGCCGCCTGCCCTCCGAAAAGTTAGGTACGGACTCGAACAAGCCCTGCTGGTTCAACAGGTTGTTAGGGTAAGTGGCGGTGCCCGGACCGGTCGCGCTCGTCTACGGAGACGAGCTCATGAAACATCACCTGTCGGATCAGCATCCGCTCCAGCCGATCCGGGTCAAGCTCGCGATGGACCTCATCCGCTCGACCGGTTTGATCGAGCACTGCCACCTGCTTCCACCTCGACGCGCGACCATCAAAGAGCTCGAGCTCGTCCACTCCCCTCACTACGTAGGGCTGGTCCGAAAGCTCAGCGATCCCAAGCAGCGCGGACAGGTCCCGCGCGACGAGATCGAGGCGGCTGGCTTTGGATCGCCCGACAACCCGATCTCCGACGACCTCCATGAGGGGACCTCGCTGGTGGTGGGCGCAACCCTCATCGGCGCCCAGGCGATCGAGAGCGGCGCCGCGCTCCATGCCTTCAGCCCTTCGGGCGGGCTGCACCACGCTCACCGCGATCGAGCCTCGGGCTTCTGCACGTACGACGACCCGGCGATCGCGTGTCAATGGCTGAAGGCCCAGGGACATCGTGTTGCTTACGTCGACGTCGACGTGCACCACGGAGACGGCGTCGAGGGCGTCTTCAAGAGCGATCCGGACGTGCTCACCATCAGCCTTCATGAAAGCGGTCGATACCTGTTTCCCGGCACCGGGTTCTCGCAGGACTGCGGAGTCGGCCCTGGCCGCGGCTACGCCGCCAACCTCCCGTTCCTGCCGTTCGCCTGGGACGAGCCGTGGCTGGACGGTTTCGACAGGGTAGTGCCCGCGCTCCTGCGCCGGTTCAAGCCGACGGTGCTCGTGACGCAGGACGGCTGCGACACCCATTACCTCGATCCGCTCGCGCACCTCGCCGCGACCACGCGCATCTGGCCTCGCGTAGGACAAGCCTTCCACGAGCTGGCACACGAGCTCTGCGACGGGCGCTGGCTCGCTCTCGGCGGCGGCGGTTACGCCATACGCGAGGTCGTACCCCGGGCCTGGGCCCTGCTCTTCGCCGAGATGGTTGAGCGTCCCGACCTCGCGGCGGAGGTCAATGACTCGTCACCGGTTGTCCCGGAATCCTCGACCCAGGAGCGCGTCTGGGCGGCGCTGCGGAGAGACCTCGCACACCTGGGCGAGGTGCACCGGATCGAGTTCTGAGGGTCGACCGGAAACCCTCGGCGAGAGATTCGGTGATCCAGGTGGTCCAGATCCGGGTGAAGCGACGAGCAGCACAGCGAGCGCATCTCCCATGCGTAAGCGAGCAGCACAGGAGCTGAACCCGGAGATGGCCGCCTGGGCGCCGAAGATCCGTCGAGGGCTTTCCGGACGAGCCTCTAGGCGGTATACGTGCGCAGGCAGCGCGTGCAGACTCGCGCGCGCATCGTGCGCCCCGCCACCGTCACGCGACCCATCTGCAGGTTGGGCATGAACCTCCGGTTGACCCGGTTCTTGGCGTGACTTACGTGGTGTCCGTATTGCGGCTCCTTGCCGCAGATCGCGCAGCGCTTGGCCATGAGGCACCTTCCGATTGGGAGTTGGGGTGGAAAACGAGATCGCGCCGGTGAGCGCGCGGACCCGAATTGTACCATGGGCTTTCCGATGGCCTCAAAGACCACCACCCTCGTCCAGGCCCGCCAGTGGGGCCGGATCGAGGTATTTCCCTCCGCTGTGGGAGCCATCGCCGCCCATGCGGCGCTGCGCTGCTACGGGATCACCGGCATGGCGGCGCGGGGTCTTCGCGACGGAGTGGCTGAGCTTCTGCGGCGAGAGAACGTCGACCGTGGCGTCGAGGTGGTCGAAGTCGAAGGCGGTCTCGGGATCGACGTCTTCGTGATCGTGCAGTACGGAATCCGCATCTCCGAGGTCGCCCACAACCTCCAGCAGGCAGTCAAGTTCGAGGTGGAGCGGTCGGTGAACGTACCCGTGGCCCGGGTCAACGTGAACGTCCAGGGCGTTCGCGAAGAGAAGTCCTAAGCCTTGAGCTCAGAACGCAGCCCAGGGGTTGACGGACCCCTCTTCAAGCGTGCCCTCCTCGGCAGCCTGAGCTGGCTCTCGGCCAACCACGAGGAGGTCAACCGCCTCAACGTATTCCCGGTGCCCGATGGGGACACGGGTACCAACATGCTGCTGACCCTTCAGTCGGCGGTCGAAGACATCAAGGAGAGCGACGCCGCCGAGGTGAGCAAGATCGCCAAGCTGGCCTCGCACGGCAGCCTGATGGGCGCCCGCGGCAACTCTGGCGTCATCCTTTCGCAGATCTTTCGCGGCTTCGCCCGCGCAGTCGAGGGCAAGAGCTCGCTGACGCCGGCGGAGCTCGCGGGAGCCTTCGAGGAAGCCGCCAATGCCGCCTATCGAGCGGTCAACAAGCCCACCGAAGGCACGATCCTCACCGTCGCCCGTGAGGCCGGCCGCGCGGCGGCCGCGGCGGCGGCGAGCCCCGGTTCCACGATCCCCCGCGTCATCGCGGCCGCTGCGGATGGCGCGAGGACGGCTGTCCTGCGGACACCCAGCCAGCTGCAGATCCTCCGCGACGCCGGGGTGGTCGACGCGGGCGGCTTCGGCCTGCAGGTCATCCTCGAGGGCATGCTCAAGACAATCGAGGAGGTCGAGCCGTCGAACGGGGCGGTGGTGATGTCAAAGCCCTCGACGCCCGTGGCTTCGCAGGTGTCAGTCGCGCTCCCCGAGGAGGGATGGGGCTACTGCACCGAGTTTCTCATCGAAGGCTCTGAACTCGACCTGGACGTGATCAAGAACCAGATCGAAGCACTGGGCAACTCGGTCCTGGTGGTAGGTGAGCCCGAGCTCGTGAAAGTCCACGTCCACACCGATGACCCGACTCGCGTCATCACCCTTGCCGGTCGCTACGGAAAGCTGCTGAAGCTCAACGTAGGAGACATGTCGACGCAGCACCGGCGAATCCTCGAAGACGAGGGCCAGGTCGCCAAGGCGGCCCGACCAAATGGTGTCGGCCTCGTCGCTGTCGTCGCCGGCAGCGGCCTCGTCGACATCTTCCGTGGGCTGGGTGTCGACGCGATCGTCGAGGGCGGCCAGACGATGAATCCAAGCACGCAGGACATGCTCACCGCCATCGAATCCCTGCCGTACGACGAGGTCGTCCTCCTGCCGAACAACAAGAACGTCATCCTCGCCGCCAAGCAGGTGGTGGGGCTCACCAAGAAGAAGGTGCACGTCCTCGAGACCCACAGCGTTCCGCAGGGAGTCGCCGCCGTCGTCGCGTTTCGCGGCGAGCGGCCTGGCTCAGAAAACCTGGCGGCGATGAAGGCCGAGCTCGATCGCGTGCATACGATCGAGGTCACGCACGCTGTACGCGACACGCGATCCAACGGGCTGAAGGTGAAGAAGGGAGACGTCATCGGGCTGATCAACGACAAGCTCGAGTTCGCGGGCTCCGACTACGGAGAGGTTGTCAATAAGGCCCTCGGCAAGCTTGGGGCAGAGTCGTTCGAGCTGGTCACCGTCTATCGCGGCAAGGACGCGACCGATGACGAGCTGAAAAAGCTCGAATCAGACATTCGCTCGACGCACCCGGGACTCGAGGTCGAGGTCCAGCAGGGCGGGCAGCAGCACTATCCGTTCATCCTCTCAGTCGAATAGACCGCAAGCTTGAGGCGCTCTTTCGCGGTCGTCACGGACTCGACCGCCGACCTGCCTGACGACTGGCGTGAGCGCTACGACATCGAGGTCGTCCCGCTGAAAGTCATCTTCGGCGACGAGACATTCCGTGACGGCGTCGACATGAACAACCAGGAGTTCTTCGCGCGCCTGGGGACATCCACCAAGCTGCCCACCACCTCAGCGCCATCGCCGGGCGACTTCGCCGAGGTTTATGAGCGTCTCGCCAAGGACCACGACGGCTGCGTCTCGATCCACATCGGCGCACAGCTTTCAGCCACTGCTGAATCTGCAAGGGTCGGCGCGCAGAGCATCGAAGGATTTCGAGTGGAGGTCATCGACAGCGAGACCGTGACGATGCCGATGGCGTTCCTCTGCAAGGTCGCGGCCGAGGCGGCCGGCCTCGACCAGGCGACGGCGGCCGTGAAGCAGCGCATCCCAGGGTGTCGCGTGCTCGCGCTGCTCGACACTCTTCGGTACATCGAGATGGGCGGGAGGGTAAGCCGTGCTCAGGCCATGATCGGCACCATGCTCGACCTCAAACCATTGCTGCTGGTCAAGGACCGCGAGATCAAGCCGGTGGACCGCGTGCGCACGCGTTCGCGGGCAATCCCGCGCATGATCGAGTTCTTCGAATCCGACATGCCGGTCGAGTACGTGGGCGTGATGCATGCGCAGGCGCCTGAGGATGCCGATCGTGTCGCCGCGGGACTGCGTGAGCGTCATCCCGACCTCGAGGTACCGATCGGTCAGATCGGATGCGTGCTTGGGACCCACACTGGCCCGAAAGCCCTGGGGCTCGTCTACATCAAGAGGTAGTCGCCCGCCCACTGGGCGTGAACACCAGGCTGCGGCCTGGCAGCGGCCAGACGCGGAGCAGCGGCGGTGTGAGCGCGATGATGCGTGGAACAACCGCCACGGCCAGCTTGTAAGCGCGTTGCTGAGCCCGTCCCCACGGCAGGCCGTACTGCTCGCGCAGAGGCTGCGTCAGAAGCCCTGTCGTGACCACGTTCAACGGCAGCATCACGGGGCCACGCATCAACCGAACCCGCGGATGCATCACCTGAGCGGCAAGCTCGCGCGCGCGGTCATCCACACGCACCGGCCCGTTCGACACCATCGCTGCGAGGTACTCGTCGAACTCGCGGACCGAGCCTGGAAATCGCTCTCGTGGGATCCCGAGCAGCTCTCCCAGCAGCATGAACTCCTGGTGGAACGACTCGCGTTCGTCAGGCAGCAGGCGCTTCACGAACGTCTCGTATGTCACGAGCGCCGTGTCGGCCAGGGTCGCGTACACCCAGAGCAATAGGTCGGGATCCCGCGCGTCGTAATTGGGGCCCTGGACTTTGGAGTGCACCTGGTTCACCCCGCGCGCGGCGGCCAGGGCGGTCTCGCGGTCGCCGAAGACAATGGCCATCGTCATCCGGATCGTTCGGCGCAGCCTGCGGATCGGATGTGTCCGAAAATCGGAGTGCTCGTCCACGCCGGCGGCAACCTTGGGATGGGCGAGCTGCATGAGCAGCGCGCGGCCACCACCGAGCAAGAGGATGTTCTCGCGATTAACGCGCCGAGTGATCGAGTCTTCTGAAAACAGGCCGACTCTCATCGTGCCATCTTATTTATGTGGGCCAGCAACTCTTCACGTTCGGTGCAGCGTTCCTTGGCTCAGCGGTCGAGTCCGTCGAAGCCCTGACCATCGTCCTCGCCGTAGGTCTCACCAGGGGCTGGCGCGCGCCACTGTACGGCACCGTTGCCGCCCTCGTCTCGCTGGCAGTGCTGGTCGTGGTCTTTGGTCAGCTCATCGTCGAGCGGGTGCCCGAATCCACCCTGAAGCTCGTCATCGGCACCCTGCTCTTGCTCTTCGGCCTGCGCTGGCTGCACAAAGCGGTCCTGCGATCGGCCGGAGTGGTGGCGATGCACGACGAGGACCACGCCTACCGGCAAACCGTCAGCCAGCTCGAGGGCCCGGCCGCCCGTCACGATTGGCTTGGCTTCGTGATCGCCCTCAAGGGCGTCTTCCTCGAAGGCATCGAGGTGGTCTTCATCGTGGTGGCGGTCGGAGGCACGAGCAAGTACTTCCCCGAGGCGGTCGCCGGCGGGATTCTGGCCATGCTGGTGGTGGCCGCGATTGGCGTCGTCGTTCGCAAACCGCTGGCGAGGGTCCCCGAGAACACCCTCAAATACGCGGTCGGCATCATCCTGACCAGCCTCGGCACCTTCTGGGCGGCGGAGGGGATGGGGGCCTCGTGGCCGTTTGACTTCGTTTCCATCTTCTTCCTCGTCGCGGCCTACCTCGCGGCATCGCAGCTTGCCGTTCAGCTCGTCCGCCGGCCGGCCGTCGCTTGAGGTTCCTCAAGTCCGCCGCGGCCCAGGTGATCGGTCTATTCGTCGCCGACTGGGTCCAGACCGCGGTCATCCTCGTCATCGTGGCCACCGCCTGGTACTCCATCTCCGGCCTGCGCGCCGCGCCGCTACCCGTGCTGATCGGCCTGGTCGTGCTGCTGGCGGCCCAGCACATCTGGTTTGCGCTCGCCGAAGCTCGGCGGGACGCGCGGCCTAGGCCGTTGCCTTCGCCATCTCCGCGTTGAAGGCGTCGACCATCGGCTTGTAGAAGTCATCAATCTCGGTCCCGACCTTGTTGAAGTCGTAGGCGCTGATCTTGTTAGCGTCCTTTTCGACCAGGGCCTCCGCGGCGGTGATCGCATTCAGGTCACCGGCGGCTGCGGCATCGAGCAGCTTGCCGAAATCCGCGACCAGCGATTGAAAGTCGACCATCAAGTCGTGAAGCTCCTTCGGCAGCCCTGGCGCGGTGGACAGCTCAAGCGCTTTGTCGACGTGAGTTTTCATAGTCGTGAGCGTCGCCTTGGCCGAAGTCAGGTCGGCGTTTGCGCTCTGAGTCCCGAGCGTGTCAAGGTCGATCGCCGCGTCCATGAAGGCCTGCAGGAACTGCCCGTCGAGCACGTAGTCCCCGGCAACGGTTTTCGCGCTGGTCAGGGCTTTGCGCGCATGTTCGATCCGCCCGGATTCCTTGTCCAGGGTGCCTCGGCTCAAGACCGTTAGCCACTGCTGCTGGTTGAGGCTGAACTTGGCGGAGACCAGTGACGCGTCGTCCTGGTCGACCTGGGCGCCCGCCGACTTGGCGTTGGCGACGAACTGGTCGATCAGGGTCCGGGCTTGTTTGGGATCGAACGTGGATCCGCTGCTAAGACCATTGAACTTCGTGTCGATGTCCTTGAACGTAGTGTTGAGACTGTTCTGATGAGAGATAACCGTGTTCAAGCTCCTGTTCGCGCTCGAGACCCGCGTCGATGAGTAAGCGAAGCCGGCCACCGCGTATCCGATGATTCCGATCAGCAGAATGACGACGATGACGACCGCGATGATCGTTCGCCGCAGCCCGGTAGAAAGCCCTGATCCGCGAGCCGGCGCCGGCGCCAGCGCATCCGGCGATGCGTGCGGCGGAGGCGGGACGTCCGGTTCCGACTCGGGCGGAGTATCCGGAGGCGGTGGTATCACTGGCCCAGTTTAATTGAGGATCCTCGCCCTTCCCCGAGCGCTCGATGCACCGGTGGCGACGCTGCCGAAGATCAAAGCCGCCAATGTCAAACAGCTGGCCAAGCTCGGCATCGAGACGGTTCGAGACCTGCTTCTCACGCTTCCATTCGATTGGGAGGCTTATGGCGCACCGGCCGATGTGTCGCAGCTCATTCCAGGCCGGCCGGCCAGCGTCATCGGCACCATCATCGCGATCAACGCAAAGGTCACACCGCGTCGCCGGATGCGATTGACGGAGGCAACGCTGCGCGACGACGCGGGCTCGAGCATGAAGCTTGTGTGGTTCAACCAGGCATTCATCGCGAAACAGCTTCACAAAGGGGATCGCGTCGCG
>WNGJ01002700.1_pt1 | contig 18089 bp, 14 predicted proteins | sample 5400611 | NCBI WGS metagenome assembly WNGJ01 (sample SAMN13153375, study PRJNA577476) | soil metagenome | isolation source: 40 cm soil or saprolite under Garry oak tree replicate 1 | place: USA:California | collected 2016-06-15 | reverse complement strand
AAGCCCGATGTGATTGTTGTTGACGTTGCCATGCCTCTGCTGAATGGGTTGGAAGCTTGCCGGCAACTCAAGCAGAAAATGCCAGCCGTCAAACTTGTTTTTCTGACGATGAACGAAGACCCCGAACTTGCTGTCGAAGCCATGAAGTCGGGTGCGTCCGGATACGTATTGAAGAAATCGGCGGCATCAGAATTGCTCCAAGCCATGCAGGCGGCACTTCGAGGAAAGTCTTACATAACACCCCAGATTGCTCGGGGAATGCAAGAGTCCTTCATTCGCAATCCCCAGGGCAGGAGCCATACCAGATCGCTGACTGCCCGTCAACGAGAAGTTGTACAGCTCTTGGCAGAGGGAAAATCCATGAAAGAGGCGGCGAGTGTTTTGAACGTAGCACCGCGGACGGTAGCCTTTCACAAATACCGCGTCATGCAGGATCTTGGCTTTAAGACGAGCGCAGATCTCATCCAGTATGCCATCAAGAGCCGGATTGTTGTGGGATGACGCGAAGGTCAGACCGAATACTAGCGGTTTGCATGTCGAACGAGGACGCGGTTGGTTGTCGCAGTTTCCCCGCAACGGTTTTTCAAGCCACAACGTGAGTTCCCGCGTCAGCGCGGCTCAAGTGTGAGCTCCACGCTGCTTTCCGGGAACGAAACTCTTGAGGGCGACCGCGACGCGATTAACTTCTGCACTTCCGCGCGAGAGAGTAAGTGCGGTCCGCCAAGGCACTCCGCCGTGAGCAGGATTCGCGCGAACTGCTCCACTGTTTCCATTCGTTGATAGGCCGTGGTCAAGTCTTGCCCGCATGTGACCACGCCGTGATTCTCGAGCAGTATTGCATCGTGCTTCGGTATAAGGGGTTTAAGACCTTTGCATAGCTCCAAAGTTCCCGGCGTTCCGTAAGGCGCCAACGGAATGCTGCCAAGATCCATGATAACTTCGGGAAGAACAGCCTCTTCCATCGCACGTCGAGCTGCGGCAAATCCTGTTGCCGTTGGAGGATGGGCATGGCATACCGCATGCACGTCATGTCGCAAGCTGTAGAAAAGGAGGTGCATCAAGATTTCAGATGATGGCCGTCCAGTTCCATAAATAACTGCGCCGCTCGGGTCAGTCACCAAAAGATCCTGGGGCGCAAGATGTCCCTTGCATACGGCCGCCGGTGTCACAAGGATCCGGTCCGGATCAAGGCGTGCTGATAAATTGCCTTCGCACGCGACGACAAGTCCTCGTCCATACATTCTGCGCCCAACATTGCAAATCTGGCGTCGGAGCTCGCGCTCGCCCGGTCCTTTCGCATCGTTGATAATTGTGAGACATTTGGCCATCGGCCGAATTCCTTCCTAGAGCATGCCCCGCCGCTTCTTGCAAACCCTCGGGCAATCGATTGCGCCGAACCTTTCCTTCAAGAGCGCTTGCTGCAGGCGCGGGACGGGTGGCCTGCGCTCCTCCCGTCCCGCGCCTGTGTTGGGCTTGGGCAAAACGACAGATTCGTAACTGTTCGCTAACGGGCGAAGCGTGAAAAGATCACCCGAATGGTCATTGCCATCAAAGAAAGACCGCAGAAGAGCGTTCCAAGAAGGGCGATGACTGGCAAATCGCTAGCTGTCTTGGGGAGCTTGGTAGGCGCCTTCTCAGGTGCGGCAGCTGCCGTTTGAACCGGTGGGGCTGGAACCGGTTGAGCGACGACAACCAAAATCGGTACCTCAGGATCCGGCGCTGGCGGCGGAGGCGGGGCACTTCCGGTTCTCTTGACTTCCTGCGCCACGGCCGTTTCTGGAACCTCAGTCACTCTCTGAGCTGAGACCTTCATACCCTTCTTGAGGCCCCAGGCGTCGGTTTCTCGTCCGTCAATCATGAATTTCTGGCCTTTGGGGATTTTGAATTGCTGGTTTTCACCGTTCTCCAGAGTCAGAATGACCGTGCTAGGCGGATTAACCTGCCATACCTTGCCCGTTACGGTCTCTACGGTTGTGATCACTTTTGGTGTCGTTGTCGTGACCGTTTGTTTTTCAAGCTTCATCCCCACTTTTGCGTCGCGTATGTTGACGGGTTTCCCGTCGACCATGAAGGTGACGCTGTCCGGGACGTTATCAAAATGTCTGAGTGTGCCGTCGTCCATCTTGACAACCACACTGTTCCCGTTGATGTAAGTAATCACTCCCCGGTCGACTTTAACCTCTTTGGTTGCTGCGCCCTGGGACTCCGTCTTTGAAGTTTGTACTTGTGCCGCGGACGGCAGAGAGAAGGCCATGCAAAGAGCACCTCCACCCAGCAGGCCGCGCCAGATCGTTTCTGATAACCTGGTTGAAATCATTTCTTATTCTCCTTGTCTGTGGTGTTCTTACCCGTGGAAATGGTGTCCTTGTCGGCACCGAAGCCTGATTCGCGAGCGGTCTCTAGGAGTGCCGTCACGATGTACCGCTTTGGGGCGTGGCCAACAAAATAGAAAGGGAAGCATGTGACCAGAGTCAGCGCCGGTCCTTCTTTTGGATTCAAAACGGAGGTATCTTCCGGCGTAACAATGCGAATCTCGTCTACAACGTACCTGTCTGTCCGTCGCTGCTGAACAAGCTCAACAACATCGCCTTCGACGATGCTCTGCAAACCGCGGAAAAAGCCATCCCGATGTCCCGCGATTCCCAGGTTGCCGGGCTCGCCGACGCGGGCTGTTCCGAGAATCCGGCCCACCCCGCGATTCAGTGTGAGGTCATCTGTATCGTTGAAGACCGGCACCTCGAGGTTAATCTTGGGAATATGCAGAATGCCAAGCGGAAGATCGGTCTTCTTGGCGAGGCTGTCTTGGTACGCAGCGATCCGCTTGGGCGACCATAGGCGAAAATCAACAGCCGAACTCAGTGTGGGGTCCAGCGATGGGGACGTACTGCTGGCGAGATTCTCTGTCTGTGCGGCTTCAAATTGGGCAATTGCTGTTTTGGAGCTGACGGCGCCGTGAAAGCGAGCACCACCCCACATGGCCAGGAGTGACAGGCCTACGGCTAAAAGAACGAGCTCGATTTTTTGAAACCTCACGGCCTTTTCCCGTCATTCCTTAATGATGCCTCACAAAACTCGTGCCGACCGCCAACAAACGGCAAACAAACGCTAAATGCGCACGCTTTTGCTGCCATCAGGAGCCAATTCCCGTTCATTGGGGCTATGGCCCAGTTGATTACTACTTCGAGAGATGTTGCTCCTAGAGTGACGAGCATCAGCACGAAAATCCAGCCCGGCCGCGTGCTATCGCTTGTTTCCTTCATTTTCTTCTTCTCGGGCGTGAGTCGAGTATTCAGCCAGGGAGCTGGGCATGAATTACGCCTGGCTGTTTTTGCGATTCGTACGGTAGGAGATGTTTTGTCTGTCGCAAACTGTCAAAAGTTACAGGCGCAGCCCCGCCTCTACTTCCGCCGGCTCTCTGTCAGTTTTGCCAGTGTTCCGAATCAGCGAGGCCAGCTATAGAAGAAACGAAGAGCGACTAAAGAGGTGGCGAAATGGCAACACTCGTCCGAAGTTTGCAGAGCCAGCTGACAGCGGTAATCTGCTCGATGCTGCTAGTTCCCGGAGCGCCGGGAACGGCGACGCCAGACTTGGTCGAGCAGACTAGTGCGTCCGAAGAGCAAGCTCCAAAGGTTCCCAATGACCAGTTAGATTCTCTCGTTGCACCGATCGCTCTCTACCCGGACCCACTGTTGGCTCAAGTCCTTGCTGCATCCACCTATCCACTGGAAATCGTGCAGCTCCAACAGTGGCTCACGAAGAACAAAAACCTAAAGGATAAAGCTTTGGCGGACGCGGTCCAGAAGCAACCCTGGGACCCGAGCATTCAGTCGATGGCTGCGCTTCCCGATGTCGTTAAGCGACTGGCAGACGACATTGGGTGGACGACAGATCTTGGGAATGCTGTTCTGGCCCAGCAATCCGACGTGATGGACGCCGTGCAGCGCATGCGTGCTAAAGCAAAGGACACTGGCAATCTCAAGTCTAACGAGCAGATGAACGTGGAAACCAAGGTTGTGGAGAACAAGAGCGTCGTTGTAATACAGCAATCCAATCCCGAAGTAGTTTACGTTCCGAGCTACAACCCCACGGTAGTCTACGGACCTCCGCCGTATCCCTACCCACCTATCGTTTATCCCCCTCCGGGCTACTATGCCGCCGGCATGGCCATTTCGTTCGGCGTGGGGATGGCCATTGGAGCGGCTTGGGGTGGTGGTGGCTGGTGCTGTAACAGCGGTTGGGGGAGCAACAACACGATCAACGTCAATAACAACAACACGTTCGTGAATAATTCCAATCGGCAGAACAACATTTCAAATAGGAGCGGCAACAGAACCGGAAACAACAGCTGGCAACACAATTCGCAGCACCGCGGCGGGACTCCCTACGCGAACAAGGCAACGGCGAACAAATTTGGCGGCACGGCTCGTGGGGACTCGATGGGCAACCGCCAAGCGAATGCACGACAGAATCAAGGTCAGCGGGCAGGGGGGCAGCAGGCGGGCACCATGGACCGCGGTGGCAGGCAGCAATCTGGCGCCAGCAACCGCGCAGCGGGCGGTGCGAGCGGGGCAGACCGAGCAGGTGGCGGCGGCGATCGCGTGGGCAACCGAAGTGTTTCGTCAGGCGCTGGCGGTAGCTCCAGGGGCGGAGGTGGTGCCCTTGGCGGAGCCTCGAGTGGAGGGGGCGGGGGCAGCGCGCGAGCGAGCAGTTCGCGGGGTTCTTCCAGTATGGGCGGCTCTCGCGGCGGCGGTGGCGGGCGGCGGAGGTAATCAATCATGATCAAGGAAAACCACATGAAGTCAAAAGTAGCGACGGTTTTTGAAACAATAATTCCTGGATTCCTCGTGCTGATTGCGCTGTTCTGCGCCGCGGCGACACTCTCAAAAGCGGCGCAGCAATCCGTCCGGAACGCATCCACGCGATCACTGCCGGCGCCGAAAGCGTTCGCGACACCGGAGCAAGCCTCCGAAGCGTTTATCCAAGCTGCGGAGACCTTTGATCTGAAAGCGCTGAAGGAAATTCTTGGCCCGTATGGCGAGGATCTCGTGTCCTCGGAAGATCCTGTGCTGGACAAGAACATTGCCGCTGCGTTTGCCACAAAAGCCCGCGAAAAGAATCAGATCACTGTAGATCCCAAGAATTCCACGCGCGCGATCCTGTCCGTTGGTAATGACGATTGGCCACTTCCAATCCCGCTCGTCAAAAAAGAAGGCAAGTGGTCTTTCGACACCAAGGCGGGCCGCGACGAGATCCTATTCAGACGCATCGGTGCCAATGAACTGGATGTTATCCAGATTTGCCGTGGCTACGTGGAGGCGCAAAACGAATATGCCATGGAAAAGCACGACAATGCCGAGGTAAATCAATACGCACAGAAAATCCTTAGTACGCCCGGAAAACACGATGGTCTTGCATGGCAAAACCCAGATGGAACCTGGGGAGGCCCCGTTGGAGAGGGTATCGCCAAGGCTCTGGCGCAAGGCTACACGGATCGGAGCCAGCCGTATCATGGCTACTATTTCAAAATTCTGAAGGGTCAGGGCCCTGCCGCTCCTTTGGGCAAAATAGATTTTATGGTTAATGGGGCAATGATCGGAGGATTTGCACTCGCGGCCGCGCCTGCAGACTACCGCGTCACGGGAGTAAAGACCTTTCTTGTTAGCTATGAGGGGGTTGTCTACCAGAAGGACTTGGGGCCGGACACCCTCAAGATCTTCAAGGACATGGAACTCTACAACCCCGACAAAACATGGGATCGCACCGACGACAACTGGTGACGCTACTCGCCGCATGCGTAGGCAAAACAGAAGAGATTCGTAGACATCTTTCACAAGGAGGAGGATCATGAAAAGGTTAACACTTCTGACGGCTGCTCTGTTCTTGTCGAGCGTAACCTCGGCTGTTGCCCAGGATGTTCGCTACGACTTTGACAAAGAAAAGGACTTTTCGAAATACAAAACTTACAAGTGGGTGCCCATCAAGGGCGCTGAACTGCCCGATGAGCTCACTCAAAAGGCGTTAACGAGCGCTATTGACACTGAGCTCGCTGCCAAAGGACTGACGAAAACGGACTCGGACAACGCCGATCTCTACGTCGGCTATCAAACTGCCCTTGGTCAGGAGAAAGAGTTTACCTCGTATAACACGGGTTGGGGCTACGGTCCTGGCTGGGGGGGAGGATGGTATGGGTATGGTGGAATGTCCTCCACGACGACCTATGGTTCAACGTCCACGGTTTATGTTGGACAGCTAGATGTGAGCATGTACGACCCTGCGGCAAAACAGCTGGTTTGGAGGGGCGTGGCATCGAAGACCTTAGATCCCAAAGCCAAGCCGGAGAAGAAACAGAAGAACATCACCAAAGCCGTCACGAAACTTCTTAAAAAGTACCCGCCAGAAGTGAAAAAGTAGCATGCGTTTCAGACTGGCAGTGCTTCCGCTTGCATGAGGGCACAAGGGCGCCCCGTGAGCCGCCTGTGGCCTGTTCATGCTTGCCGCGCATGAGCGATTTTTTCTGCTGCGGCTAAAGAAATCCGCATCGGCAACCCGACTTCGAAGCTGGCGATACCAGAGTCTTCGTACTAGAAATTCAAGCGTAGGGCTAACTGACCGACGCGCGGATTTACAGAAGTGCTGCTAATAACGCCGAACGAAGGCGATGAGAAATTTGTGTCAGGATTCGCAAACTGCGGATGGTTGAAAGCGTTGAAGAACTCCGCACGGAATTCCACGCTGCTTTTTTCCTGGGGGCCATAGGACAAACATTTCCTTCGTTAAGGCGAAATTCAAGTTTGCCTGGCCAGGGCCGTCCACGATGCGGGTCCTGCTATAACCGAAGCGCGTGCCGATGCCGTCGGCACCGATTATGGGCGGAGTCGTGAAGCAAGACTTGTTAAAATAGGTGTTTAGCTTTGAGCCGATCGGCCCTGCCGACCAATTGGTTTTTGGAGCAAGTGCCAGTTCGTTGCGCGCGATCCTCGCTAATTCCAAAGACGCTGTTTGCATTGGTGTACGCGATGGTGAGTGCACTGCCGGACTGAATCGTGGCTACAGCGGCCAGCTCCCATCCTCCCAGCAAGGCGTGTTGGAGGCCACCGGGAGGGCCCGGAAGCGTCCACGTAGTGCTAAACACGAACCGATGCGGCCGATACTCGCTCTTCCCCAGCGCTGGCCGGGAGAGTTCTGATCACCGAGTGTGAGTGCATTTCCCGTTGATGTTGAATTGATATCCGCGCCATCCGTGTCCAAAGCCTTCAAGAAAGTATACAAGGCTAAGAACTGTAAGCCACGGCTTAAGCGCTTTGTCAGGCTTGCTTCCAGTCCGTTGTACCAGGAGCTGCCCCGCAGCTTCCATCAGCTGAAGTGAGTCTGCGGGTATGCCGGGAATGTTGGCGACAGTATCCGGCGCTACGCGAGTGCCCACCTATGCCACCTCCAACAGCCAACCCGCATGTATTTCGGCGTGCAGATTTAATGAATATTGCTGAATGATGACATCCCGATACCCCCCAAAAGGTGGTGAACTCTTGGTGGCCGAAAAACGGTTGTAGCTCTTCCGCTTCTGTTGGCGTAAGCTCTCGGACATTATGGAGAAACGCTTATAACCGTAGAGATGATAGCCTGACCTGTCAAATTTGACAGGTTTTACGAGGCAGGCGATGCATGAGAAGGTTTTGGCTGCTCGGGTGAGCATACCTGTTTCACCTTTCGGACATCCGTGAAAATGACCGCACCCTCCCTTTCCCGTATGGCGCATTTGCCAAAGCCAAGACATTGGCGGAGTCCTCAGACGTGCGGGAAATTGCGGTTGCAGCGTGGGGGCTGCTGCTCATCAGTAGCGATGTTCCTTATGCTGCTTTGCTGCCTCGTGTTCGTCTCGAGCCTGGGAGCGCAGCTCAAGCAACCCCGGAGAGTACTGATTCTCAATGACCTTGGGATCGTTTCATCGCCCGGCTTCGCGGAAGTCGATCAAGCAATCTTCAGCGGTCTGCAGAATTCGTCTTACCAGATCGAGCTGTATCATGAGAGTTTGCAACTCACGTTTTTCCCAGACGAAGCTTCCCAGCGCCTGTTTCGCGAGTCGCTTATACAAAAGTATTCAGAACGCAAGCCCGACGTGATCATTGCGGCCGGATCAGCATCCCTCAGGTTCATCGCCGAGTCGCATGAAAGCTTCATCCGAGATGCTCCAATCATCTTTTGCGCGGTTCTGGGGGAGATACCGGACCAGCTAAAGTCACACATGCACTTTACCGGCGTTTTAGGCAGGCTACGGCCGGCAGAGACTTTAAGCGCGGTACTCCACTTGTTACCCGGCACCAAACACGTCGTGGTCGTGGGCGGTACGGGCAAGTTCGACGAAGCGTGGGAAGCCGTCGCAAAACAGGCTTTCCAAAACTACGAATCGAAGCTTGATTTCAGGTATCTTACGGACTTGACCATGCCAGTCCTGCTTGAGCAGCTTAGGCATCTGCCAAGCAATACGATTGTCTATCACACTTCAATCTCACAAGATGCGGCCGGAGGACGCTTTATTGATTCAGCTCAGTCCGTAGCCTTAGTGGCTAGTGCCGCGAATGCCCCGGTCTTTGTCATGGACGATGTGGATCTTAGGGCGGGAACTGTGGGCGGCGACCTGGTGAATTGGGCTGAGGACGCTCATGTCGCTGCGGAGATGGCTGTACGGGTTCTCAACGGCGAGAAGCCCGAGGATATCCCCGTCGTGATGAGCAACGACTCCTACATGTTTGATTGGCGTGCCCTGCGGCGCTGGAGGATCGCTGAGAGCAATCTACCACCTGGCAGCATAGTGCTCAATCGGCCGCCGAACTTCTGGCGGCTGTATGAGCGATATATCATCGCCGGCATGCTTGTCCTGGTAGCGCAATCGCTAGCCCTTGGGGCGCTTCTCTGGGAACGGGCCGAGAGAAGAAAGACTGAAGTGGCGCTGGTCCGCTCCAGCGAAAGGCTCCGACTGGCGATGCAATATGGCAAATCGGTTGGCTGGGACCTAGATGTTAAGGCCGGTCGAGTGGCTTGGTTTGGCGACTTACCTACGATGTTCGGGATGAGGTCCGAAACCTTCTCTGGGGAGGTCGACGATTTCTATAAGTATGTGCACCCGGATGATCGAAAGCGAATCTCGGATGCCGTGGCTGAAGCGAGGCAAGGTCACCACGGGCCTTTCGCTGAGGAATTCCGGATCCTTTGGCCTGACGGCACAATCCGTTGGATGGTCTCACGAGGTACGCTGGAATACGCGACGAACGGCGAACCCAAGCGTATGGTTGGGATGGCGGTTGACATTACCGAGCGAAAAAGCGCGGAACAGGCGCTCAAGCAGTCGGAGCGAAAGTTTTCGAGTGTCTTTCAACAAGGCCCCCTGGCCATCGCCATTACAAGCATGCAGGATCACCGCTATGTCGAAGTCAACGAAACGTACGAGCACCTGACGGGGTGGAGCCACGACGAAGTGGTCGGCCGAACCCCCTTGGACATTGGCCTCTGGGTCGACCCTCTGCAAAGGAAGGAATTCGTGAAGCGTCTTCTGGCTGAAGGCGCCGCGCGAAATATCGAGGTTCGCGTTCGCCGAAAAGACGGTCAGATCCGCGCGACCTTAGGGTCCTCGGAGATCATTGAATGCAACGGTGAGCCGTGTGCCCTTTCTGTCTTTGCGGACGTAACCGATCTTAAGCAGGCTGAGGAAGCGGAACGTAATTCAGAGAATCGATTCCGGCAGTTTTTTGACACCTTGCCCGAATACTGCTTTATGACTTCTGCAAATGGCGAAATCCTGGACACCAATCCCGCAGCCTGCAAGGCTCTCGGTTACGCAAGAGAAGAACTGATAGGGAAGTCCTTGTCCACGATTTATGCTCACGGGTCGGTCCCTAAGATAGTTGATTTGCTTGAAAAGTGGCAGAGAACAGGAACACTGCACGACGAAGAGATGATCATCGTCACGAAAGAGGGGCAAAAGCGAAGCGTACTCCTCAATGCAGGATCAGTGAAAGACGCCGATGGCAACCTCCAGTATTCGACTACCGTGTTGGTGGATATCACCGAGCGACAGCAGGCCGAAGCCGCTTTGCGTGAAAGCGAAGAGCGCTTTCGCCATGTCGCCAACGCTGCTCCCGTGATGATCTGGACGTCCGGCCCCGACAAGCTCTGCACCTATTTCAATCAGCCTTGGCTGAATTTCACCGGCCGTCCACTTCACTCAGAACTGGGAGACGGGTGGGCGGAGGGCGTGCACCCTGAGGATTTGCAACATTGCTTCCAGACCTATGTAAGAGCGTTTGATCGGCGCGAACCTTTCGAGATGGAGTATCGCCTCCGGCGGCACGATGGCGAGTATCGTTGGTTATCTGATCGAGGGGTGCCAAGATTTAACCTGGATAATTCCTTTGCCGGATACATCGGTTCGTGCATCGACGTTACGGATCGCAGACTGGTTGAAGAGTCTCTGTCCGACATCAGCCGCAAGCTAATCAAAGCCCAGGAGGAAGAACGCGCGTGGATCGCCCGAGAGCTTCACGACGACATCAATCAGCGAATTGCTTTGGTCACGGTGAATCTAGAACGCTTACAAAAGGATTTTTCTTCTTTGCCGTCTGCAGCAACCCGTCAACGCCTCGAAGAGATACGTGAACTTCTTTCAGGTCTCGGGAGCGACGTGCAAGCCCTATCGCATCACCTGCACTCTTCAAAGCTGGAATACCTGGGCATCGTGGCAGCAACAGGGAGTTTCTGTAAAGAGCTATCCAAGGAACATGGAGTCGAGATTGAGCTTCACACCGACAAGATCTCGAGGAAGCTGCCTCAGGAGATCGCGCTTTGCCTCTTTCGCGTCTTGCAGGAAGGGCTCCAGAATGCTGTCAAGCATAGCGGGTCGCGGCACTTCGAGGTTTGCCTCAAGGATGCGCCGGATGAGATTGAGCTGACGGTGCGCGATTCGGGAGTTGGCTTTGACCCCGAGGCGGCAATCACGGGCAGGGGTTTGGGCCTGACCAGCATGAAGGAACGTTTGAAACTGGTCCATGGAGAACTTGTCATAAATTCCCAACCCGGGCGCGGCACCGTAATCCGCGCCACCGTCCCGCTGAGCCTTGGCGCTAGGGCCGCGCACGCAGGGACCTGGGACACGGAGTTTCCTGGAGGCCTGCCCGGTGATTTCGGGCATCGCTCAATGTGATCACCGCCTACCGAGATTGCGCTTTTAAGATCACCGGAATTTGATGAGAAAAATAAATGTTGATCTGTATTTGATGTGGGTCAATGAACCTGCTGCGGTTTAACTCGGAGACAAACAGCCATCTCTTCCGGGATGGCGAACTTGAACAAACCGTCCATCTTGGAGTTCCCGACGCTCGTCGTTTATGTGGACTACGGTTTCACAGGAATCCAGTCTGTCGTCGACCGAGTTGCAGCTGCCGAGGGAAGGTGCTTCACGCGTCAAGCCGCCAGATTTTTCTTTGAGGCAATCAATCCGTTACTGACAAACTGTTTGCCTTCAAGCACTGCGGCGACCGCCGGGAATAGATCGTTTCCAGCTCGTGGTTTGTGGACGTAGCCTAGCGCACCTGAGCTGAGCGCCTCTTCCACTACCTCGGAGGAGCCTTCCTGGGTGAGGAAGACGATTCTGGATCTGGGGGCTAGCTCTCGAATCCGGCGCGCCGCCTCGATTCCGTTCAGTCCAGGAAGGCCAATGTCCATGAGGATCAGATCTGGATTCAATTCTCTTGCGCGACGAACTGCCTCCAACCCATCTGAGGCTTTACTTACCACTTGGAAGTCTGGCTTTTCCCGAAGCAAAGCTGACACGAACGCGCGGAAGGGCCCGAAGTCTTCTACGAGAAGGACACTGTTCATTGTTCGCATGGTTTTAGCCCTCGTCCGTTTTCCTTTTCCATCGCATCTTGCCTGACCCTCAGCAATCCGGACGAGCCCGCAAGCTGGACTAGGGGAATCACCTTAGTTGGTGTTGCGTCCGTTTGGCCGAGGTTGTCGTGACCCCAAAAGCAGACTGGCTTTGTAATCTATCTTCCCTGTAAGAAGTGACAGTTGAGCCTTCCGGCGATGTATTCCAACCTTCGAAACTGGAAATTGTCTAGGTGTTGGCCGCAATTCTGCTCCGCTCGCCGGTCGGTCCAAGCAGAGTGGAACGCAGCGAGGAAACTCGCTCCAAATGCGAGCGGCACTCGATAACGGGGAAGAGGTGCTAAATGAAGGGCCGCGCACTGGTATTATCGGCCGTAGCTTTGCTTGCCGGAACCGTCTTTCCGGCGCGTGCCATTGCTCAGTCGGATTCCAATCAAAAGGTGGAAGAACTGCAAAAACAACTCGACGAACTGCGCAAACAAATGAGCAAGCTCCAAGCGCAGCTCGGCGAACTGCAAAGCAAGGCGACGGAGGCTGCCGCCCCCACGGCAGCCCCGTCTGTCAAGCAAGAAGGTACCATTGAAGCGACTACGCCTCCACGTCAGGGTGAGACCTCCAAGCAAGTTGGGCAAGCGACGGCAACCTACACTACCTTCTCCGAGGACAGTGTTGCTGCTGCGCGTTTTAATAACGTTCCTCTTGATCCCAAATACCACGGTTTTTTTCGCTTACCGGGTACGGAGACGCTCCTGAAGATTGGCGGCTACTTCAAAACGGATTTCATCTACGATTTGAAACCAGCCGGAAACACTGACTCGTTCATTCCATCTTCGATTCCCATCCCGACGGTGGTCGGCGTGAACAATGCGGCCGTTTCGATCCGTCCGACACGCCTGAGTCTAGACTTTAGGGTTCCCACCACGAAAATTGGAGATGTGCGCTTCTACGTCGAGGGCGATCTCTTTGGAACGAATGCAACTACACCCCGCCTACGTCATGCCTACGCTCAGGCAAGGAACGTCCTGATTGGCCAGACTTTCTCGAACTTTATGGACCCGGACGGATTCCCTGACACTCTCGACTTCCAAGGGCCGAACGGCATGGTCAACTTGCGAAACCCTCAGTTGCGGTATGGGTTTGCACTGAGCCCGAACACAACATTCTATGTTTCCGTGGAGAAACCTAGCTCGGATGTTATCTTCAAGACACCGCAATTTACCGACCAACCCAATTCTCCGAGTCCGGACGGAGCCATTCGCCTCCGCCGGGAACTCGAGCGGGGGCATTTTCAGGTCGCCTGGGTATTTCGCTCGATCTCAGCGTTTCTACCGAACGGGAAAACGGATTCCGTTTTTGGCTGGGGCGTGAACACTTCGCTTGGTTTCAAGACCATTGGCAAAGATAATGTAATTTTTGCGGTCGCTGCCGGGCATGGAATCTCGCGATACCTTCAGGACACCTCGGGGCTGGGAATCGACGCCGAACCTGCATCGGGTGTCAGCCCGCATTTACAAGCGACCCCTGCGGTGGGAGTCGAAACCGCCTATCAACACTATTGGCTGAAGACATTGCGCTCCAGCGTCGTCTACTCGTACGCCGCAGTGAACAATACGGCCCTCTTCGCGTCAGCTGCACCGGCCACCTATAACCACGCCACCTACACTGGTTCCAACGTGATTTGGAATCCTTACGGCTCTCTTAATGTTGGAGCAGAGTTCCTCTACGGTTGGGCGACGGAGCAAAACGGCCTAAAGGCAAACGCGCCACGCATCCAATTCAGCGCAAAGTACAGCTTCGTGAAGGTGGACGCGGACCGCTAGAGGTTTCTGCACCATGTCAGCCTCGCTGTTGAGGTTCGCTTGTGAGTCAAAGACCCTCTTGAGACCCCTCAAATGAGCAGGGATACGCGTCTATCTCAAATGACTCGGGCACGGTATTTAGGGAGAATCGCTCCCGGTTTGACGAGCCTGGTGAAATACCAGCGATTGGATCTCCCTTGCGATCTGCGCGCTGGATTGTCTGTTGCCGCGGTAGCGCTCCCGGTGGGTGTGGCCTATGCACAACTCGCCGGATTTAACCCTGCTGTCGGGCTGTATTCAAGCATCCTTCCCCTTCTCGCTTATGCGATCTTCGGAACCTCTCGCCAGCTCATCATTGGCCCCGATGCCGCCACCTGCGCCCTGGTGACCGCGGCGGTGGCTCCCCTGGCCTCCGGCGATCAGAAGCTCTACGAATCTTTATCCGTAACCCTGGCTGTCTTGGCAGGCATCTTGTGCATCGGAGCCAGCTTCTTGAAATTGGGCGCGCTCGCGGATTTCTTGTCGAAGCCAATCCTGGTCGGGTTCCTGAATGGAATCGCATTAAGCATCATTCTCGGTCAGATTGGCAAGATCTTTGGTTATTCCATAACCAGGGGAGGAATCGTACCGCGACTGATGGAATTCATTGAGAAGCTCGGGCTTACGCATTGGCCAACGCTTGCTGTGGGTTTGGGCGCATTTCTGGTTTTGCTGGTCGCGCCCCGGCTGTTTCGCGGAATTCCTGCAGCGCTCGTGGCTATTATCGTCGCGGTGATAGCCGTTCGCGTGCTGGGTCTGGAAGGGCAGGGCGTCAAAACAGTCGGTGACGTGCCGGCGGGGCTTCCTCATGTCAAAGTTCCACAGTTTCCCCTGGCTTTGCTTCCCAGCCTTCTCGGAGATACTGCCGGCTTGGCGCTCGTCACCTTCTCGAGCATGATGCTAACCTCCCGCAGCTTCGCCTCCAAAAACAAATACGACATCGACGCGGACCGGGAATTCGCGGCTCTGGGTGCGGCCAATATTGTCTCCGGACTTTCTCAGGGTTTTGCCGTAAGCGGTGCGGATTCTCGAACCGCCATGAGCGATGCGACTGGCGGGCGAACGCAGGTTACCGGACTTGTCGCGGCTGCAACGATCGCAGTTGTGCTGCTGTTTTTTACGGGTCCCCTCCGGTATGTCCCTGTTGCGGCTCTGGGTGCCGTCCTCGTCAAAGCGGCACTTTCCTTGATCGATGTTCCGACGCTGCGCACAATCTATAGGATTGACCGCCGGGAGTTTGCATTATCGGTCCTTGCCACGTTGGGCGTAGTTGCGGTTGGCGCGATTCAGGCCATTCTCGTTGCCGTGATTCTGGCGATCCTGCGCTTCATAAGACTCGTGTCACACCCAAAGATCGAGATCCTCGGAGAAGTGAAGGGCCTGCCAGGCTTTCATTCTGTTGAGCGTCATCCCGAGGCCGCTACCATCCCAGGTCTGATCCTCTTGCGATTCAATGCGCCGCTGGTGTTTTTCAATGCCCCCTATTTCAAGCGTGGAGTGATGGCCGCTGCGGCCGCTGCGGGCCCGTCTCTGCAGTGGCTCGTGCTGGATATGCTCCCGATTACGCTCGTCGATGCCACCGGACTTTACACCACAGAGGAAGTTGCGGACGCTTTGCGAGAGCGGGGTGTCGTCCTGGCCGCCGCAGGCCGGCAAACGGAATGGCGTCTCTGGGCCGAATCCCGAAGACGTGCCGGTAGCGATCGCAAGATACCCTTCTACCCCACATTCGGCGAAGTGATCAGGGCCTATCAGAGCATGCAAGCTCTCCGGAGCGAGTCTCCATGAAATCGGCGCGAATTGACTTGACCTTGCCCGGACAGCACCGAAAGCCAAGTCAGTACGGTCGCGGGTTTGCTGCACGTGCTTCAGGGCCAAGTTCACTGCCCCTATCGACGGTCAGGCGAGTGCTTGGCGTGCTCCTTTTCGCAGTCGTCTTCCTTATTTCCGGCACTCCTGGCCACTGGTTTGTTTCGGTTGGCCAAACATTCAGCGAAGCTCAGGCCGCTTCGTCGGACAGCAGCTTGCTTCGGGAGATCATCACCTCGGGCCGTCTTACAGATCTGCGCTGGCCTGACTTTTCCGACTACCGGGACCACCTTCAGAGCTTTTACGAGCCGACCTCTTTTAGCTTGGTGTGGATTCACCAAGGACGGCCTACGCCACAAGCGCTGGCGATCATCGAAGTCTTCGAGCAGGCGGACCGAAATGGATTGGATCCGGAAGATTACGACGGTTCCCGTTGGAAGGAGCGGCTGACAGGAGAGTTCCAAGCTGGCAATGGTGCGCGCTTCGATGCGGCTCTTTCCGTTTGCCTCATGCGCTATGTTTCTGACCTGCACATTGGGAAGGTCAATCCCAGACATTTCCGATTTGGCCTCGGCGTTGAAAGCAAAAAGTATGACCTTCCGCGATTCATTCGCGATCGTCTTGTGATTGGCCAAAATATCAAGGCAGCATTGGCGGAGGTCGAGCCCTCTTTCCCAGGGTATAAGCGCACCGTGGCAGCGCTCCGCCACTACCTTGATATTTCGCAACAAGATGACGGTGAGAAGCTGCCCGTTCCGTCCAAGACGCTCGAACCGGGAGACCGATACGTCGGGGTGGTGCGCCTAACACGTTTGCTTCAGTTATTAGGAGACCTGCCGAAAGACACACCAATTCCCTCCGACGTTCTTTACGATGGGGCAGTCTTGGAGGGAGTGAAACGGTTCCAGCAGCGCCACGGTCTTCCGCCAGACGGGCTCCTCGGAGAACAGACTCTGAAGCAACTCAACACGCCGTTGAGTTTCCGTATACGGCAGCTGCGGCTGACGCTGGAGCGTTGGCGCTGGGTTCCTGAGGAGTTCCCGGAGCCGCCTGTAGTCGTAAATATTCCGGAATTTCGACTTCGCACCTACGACGACGTTGGCCGAACTGTTCTAGCCATGAATGTAATTGTAGGCAAAGCATTTCGGCACGAGACGCCCGTCTTTGAAAAAGACATGCGTTTCGTTGTATTTCGTCCGTACTGGAATGTGCCACCAAATATCCAACGCTCCGAACTCGTTCCTGCGATTCGGCGCGATGTCAATTACGTCGCAAGTCAAAACTACGAAATTGTCACGCATGATGGGCACGTTGTTACTGCGGGTGCCGGGAGCGACGACGTTCTGGATAAACTCAGGGCAGGCAAGCTCGCCATTCGACAAAAGCCGGGACCAAGCAATGCCCTTGGTTTGGTCAAACTTATGTTTCCGAACGAGTACCACGTTTACCTGCATAGCACTCCTTCGCAGCAGCTCTTTGCACGATCGAGACGGGATTTTAGTCATGGATGCATTCGCGTGGAGATGCCCGCCGAATTGGCTGCTTGGGTTCTAAGGGACAAGCCCGAATGGAATTTGGAGCGCGTTCGCGCTGCGATGCAGGGTGGAAAGGATAATTTTCAGGTGAACCTGACCAAGCCGATCCCTGTGCTGATCCTCTACGGCACGGCAGTCGTCGATGAAGAGGGACGGGTACATTTCTTCGACGATCTCTATGGCCACGATGCCGCCCTTGAGAAGGTACTGGCCAAGGGATACCCCTATCCCGGTTAGTCGCTTTGGAAGAGGGAGTGATTCCCGATGGGAAATAAGGATAACGGCAAGGTTAACGGCAGTTTGAAACGCAAGCAATACGAAAAGGAGCTTAGCAGACTTCAACTCGAGCTTTGCAAGCTTCAGGACTGGGTCAAATATAAGGGTCTGCGTGTCGTCGTCGTCTTTGAAGGTCGTGACGCCGCAGGCAAAGGCGGCACCATTCGCGCCCTTACAGAACGGGTAAGCCCACGCGTGTTCCGCCTTGTAGCACTGCCCGCTCCCTCCGATCGGGAAAAGGGCCAAATGTACATACAGCGCTACATCAGGCAGTTTCCTACGGCGGGAGAGATCGTAATCTTCGATAGAAGCTGGTACAACCGTGCCGGCGTGGAATATGTGATGGGTTTCTGCACGAAAGAGGAACACAGCAAGTTCTTGGAGCTTTGCCCCGTAGTCGAGAAATACGTCGTGGATGGCGGTATTATTCTCCTTAAATACTGGATGGAGGTTGGAAAAAAAGAGCAGCAGCGGCGATTTGAGGCCCGCATCAAGGATGGGCTCCGTCAATGGAAGCTAAGTCCGATGGACCTGGAATCATTTCGCCGCTGGTATGAGTACTCGCGCGCGCGCGATGAGATGCTGAAAGCCACTGATACAAAGCATGCGCCGTGGTACATCGTTCGTTCGGACGATAAGAGGAGAGCCCGGCTTAACTGCATCTCACATTTGTTGAGCATGATCCCTTACGGTAAGGTGCCCCGCGAAACAGTGAAGTTGCCTAAGCGTAAGGATAAAGAGAGTTATGACG
>WNGJ01007625.1_pt1 | contig 18092 bp, 21 predicted proteins | sample 5400611 | NCBI WGS metagenome assembly WNGJ01 (sample SAMN13153375, study PRJNA577476) | soil metagenome | isolation source: 40 cm soil or saprolite under Garry oak tree replicate 1 | place: USA:California | collected 2016-06-15 | reverse complement strand
GCGAGGGAATGATCCAGCGGCCCGGACCGCTGCCCTGGCGCCAGCAGGAGGTGCGGATGCTCTCGCGGATGTTCGGGCTGCCGGAATGAGCAACGGCTCTGACGCCGAGCTGATGCGCTCGGCCGCGGTGCAGCGCTGGCTGGCCCATACCGGGTACGAGAGCGAGGCGGGACGCCAGCGCTGCCTGGAGCTGCTGGGTGGCTTCTGCGAAGAAACGGGGCAGGCGCCCGAGGAACTGGTGGCGAGCTGCTTCCGCATCACCAAGGACGGCGACAGGAAGATCAGCATCAAGGGCCGTCGGGCCATGCAGGAGGCCATCGAGTCGTTCATCGCGCAACGGGGTGAGACCGGCCATGCCGCGGTCGCGGCCGGCAACATGCTCCGCTCGTTCCTGATCCACAACGGGGTCTTCATGCAGGGCCGCGCATCGATCGACTGAGCGGGTACAGGAGTGGCCGCTCCGCCAGCTCCGGAGGCCAGACGACGCGGCGGCTCCCGCCCTGCCACTGCACCGTGAGCACCTGGTGGCCGACCTGCAGGCCGATAGATGCATCGATCGTCGTTAGCTTGCCCTCGGTTCCTTGTACCTCTAGCTTCCTGTGGGGGAACAGCCACGGCATTTCCTGCATGGGGTGCTGAGCGAACGGGTTGGACCAAAGTTCCGGCACCACCTCAGCCACGGTCCATGGATGCAAACCGGCAACCAGGAGGGCACCGGATACACGCCTATTTTGGGCACCCTTCGGCCCGACCCAGAAGCCATCGGGGGCCCTGGTGCGTCGCACCGGTGTGCCAGGACCCCAGGTGACCTGGTCGGACCCATACAAGGCACCTATGCGGTGCCAATCGCTCTGTGTCGATGCGAACTGGCCGGTCTCAAGCACCGCGATGACATAGGGAAGCCCCAAGGCGCCGTACCGGCCAGGCTTGCTCTTCAGGACGGCCAGAAGTGATCCCCGATCGTCGATCAGACCGCCCTTGCCTCCCAGCATGCCGATTGGCCTGACTCCCGGCTCGCCCCGGTGCTCAGGTGCCTTGGCGACCGCGCGGAAACGAATAAGCCATCCGTCGTTCTGCCAATCAAAGGCCGGCAGACCGTTGGTCTCATACTCTCGGATTGCCAAGTTCGGGTCCAGCGAGTCGAGCCATCTCTTGAGCTGGTGTCGCAAGGACCGTGCCGAAGGATCACGAGGCCCCTCGATCTCAACATCGATCGAAAGAAAGAAGTTGGGACTGTCGAGGCTATCCAGGTATCCATAGATCCGCCCCCTGCGTCGGTCAGAGGCGATCTCATCATTGGAAAGCCCGGCGATAGTCGCTTCCAGGTAAAACGCGACCTCGCCGAGGAATCGTCAAATTCTGTGGATCGCCGGTGAGAGCATGATCACGCGGCGACCTTGGTGACGTCCTCGTCGGCCTCCTTGTCCGGTGTCTGGTCGGGTCGTTCGATCAGCTTGCCGGCCTGGAACCGGGCGCCGGCGCGGACCAGGGCGACCAGGTGCGGGCCATTGACGGCGCGCCAGCGGCCCTGGGCGGCCTCCAGCAGCTTGAACACCATCGCCAGCCCGGTGTCGCGGGTGCCCGGCCCCTTGGTGACCCTGGTGCGGGCTCTGACCGGGGAGAAGGCACTCTCGATCGGGTTGGTGGTGCGCAGGTGCAGCCAGTGCTCGGCCGGATAGTCGTAGAAGGTGAGCAGCACGTCCTGGTCGTCGACGACCTTGGCGACGGCCTTGGGCCACTTGGTGCCGTAGTCGGTGGCGAACGCCTCGATGGCGCGTTCGGCGTGGCCGCGGTCCTCCGCCATGATGATCTCGTTCAAGGCGCGGCGGGCGCTGGCATGGGCACTCTTCGGCAGCGCATTAAGAACATTCCGGACCTTGTGGACCCAGCATTTCTGCTCGCGGGTGGCGGGGAACACCTCCCGCAACGCCCGCCACAGCCCCAGCGCCCCGTCGCCGACCATCACCACCGGCGCGCCCATCCCACGACGCCGCAGGTCCCGCAGCAGCTCGGCCCAGTCCTCGGTCGACTCCCTGGTCCCGTCGGCGACCGCGACCAGCTCCTTGCGCCCATCGGCACGCACGCCCACGATCACCAGGCAGCACAGCCGACCCTGCTCGCCCAGGCGGATGCTGAAGTGGACCCCATCCGCAAAGCAGTACACGTAGTCAACCTCGGACAGGTCACGCTGGGCGAAGGCCTGGTGTTCGGCCTGCCACTGGGTGGTGAGCCGACAGATGACCGAGGCCGACAGGCCCGCCGCCGAGCCCAACAGCTCCTCCAGTGCCGGGACGAAGTCGCTGGAACTGAGCCCGTGCAGGTACAGCAGCGGCAGCACCTCGGCGACCTTCGGGGAGCGCCTGACCCACCGGGGCAGGATCACGCTCTGGAACTGCCGACGCTGCCCGGTCGCCGGGTCGACTCGCCGGTCATCCACGCGGGGGCGGGTGACCTCGACCTGTCCCGCCCCGGTCGCAAGCTGGCGGGCTGGGGCGTGGCCGTTGCGGCGCACCAGCCGATGCCCGCGCTCGTCCACCACCGCGGCGTAGGCGGCCAGGTAGGCGTCGACCTCGGCCTCCAGCGCGGCGGCCAGCATCCGCCGGGCGCCCTCGCGGGCCAGCTCGTCCAGGCTCATCACCAGCTCACTCCGGGCAGCATCGTCTGCGATTACACTCAACATGTCGCGGCGTTCCTTCCTGCCGGCGTTTGCCGCGCCGGCGTCCTTCCTACAGGTCAGGGTGGAAGGTACGCCGCGTTCTCATGCCAGGGGCTCATCCACAGGTTTCGACGATAGCTCGACCTCGCCCCGCTGGATGAGGTAGTCAGGATGCTTGCTCGTGTGGGGCAGGACTGGATGGCACTCAACGGCATAGCCCATCCGCGTGAACACCTCATGCAGGTACAACTCCCAGAAGCCCGCATAGAAGTGCCGGTCGTCGTTGCTCCTCAGCCGATCTCGGACTTCTGAGCGCTGGTCCTCACAGAGCCTGGCGAACCACCTCTCGATGAGCCGTCGAGACTTAACCGCAACCTTCATGTCGGAACTGTTGAGGTACGCGGCGACGCTCTCGTCATGTCCGGAGGGAGAGCGGTCGGTCCGCTGAACGTCGTCGAAGACTGTGAGGGCCACCATCGAGTGCGCAGTTGCTGACAGGTTGCTGACAGAGGGCGTGATCCCCAGGATGTCAGCGGCACCTAGACGGGCCGCTGACCTGCGGTGGAGCTGAGGGGATTTGAACCCCTGACCTCTTGCATGCCATCAAGCAAACGACGCTTTAAAATTTAGAACCTGCTTGTCACGCTCGTCGACGCTGGTCATGCTCGGGATTGACATAGACCGCGATGGACCGCTGGTGCCCCTCATTGTCCCCTGGCCCATCCTCCAGACATCCTCCACTGGAACTCGTCAGCGAGCGACGACTGTGCCATGGTGCGATAGTCGTCGTAACGATGCCGGAACGGTCACCAAGGACGCTGGTGGCCTGGCCGCAGCGAGCACTGGAACGGTGATGCCGCGGGCCCGCATGTTGCGATCGTTGCAGACTGGCACGGACCTGCAGACAAGGAGCGGCAGACCATGAGGCGTCGGCATGCTCCCCTTGCCTTGTGCCTGGGGATCAGCACCGCCGCGCTGGTCGCACTCGGGCTTGCACTGGCGGCAACCAGCGCGCCCACCCGCCGCTATGTCGTTGATAACCACCTCGGCAGCCTGCTGTTCGCGCTCGGGTTCACGCCAGTCGGCGCACTGCTGGCGCTGCGCCGCCCGGCGAACCGGATCAGCTGGCTGGTCTGTGCCATGGGTATGGTGGCAGCCATTTCCCTGGCAGCTGACGCCACCACGCTCTACCTGGTCCGGGAGCTGGGCGTCGCGCCTGCGACAGTGGCCTGGCTGGCCTGGGCCGGGCACCGTCTGGATTGTTCCCGGCGCCCTCGCCGCGACGTTCCTGCTGCTGCTGTTCCCAAGCGGGCAGCTGCCGTCGCCGCGCTGGCGGCCCGTCGCCTGGTTGAGCGCTGCCGGCCTGGGCCTCCTCACGCTCAGTGCCGCGGTCGACCCGGCCGTGCTGACGGACATGCTCCCGGCCACGCCCAACCCCCTGGAGCCGATGGGTGCCCCGCGGGTGGCGGCTGCCCTGCAGGGCGCTGGCGCGGTGGTCCTGTTCGCCTCGATGCTTGCCTCGGCAGCGGCGTTTCTGCTGCGCCTGCGGCATGCCACCGGCGTCGAGCGGCAACAGCTCAAGTGGTTCGCCTACGTCTGCGCCATGGTGGTGATTGGCCAGGTGTTTGGCCCGGTCGCCCAAGCGCTGGGCGCCCAGGGCAACTGGGTGTGGGTGCCATTGCTGCTCGCGATCGCCGGCATCCCCATTTCCATTGGGGTGGCGGTGCTGCGCTACCGACTGTACGAGATCGATCGCATTATCAACCGCACCCTGGTCTATGGGCTGCTCACCGCCGTGCTCGGCGTCGCTTACGCCGGCGTGGTCTTGACCCTCGGGCAGTTGTTCGGTGGGCTCGGCGCCGAGCCGCCGAGCTGGGCGGTGGCCGGTGCCACCCTGGCCGTCGCCACCCTGTTCCAGCCGCTTCGGCGTCGCATCCAGAGCGCCGTCGACCGACGCTTCAACCGACGCCGCTACGACGCAGCCAAGACCATCGAGGCGTTCAGCGGCCGGCTGCGCGAGGAGGTCGACCTGGACACGCTGTCGGCCGAGCTGCTGGCGGTGGTCGATCAGACGATGCAGCCGACCCAATCGTCACTGTGGCTTCGCCCATCGGCGCAACGGTCGGGACGCGCTGTTATTATAAAACGCAAGCTCAGTCCCGTAGGTGATAACCCGCGAAGTGGGCCACGCACCGTCTGCCGTCTGGTGTCTGGTTACGACCTCTATGCCTCGCCGGAGTAACTGGTCACCATGCTCAACCTTGAGCCGCTCCAACATGGCCAGACCGAAGACGAGTTCTCCAGGGTCGATGCGGGACGTGATTCCGGCCGAATCGTAGCCAAGCTGACGCAGAACATCGGCGCTTACACGCAAGCGCCAACCCTCGACTGCCCTCATGGGCCCGCAACTGCTGGGAGTCGTTGCGGTGCGCAGGCTCTTCCGCTTTGGTTTCGGCGCTCAGCCGCGACCTCCCCGCACACGGCGCGCACGCCGCGCGGCGGCTGCTCGAGCTGCTCGACGGCGTCGCGGTCTCGACCTTCCAGGACACCACCGCACAGCTCGTCCCCCGCGGCAGCACCGGCCCGGCGCCGCGCCGCTGACGCCGCGGCCGCGGCTCCTGGGTGAACCGATAAAGCGAGCTAAAGGCCGCGAGCGGTCCCCGCAGGACTCTAGCAGCGAATCTCATTTTGAGACATCCTAATTCGCGAGGAATGCTCGTAGGATGAGCACCACAGGGCGGGGTGCCTTCAAGGGTGCGCCGTGGACCTTGCGAGGGGGCGATCCCAGTGGGGAGCGTCTCGGATCGGACGGCCAACTTCGCCATCGCGCGCGAGGCCTTTCTAACGTCCGGTGAGCTCGAGCCGGCCGTCAGCGACGTGCGGGAGCTCATCCTGACCTCTTGGCGCCGCTCCCGCTTCTGGGGGGTCGAGGTCAGCCAGGTGGAGCTGCCCTACCGCGGAGACCTCGACTCCGACAGCCGCCTCGCCCACGCCGCCCAGCCGGTGCTCGACCGCCTCGAGCGCGAGCTGGCCGACACGCGGATGACCGCCATCCTGACCGACGCGCAGGCGTGGGTCCTCGACCGGAGGGCGGGCGAGCGCTCCCTGAACGCCTACCTCGACAAGGTGCTGCTGGCGCCGGGTTTCAGCTACGCGGAGAAGTTCATCGGCACCAACGGCATCGGCACCGCGCTCGAGGAGAAGCGCCCCTCGCACGTCTTCGGGCACGAGCACTTCGTCGACCGCCTGCAGACGCTCTCCTGTGCCGGCGCGCCGATCAGAGACCCGATCAGCGGCAACGTCCTGGGGATCATCGACGTGACCTGCTGGGAGGCCGACGCCAGCCTGCTGATGAGCGCGCTGGTCCAGGAGGCGGCGCGCGACATCGAGGGTCGCCTGTTCGAGCTGACCAGCGAGCGCGAGCGTGCCCTGCTGCAGGAATTCCTGGCGACCTGCCGCCGCACCAAGCGCCCGGTCCTGTCGGTCAGCGACGACCTGACCATCTCCAACGTCGGTGCCGCGCACCTGCTGGACCACGACGACTACGCGATCGTGCGGGAGCGGGCCGTCGAGCTGGCCGGGACGACGCGCGAGACGGCCGGAGAGGTGCTCCTCTCCGGTGGCCAGCTCGCGCGGCTGCGCTGCCGCCCGGTCACCAGCCACTCGGGCATCGCCGGGACCATCGTCGAGATCCAGCTCACCGGCGAGAGCGGCCCTAGCCGCGGCATGGGCACGCCGCGGACCACCTCCCTGCCAGGCCTTGCGGGGCGCAGCTCCGCCTGGGCCAGGGTCTGCCAGGAGGTCGACACCCGCTGTCGCGGGCGCTCGTGGCTGCTGCTGGTCGGCGAGCCGGGCATCGGCAAGCTCGCGCTGGCCCGGGCGGCGCACCGGCGGTCGTTCCCGGAGGCGCAGCTGTCGGTGCTCGACGCCGCCGACTGCCACCAGGACGCCGTCGAGGCGTGGCTCGACGAGGTGCGGGCCCAGCTCGGCGGGGGCAGCGAGACGGTCGTGCTGCGACACCTCGACCAGCTCGGCCCCGCGGCCGCCTGTGCCCTCGCCGGAGCCCTCGAGCAGGCCAGCCACGCCGACGACCGGCCGTGGGTCGTGGGCACGCTCGCCGCGGCGACGATCGTGGGCAAGGAGCTCGACGTGCTCCTGCGCCACTTCGCGGTGTCGGTCACCGTGCCGCCGCTGCGCCACCGCATCGGCGATGTCCAGGACCTCGTGCCCGTGCTCCTGCGGCGGCACGCGGCCGCTGGCATGGCCGTGGCGTGCTCGCCGGAGGTGATGCAGACCCTCCTGCGCAAGGCATGGCCCGGCAACGTCGCTGAGCTCGAGCGGGTGCTGCGCGCGGCACTCGCGCGCCAGCGCAGTGGCCAGATCAGGCTCGAAGACCTCCCCGAGGACATCCACGCCACCAGCCGTCGGGTGCTCACGCCGTTCGAGTCGCTCGAGCGTGACGCAATCGCCCTCGCCCTCGTCAAGACCGGCGGCAACCGCACTGAGGCGGCTGCCCAGCTCGGCGTCTCCCGCGCGACCATCTACCGGAAAATCCACGCCTACGGGATCGAGATCGAGGGCCAGGAGCGATAGGCGCCGCCGCCCCTGGTCGCGATCTCAAGATGAGACAACGCCGATCCAGTTCCTACGTGTCAGATGAACGTCACACGGGTGTATCCGGCCGATCCCAGAAGAAGGTGGTATTGGTGGCACGTACGGCCCAGATACAAGCCGCAGAGAAAGGGGAAGAGGCCAGCCCGCAGCAGTCGGAGTTCCGGCCCGGCAGGGGACCGATCGACTGGCTCGGAGGCTGGCGCACCGGCATCGTCGCCCCGGTCCTCATCCTGCTGGTCGCCGCCGCCTGGCGGATCTACCAGCAGTTCACCGCGTGGACCAAGGGGATCGACGCCTCCAGCCACGACTTCACCATCTACTACCGGATACCGCTCATCGTCGAGCTGCTCGGGGTGACGGCGTTCACTCTCGGATGGTGGGGCTGGCTGCTGAGGACCGGAAGGACGATCGCCCAGAGGATCTCGCACAACGAGGAGGTCCGCCGCATCGCGGTGTTCTGGGGGCTGATCGGGGCGACCTCTGTCACGCTGTACGTCGAGGCGAGCTTCTGGCCCAACCAGGACGCCTCCTGGCATCAGACGGCGGTCCGGGACACGGCCTTCACCCCCTCCCACATCCCGATGTTCTACCTGTTCTTCCCGCTCGGGATCGCCATGACCATCGGGACCTACCTGTACGGCCGCACCCGGCTGCCCAAGGTCTACGGGGTGGAGAAGGGCTTCCCGTGGTCGTTCGCGCTGCTGATCGCGGCGTCGGTGACCGAGATGATGCAGGTCGCCATGAACGAGTGGGGCCACAGCCTCTGGATCCCCGAGGAGATCTTCGCCGTCCCGTTCCACTGGCCGTTCGTGTTCTACGGCTGGCTCGCGGGCGGCATCTTCGCCCTGTGGGCCGAGACGCTCATCCGGCTCCTGGCTATCGAGGACGAGGTGGTGGCCGCCGGGGAACCCGGGGCGAAAGAGGTCGTCGCCTAGCCGGGCCGAGGTTTTCGGGTATCACCGCCGCGGTCGGGCGGTGTGGTTTCCGACCGCTGATATGGGGAGGCCCTGCCTCCTATGTCCGGAACCCAACGCTGATTGGGGGAGCCCATGGCCACGGTAACAACCGATCTCAAGGCGAGGGAGCGGGCCGGCGAGCTGCGGCAGACTCTGGGCCGGAAGTACCGCTACATCGACCGCAAGTGGGACATCATGTTCTGGGCCACCGCGGCGTTCGTCGTCGGGGCGGCCGCGGACATCACCAAGCAGCTCTTCGCGGGTGACTGGGACTTCTGGACGGACTGGAAGGACGCCCAGTGGTGGCCCATCATCACGCCCTTCGCGATCATCATCATCCCGTCCGCGCTGCAGTACATCCAGTGGCTCGCATGGAAATTCCCGACCGGAGCCGTGTACACGGCGGTGTCCCTGTGGGCCTGCGTCGAGATCGGCAGATGGCTGCAGTGGCGCTTCTTCGTGTACTACCCCATCAACTTCGTGTGGCCCGCCACGGCGGTGCTCGCCGGGATATGGCTCGACTGGGTCTTATTGAAATCCAAGAGTTGGGTGATAACGTCAGTCATAGGCTCTGCCGGCTGGACGCTGATCTTCTGGGCCTCCAACTACATCATGTTGGCGCCCTTCCTCCAGCCGGTGAGCTTCATGGGCCACACCCTCACCCTCGCCGACGTGCAGGGCATCGAATACCTGCGCACCCAGACCCCTGAGTACCTGCGGCTGATCGAGCAGGGCTCGCTGCGGACCTTCCTCGGCGAGACCTTGTACGTGTCGCTCGCGTTCGGGGCGACGGTGACGATCGCGGGCTACTGGATCGGGCAGTTCATCGGGCGGATGCTCGCGATCTGGCCGATCGGAAAGTTCGCCAAGAAGGTTTGAGCCAAGCCGGCAGCTTGAGCAACAGAAAGGAGACGGAGCGACCATGAGGCGACGACTCCTCTTCGCCGTCCCGCTGGGGCTTCTGCTCGCGCTGTTCAGTGCGCCGGCCGCCTTCGCGCACGGCGAGCACTCCCAGGAGCCCTGGCTGCGCCTGAGCACGGTGGCGTTCTGGAACACCACCTTCTCGGGCCAGACGATCCAGCAAGGCCAGGAGCTGACCATCACCGGCACTGCGAAGGTCCTCGAGACCTGGCCGCAGACCTTGCCGGACCCGAAGACCGCCTTCATCACCGTCGAGTCGCCCGGCCCGGCGTTCCTGCTGAAGGACCGGGTCATCAACGGCCAGGCGGCGCCAGCCGCGTTCTATATCGACCGCGGCGCTGTGTACAACTACAAGATCACGCTGGTCGGCCGGGTACCGGGCACCTACCACGTCCACCCCACCTTCGCGGTCCGCTCGGCGGGCACGCTCATCGGGCCCGGCCAGTGGATCCGGGTGACCAAGAGCCCCAACGGGTTCTCCAACCCGGTGCAGCTCTACAACGGCAAGACCGTTAACCTCGAGTCCTACGGGCTGGGGTGGCCGGTGATGGGCTTCTCGGTCCTCACCTTCGCCCTCGGGATGGTCTGGCTGCTCTGGTGGATCGTGCCGAAGCCGACCGTCAGCCGGCTGGCGGTGACCAGCCAGATCTCGGTGAACGACGACGGCGGCGATGCGGTCGGGCTGGTCACCAAGCGCGACCACCGCGCTATGAACCTGATCATGCTGGCGGCGGTGCTGCTGCTCGCGGGCGGCTGGATCTGGCAGGCGCTTGCCTTCAAGACCAAGATCCCGCAGCAGGTCGACCGCTTCAGGATCGAGTCCGCCGTGCAGCCGGCCACCTTCGCCACGGCGACGCTCAACAAGATCGTCTATGACCGCAAGGCGCAGAGCCTTACGATGGACGTGCAGGCTGCCAACCAGGGCAAGACGCCGATGGATCTGAGGGCGGTCCACTTCGCCAACCTGACCTTCCTGCCGGGTGCGGCCTCGGCCGCCGCGGTGCCAGGCGCCGACGGGACCTTCGAGTCCTCGTCGAGCGGGCCGATCGCCGCCGGCGCGACCCAGACCCTCTCGCTCACCATCAAGGGCAGGACGCTGAAGCTCAACGACCTGGTCCCGACCGGGACCGCCAACACCAACATGACCGCCGTGCTCGAGTTCGCCGACTCGAGCAACACCAGCAACTTCATCACTGTCCACCAGTTCCTGACACCCATCTTCGACTGACGACACGGCTCGACCGACGACACGACCGACACCGCCTGGCCGGCGAGGGCCCCGCCCCCACCGGCCAGGCCCGAAGGGACGGCTCACACCATGCTCGGATTCATGCTCGCGCACGGCGGCGACGCCTCGGGGCTCGGCATGCTGGCCTTCCTCCCGATCGGGCTCCTGCTCGCGATCGGCATCTACATCGTGCTGCGCCCGGCGCTGACGGGGACGGGGCTGAGCAGCACGGATGGCGACGACGACCCGGCGCGGGACCCAGAGCAGGATCTCGAACGCAAACCGGACGAGGGCCGCGGCTGAACGCTGAACGCGCCGCGGCGAACGACAGGAGCGACAGAGGCGCGCTCCGGGAGGGACAGGGGACATGGAGGTCATCATCGCCCACGGCGCGGGGGGAGGCCTCGGCCTGCTTGCCTTTGCGCCCGTGGGTCTGCTCCTGCTGGTCGGCCTGGTGCTGATGTTCTCCCCGGTCATCTCCCAGGTCGGCCGCCCGACGCCGCCCGAGGTGGACGAGGACGACGACCTCGCCCGCCTGCTCGGCGAGGAGGAGGCGCGAGAGGTGCGCAAGCGAGCCCGGCGGCGGCGGGCGGTGCGCCGGCGGGCGCGGCTGGGTGAGCGGCGGTAGCCATGCCGGTGGGCAGGGGCCTCGGGAGCCCGATGGCGGGCAGTCCGGGCGTGCGGCGAGCCGAGGCGCTCGACCGCATCCTCGCGCCCGGGATCCTCGCCGGGATGGTCGCGGCGGTTGCGATGGGGTTGCTCGCGGTGACCGCGGCCGTGACCTGGCGCCACCTGGCCGCCTCCACGCCCCTGAGCGAGATCGCCGTGCTCGCCGACCCGCGGTTTGCCGGGCCCGCCACCGATCAGCCGGTCCCGAAGGAGCCACTGGTCTTCGCCGGCGCCATCCAGCTGCTGATCGGCGGATTGCTGGGCGCGGCGTTCGGCCTGCTCGCCCGCGCCACGCGCCTGGCAGGCCTGCTCGACCGTGGTGCGCGCGGCGCCGCGACCTGCTCTTCGGGCTCGTCCTCGGCCTGTGGGTCCTGGTCAGACCATGGGACGTGGCGCGGGTGCCGGAGCGTACGCCGGAGCGTGCACCGGCCCAGAGGGAGGTGGCCGACTGACGCGCTGAAGCCTTCGTAAATCGATGTCGCATCCCCGGCCGGTCACGGCTGCGGCGAAGGAGTGAGGCGAATGAGGAACGGACAGTTCGTGTTCGACGCGCACAGCGGTTACTGGGACGCCAGCCGGGAGAACTGCAAGAACCGCTACGGCGAGGCGTTCATCGAGACGTTCTACGCGTTCCACACCGGCCTGAATCCCCCCGACCCCCGCTGGACGATGGACTACGAGGGCCAGTTCCGCAAGGTCGACCCCGACTGGTACCTGGAGGAGATGTTCGTCAAGGGCGACGCCGACATGTCGGTCCTGTCGACCCAGGTGCTCTCGGACTTCTACTACACGGGGTTCGTCAACCCCGAGCGCAACGCCCAGCTCGCCGCGCGGGCGCCGGAGCGCATCATCCCCCTCGGCGGCGTCGACCCGCGCGCGCCGGACGCGGTCGAGCAGGTCGAGCGGCAGATCACCGAGCTGGGAATGAAGGGCTTCAAGTGGTACACGGCCGAGTGGCGGGGCGAGTCGCGCGGCTGGAAGGCCAACGACCCGATGGTCTACCCCTGCTACGAGAAGGCCCTGGAGCTGGGCGTCACCAACCACTTCTTCCACAAGGGCCCGGCGGTCGAGCCGCTGTCCATGGAGAAGTTCGACGTCCGCGACATCGACGAGCCGGCCTGGCTGTACCCGGAGATGAACCTGATCATCGACCACTGCGGCGCGCCCCGGGTGGAGGAGTTCTGCTGGATCGCGACCCGCTGCCCGAACGTGTACGCGGGGCTGGCGGTGGTGCTGGCGTTCGTCCACAACCGGCCGCGGTGGTTCGCCGAGACCATGGCGAACCTGCTCTTCTGGCTCGGGCCGGACCGGATCGTGTACGGCACCGACTTCCCCATCTGGTACCCGCACTGGCAGCTAGAGGATTTCATGAACTTCGAGCTGCCCGAGGACCTCAAGGAGCAGTACGGGGTCGACCTGACCGAGGAGACCAAGCAGAAGATCATCGGCGGCAACATCGCGCGGCTGTACGGCGTGGACGTGGACCACAAGCTCGAGGCGATCGCCAAGGACGAGTTCTCTGAGCGCCGGCACGACTACCTGGTCAGCCACCCGGCGACCGAGACCGGCCTGGCCGGCACCGAGTCCCGATGAGCGCAGAGGGGCCTGGGCGGATCGATCTGGAGCGCGTGCGCAAGGCCGCCGGGGGCGTCAAGGACCCAGAGGTGCGGACCGCCATCGCCGATCTGGGGCTGCTGGACGGGGTGCAGGCGGACGGTGGCCGGGTGACGGTCCACTTCCACCTCACCTCGCCGCTGTGCCCGGCCAGGTTCGCCGGCGAGATCGGCCGCGAGATCCGCCGCCGCGTGGCGCGCATCGAGGGCGTGGAGTCCGTGGAGGTCGTGCTCGGCGACCACTTCATGGCCGAGGAGCTGCACCGCCTGATCAACGAGGGCGACCGCGCCGCGGCCACGCGGGGGCTGCTGCGGTGACCGACCCGGCCCGGGTCCTCGCCGGGCGGCGCGAGCTGGCCCTGCTGGAGGTCCCGAGCGTGCGCCGCATGGCGGAGGTGCTGGCGCTGCGCTGCCGGGAGCCGTCCTGGGTCCGCACCCTGGTCGCCGGCCTGGACTGCTTCCGGCTGCTCACCGGCACGCCCGACCTCGAGGAGCTGCTCGAGGCGGCCAGGTCGGAGCCGGGCGTGGCCGACCGGTCGCTGGCCGCGCTCGCCCGCGCGCTCGACGGGCGGCCCGACGCGGCCGTCGCCGGCCTGGCAATGGGACCGAAGGTCTGGTTCCGCCTCGGCGGCGTGCCGGTCGCCTGGCGGCCGCTACCGGCCGCGGTGGCGGCTCCGCGCCTGCCGCTGGCCGGCGTCCCCGACCCAGTCGAGCGGATCGTCCTGCTGGCACCGATCGGCAGCGGGCTGCACCTCGCCGAGCTGCTCCGGCTGCGCGTCGGGGACGTCGGCTCGCTCGACGCCGACGGTCGCCTGGCCCCCGACCCGCTTGCCGAGCCGCTCGCGGTCCGCTACCAGCAGCGCCGCGGCCGGAGCGCGGAGCGGATCACCTTCCTGTCGCTGGCGGCCCGTGAGGCGGTCCTGCAGCACCTCGACCGGCGCCAGCGCGCCGGTCAGGACACGGGGCCCGCCGCGCCGCTGCTCGCGGGGCCTGACGGTGGCCCCGCGACCCGCGCCAGCGTGGTGGCGGCGCGGCGGCGGGCCAACGCGGTCATCCACACAGCGAGCGCCCTCAACGTGGAGCTGTGCCGCAAGACCGGGGAGTTCTTCCGCACCTGGGGCCTCCCCGGGTCCCGTTTCACTCCGACCCCGGCGCCCCCGCCAGCCGTGACACCGGGGATAAAAGGAGGCGAGCAGCCATGAAAGCGGTCCGACTGGTCAAGTACGAGGAACGGCCCGTGGTCGAGCAGGTCCCCGACCCGCAGATCACCGGTCCGCTCGACGTGATCGTGCGCATCGGCGGAGCGGGGCTGTGCCGCACCGACCTGCACCTGGTCGAGGGGCAGTGGGCCGAGCTCACCGGAATGCCGGTGCCGTTCACCCTGGGGCACGAGAACGCCGGCTGGGTCCACGAGGTCGGCGCCGGCGTCACCCACGTCGCGCCGGGCGACACCGTCATCCTGCACCCGCAGGCCACCTGCGGGCTGTGCCGCGCCTGCCGCGCCGGCGAGGACATGCACTGCATGAACTCGAGCTTCCCGGGGCTCAACACCGACGGCGGCATGGCCGACTTCCTGAAGACCGGCGCCCGCGCGGTCGTCAAGATCGACCCGGCGCTGCAACCCGCCGACGTGGCCGCGCTGGCCGACGCCGGCCTGACCGCCTACCACGCGGTCAAGAAGGCGGCCCCGCTGCTCTACCCGGGGACCAGGGTGGTCGTGATCGGGGCCGGCGGCCTCGGCCATATCGGCATCCAGTCGCTCAAGGCGCTCACCCCGGCCGAGATCATCGTGGTCGACCGCTCCGAGCCCGCGCTCAAGCTGGCCCAGAGCATGGGCGCCGACCACGCCGTCCAGGCCACCGGCGACCAGGTCGAGCAGGTCAAGGAGCTCACCGACGGTCAGGGCGCCGAGGTCGTCATCGACTTCGTGGGCGAGCGGGGCGCCGAGGCGGACGCCTGGCGGATGACCCGGCGGGGCGGCTCGCACTTCGTGATCGGCTACGGCGGCGTCGTGCAGGTGCCGACGATCGACCTCATCTCAACCGAGCGCAACGTCATCGGCAACCTGGTCGGCACCTACAACGACCTGGCCGAGCTGATGACTCTGGCGGCCCAGGGCAAGGTCAAGCTGCACACTCGCACCTACCCGCTGGACGCGGTCAACGACGCCATGGACGACCTGGAAGGCGGCCGTCTCCAAGGCCGCGGCATCCTCGTGCCGTGACGCCGCCCAGGCTCAGCATTAGACAGAGGAAGGGCGCCATCGACCCTGAACGGTCAGTCACCATCGCGGCCATCGTCTTCTTTATCAAGGCGGTGGGCTTCCTTGTGGTCGCCATCTTGGCCGTCGTGCACGCGCTCTCGCTCGGCGCCCTCGTCCTGCCGTTGCTCTTGGTAGCCGGGACGGCCGTCACTGGCGTCGGCCTGCTGCGGTGGCAGCGCTGGGCGTGGCCACTCGCGCTGCTCATGCTGGTCCTCGACGCCACGCTGCTGCGCGGGATCCTGGGGTTGCTCATCGACGTCGGACTGGTGCTCCTGCTGGTGCGGCCCCAGGTCCGGGCCAGGTTCGGGATCCGGTGAGCTTTCAGGCGGGCGGCCCGGCGGGTGGCCCGGGCGTTGGCCCTGGTAGCCGCGGCCCGCGCCCGGGCCCTGGTGGCCGCGGTCCGCGCCACATCGGCACCAGGAGACCCAGGATCAGCAGGCCCATCGCCAGCTCGACCGCGCCGAAGGCCCGACCGGTGGCGTCGCCGGCGCTCACCACCAGGGCCATGCCGGAGAGGGTCAGCAGCACCACGAAGGCGGTGACAACCCCCAGGGCGATGCGGCCCCGGACTGGGCGGGCAGGCGGCATCGGTCGGTCTTCCTCACAACGACGGGTCAGGCCTTCCCATGATCGGCCATTCCCGGGCAGGGGACCAGGGCTGGATGAGCAGCCGTAGCGTTCCCAGGCGCGTGCACTGGGCGGTGCAGCTCCTGGACGTCTTCTCCGGCGACGAGATCCTGGAGATCGGCTGCGGCCCGGGCGTGGCGGTGTCACTGGTCTGCGACCGCCTGGCTGGCGGGCGAATCACCGCCGTCGACCGGTCCGCGATCGCGATCCAGCGAGCAACGCACCGCAACGCCGGCCACGTCGCCTCGGGCAAGGCCGTCCTGCGACAGGCCGACCTGGCCGGGCTGGCGCTTGGCGGTCAGCACTTCGACAAGGTCTTCGCGATCAACGTGAACCTGTTCTGGGCCCGGCCGGCTGACGCGGAACTGCTGCTCATAAAGGATCTGCTGCGGCCCGGCGGTGTGCTGCGCCTGATCTACGAGACACCGGGCGAGGAGCAGGCGGGCCGGGTCACGGACGCGGTGACCGCTGCCCTGGCCAGCCACGGGTTCGAGACCACGGTCACGGCCGGAAGCTCACCGTCGCTGCTCTGCGTCAGCGCGAGACCGACGGGGGATCGCTAGCCAGCCAGGTTCGGCAGGAAGGGGGCGAGCTCGCCAAGGACCAGCTCAGGCTGCTCCTCTGGCAGGAAGTGGCCGCAGTCGGGGATCGCGGCACCCTTGACCTCGCCGGCGTAGTCGCGCCAGACGTCGAGCGCCGGCAGCTGGCCGAACAGGCCGCTGGCGCCCCAAAGGACGAGGACCGGCATGGTCAGCTTGCGGCCGGCGGCCGCGTCGGCGTCGTCGTGCTCGGCATCGGCGGGAAATGACGCGCGGTAATCGTCGAAGCTGGCCCGCAGCGCGCCTGGCGCCGAGAAGGCGCGCACGTACTCGGCGACGGCCGCCTCGTCCAGACCGACGCGGTTGTGCGTCCAGCGCTCGAAAAAGTAGCCGAGATAGGCGGCGACATTGCCGCCGGCCAGCAGCTCGGGCAGGTCGGGCTGGAGGTGGAACAGCCAGTGCCAGTAGCGGCGCGCCAGCTGCAGGTCCATTCGCTGCCACATTTCCCGGGTCGGGATGACGTCCATCACGACCAGGCGCTCGACTTCTTCGGGGTGGTCCAGGCCCCAGCGGTGGGCCACGCGGGCGCCGCGGTCGTGGCCGATGACGGCGGCGGTGCCGAACCCCAGCAGGCGCATGAGCCCACGGGCGTCCTCGGCCATGGTGCGCTTGTCGAAGCCACTCGGAGGCTTGTCGCTGCGGCCGTACCCGCGCAGGTCGGGCGCCACGACCGTGTAGCCGCCGCTGAGCGGCCCGATCAGGTGGCGCCAGCAATAGCTCGTCTGCGGCCACCCGTGCAGCAGCACCAGCAGCGGCCCTTCGCCCGCGTGCCGCCAATGCAGCCGCAGCCCGTTCACCACACCCGTCCGCTCGCGCCAGTTGTCCATCCCGGGTCCTCCGCTCCTCTGCAGGCCGTGCTCGCCGAGAGCGCCACGAGCCTACAGCGACGAAGGTCCCTCCGCGCCCCTCGGTTCGGACGCTCAGGCGAGGCGGTAGAGGCTCGGCATTACGCCGACCCGGTTGGCGCGCAGTACGAACACGTAGTCGGCCTTGTCGATGGGCTCCAGCAGAGTGGAATTGTTCAGGCCGGTCTCTACCGCGTACCAGTCGGCCAGGTAATCCCAGAGCTCGAGCGCGACATCGCGGTCCTCGGCCGCGAAATAGTTAATATAACTGAACAGACGGGTCTTGTGGCCTCTGCCGTGTGAAAGTACCCCAAGCGCCGCTCGCCCTGCTGGTCCTCGGGGTTCGCCCAGGTCAACCGCAGGATCGAGCAAACCGCAGGACTCCGTACGTGACCGCCGCTGTCCGGTAGGCCATGTCCCAACGATGTCCCAACCCGACGCCGTACCCACCGCTCCGCGACGACCGTTGGACACCCGGCCGGCGCACTCAATCTACAAGGTGGCCAAACGCGCACCATAGCCTAATCCGGAAATCGACGGTGAGTAGGCAGGCGGCAGCACCCGGCGCAGCGCAGCCGGGTCCAAGCGAGCCGATGTGCCCGGAGGTCAAGCGGCAGGCTCGAGCTGCTCGCGGCCGGCGGGTCGTCGGCGAGGTGGTCCGCTTCGTGGTTGTCGCGGGCCGCGTCTGCCACTTGACGGCGCGGCGGGCGGCCCGCCGCTGCGCCGCCTGCTGCCCGGCGGTCACTGGCGAGCGCGATGCGCTTTCCGTCCCGTGGCGAAAGTGGGGCGTCGCTCGGCGGCGCCCCGATATCGCAGCTGGTGCTACAGCGTCAGCGCCGCCGTGAAGACCTCCTCGCGCAGGCCGAGGTCGATCACGGCCTGCCGGCGGTCGGTCCACACCGGGCGCACGACGCCGTTCAGCGCGGCGAGGCCCTCATAGTCGCCATACTGGTTGCCGAGGTTGACGCTTGGCTGGCAGCACGTCTCGTCCGTCGGCGCGTTCGCGACGGCCGAGCGGGCGAACGTCGAGCCGCCGTCGGTCGAGCGGGCAAGCGTATACAGCGTCGCCTTCCGCGTCGGGTCGACGCCGGTGTCGTAGTA
>WNGJ01002695.1_pt1 | contig 18097 bp, 16 predicted proteins | sample 5400611 | NCBI WGS metagenome assembly WNGJ01 (sample SAMN13153375, study PRJNA577476) | soil metagenome | isolation source: 40 cm soil or saprolite under Garry oak tree replicate 1 | place: USA:California | collected 2016-06-15 | reverse complement strand
GGGGCCGCTTACGAATCCAGCGGGCGCGCAATCGCAGGTGCTAGGCGTTTTTTCAGAGGATGTAATGGACCTTGTGGCCGCAACGCTGGCGGAGCTGGGTGTCGAGCGCGCGTTTGTGGTGCACGGCGCGGGGGGGCTGGACGAAATTTCGCTTGCAGGGGAGACGATGGTCGCCGAGGTCCGCGATGGGGCGATCCGGCGCTTCACGGTGACGCCGGATGAGTTCGGCGTGGCGGGTGCACCGCTCGAATTGATTCGCGGAGGAACGGCGGCCGAAAACGCGGCGATCATACGGCGCATTTTGGAAGGCGAGCTCGGGCCGGCGCGCGAAATTGTGGTGGTCAATGCTGCGGCTGCGCTTGTCGCTGCGGGTATTGCTGCCAATTTCCGCGAAGCAGCGGGACTCGCAAGTTTCGTCATCGCCTCAGGGGCCGCAAGCGAGAAACTGGCGAGTCTAGCCGCTTTCACAAGCGGGAGTTAGATTCACGACCGGGATTCGGCTTCAAGAAGACTGCGCAATTACGGGCGGGCGGGGCTTTCGAAGATTTCGTGGAAGCCCCATTCGGTCGCCCAGCCGATGGCTACGATTGCGATAATTTTGTATTTTTTGCTTTCACGTCCGGCCTTCGTTGGGACCCGCTGAGGGAAAGGCGGCGCAGCTTCCGGAGGATCCAGAACGATGCGATAAGACGCGCCTTCGGCTATTTTCTCCGTTTCGCCCGCATAGGCAAATTGTAAGGCGCCGCGCCGCGCTCTGATCTGCAATTCCTTAGGGCCGACAATGGTGACTTGGGCGACCGTGGGACCATCGGCAAGCGGGCGAATGAAGGCTCCATCCGCAAGGATTTCCATGGCGACAGCCTTGGCTGTGGAGAAGACCACCGTGCCGGTCTGAAGCTGCGCCTGGGTTCCCATCGGGAGACCATGCAAGGTAACGCCACTAGAGCCGGGCAGATAAAACACTGCGGCCGAACCGCGGAATTGGAGCGCCCCTTCGGCCTCGGTTGACAAGCCGTCGCCGTCGTAAATGGTGGCGCCCGCGGAGACTTTGGCGGCCCTGAAGTGCGCGCCGGAGGCCTGCGTGACAACGCCAAGCGGAAGCAAGCTCGGAGTACCTGCAGGTCTTGCAGGCAGGGGAATGCCCGCCAGCAGAAACACCAGGATCGTAGCCAAAGCACATCGCAGCATAGCTATGCGAGTCCTCCGAGGGAAACTCACTCTAGTGTAGGGGGAGGAGCGACAGAGGCGATGGTACTGTGCTCAATCAGTCGTTAGCTGCCCGTTCATCGGAGGGAGAGCTGCCTGGCAGAGGCGCGGCCGATGTCCCGAAACGGGGCAGCTCTACGGCAAGCGAAGCCAACCGAGATGACTATTCTTGTTGCTGCAGGCAGCGCACGGCGTAGGCAAAACAGGCCAGTGAGAAAACCAGGAATGCCGCCCCTTCGAGCAAAATCGAGTGAAAATTCCCGATTCCGATGGAGGTGTAGCGCAGCCAATCGATCTCCCAGGTAATGGGATTCAGCAGCGCGGCGGTGCGAAACCATGCGGGGAGCGGCTCGAGCGGATAGAACATCGAACTGGCAAACATAAAAACGAAATAAAAGACACTGGTGATGCTGTTGAATAGATCATTGCGCCGGATGCGCAAGGCGAATATGGCGTAGAAGAAAAACCATCCGGCCGTGCCGATGGCCATGGCCGCCAGGAGCAAGGGCAGCTTCGTCCACTGGACGCGGATGCCCAGAACGAGACGGCCAACCACAAGGGTGAGAGCGGCCTGACCGATGGAGATGAGGACATTGAAAATGACTTTTCCGAGCAGGTATTCGCTGCGGCTCATGGGATAGGTGAGCATTTCGTAGAAGATGCCGTTGTCGCGATCGAGGAAAAACGACCAGGAGGTATTGGAGGCGATGGCAAAACTGGCCATGGCCAGAATTCCCGCCAGGAAGAATTCGTTGTAATTCACACTGCCGAGCCCGGTGGGAGCGCCAAGGGCGGTATTGATGCCAACACCAAAGACAAGCATGTAGAGGAGCGGGAAGAACAGATCCCAGAAGATGAACGTGAAGTTGGTTGCGCGAATCTTCGCTTCGCGGTAGACCACGGCGGATATTGCGCTCAAGCGACCACCTTCCCTTCCTCGGTCGTCAATTCGACGAAAATATCCTCAAGACTTGCGCCGCGGACTTCGACACGCAGAACATGGCGGTTGCGCGAGAGTGCGCTGACAACGTCCATGACGCGGCTTTCTTCGATCTTGAGCGTGAGCTCAATGGTGTTTCCCTCGACTGTGAAACGGATGGGTGTGAGCGCAGCAATCTCAGCCTGAATGGTGTTCGGCAAGCGATCGAACGCCAGCGTAATATCGTATACGCCCCGGGAAAGCTGCTTCAGCGTGTTGAGGTCGCCGCGCGCGATCTGTTTTCCCCTATTGATGATGAGGATGTCATCGCAGAGCTCTTCCGCTTCGCTGAGGACTTGCGTCGTGAGGATGATGGTTCTTCCTTTCTCGACTTCGGCCCGCAGAAGATTCATTACCTGACGCTTCAGGATGGGATCCATCCCGGTCGAGAATTCATCCAGGAAAAGCACTGGTGTGTCGACCATAAACACTTTCGCGACTTGAACGCGGCGGCGGAAACCGCCGCTCAAGTCCTGCACCTTGCGGTCGACTTCCGGGCCGAGCTGAAATTCTTCGATCAAGGCATCGGCACGGCGCGCGGCCGCCGCTTTGTCCAATCCCTGAAAGCGCGCGTAGGTGAGCAAATTGTCTTTCACGGACAGGAACAGCTCGACCGCTGTCGCCTGAATCACAGATGAAATGCGCTTTCGGACTTCGATGGGCTTTTTCACGACGTCGTAGCCGAGGATCTTTGCGGTCCCTTCGGTAGGGCGCGTAAGCGTGGAGAGCATGCGCAACAATGACGACTTGCCCGCGCCGTTGGGTCCAAGCAGACCGAAGATGATCCCGCGGGGCACGCGGAAACTCATGCCGTCGACGGCGCGGATTGGCGCTTTTCCGCGCGAGAGGTATATTTTTACGAGATTTTCAACTTCCAGCGCAAACTCACTCATCTACAACTCCAAAGTGGCCCCGCGGAACCTGCCCACCGCGGGAAGAAACCGGGAAACGAGCAGAGACCTTACGGGTCGGATAGAATCGCTGGCGGGCCGCGCGGGGCCAGCGTGCTGCTCTGCGGCAGCAAAGCCGCCGGAAGCGTTAGAGGAGAGGAACTTTGAGAAACATATCGGTCACTCTGTTGATTGCCTTTTTACCGTATCCGGCGTTCGCGCAGAAGTCAACACCTCCGTCACCTGCGCAGGTCGCGCAAGAAGTGCGCGAGTACCGGATGGACAATGAGGACCGCATCATCCGCGAACTAAGCGAATTTCTATCGATTCCGAACATTGCTAGCGACACACCGAACATCCAGAAGAATGCGGCGCGTCTGGTGGAGATGCTGGAGGCGCGCGGGATAGAGACGCATTTGCTTCCGATCAGCGGGCGCGGCCCGGTGGTTTTCGGCAAGCTGATCGCGCCGGAAGCGAAACGCACAGTGATTTTTTATGCGCACTATGACGGGCAGCCGGTCGATCCGGCAGCGTGGACGGATGGCAAGCCGTTTGAGCCGGTGCTTCGCGACGGCGCCATCGAAGCCGGGGGAAAGCGCATTCCCTTCCCGGAAAACAGCGCGCAACATCGGGCGTTCTATGACGACAATTGGCGGATCTACGCGCGCTCGTCCTCGGATGATAAATCGCCGATCGTGGCGCTGCTTGCCGCTATCGACGCTCTGCGCGCTAAGAAGGTTCCCCTGGCCGTCAACCTGAAACTCGTTTTGGAAGGCGAAGAAGAGGCTGGCTCGCCGAATCTGCAGCGCACGCTGGAACTTCATCAAAATCTGCTTGGCGGCGATTTGCTGATCACCGGGGACGGGCCCGTGCATCAAAGCGGGCGGCCGCTGGTCTTCTTTGGAAATCGAGGCATTCTCGGATTCGAAATCACGACATTTGGGCCAATCCGCGCCCTGCACAGCGGCCACTACGGAAACTGGGCGCCAAATCCAGGTTTCCACTTGGCACGGCTTCTCGCTTCGATGAAATCGGACGATGGACGCGTCCTGATTGAGGGATTCTACGACGACGTCGTGCCACTTAGAAACACCGAGAAAAAAGTGCTCGAAGAGATGCCGAACAACGACGAGGATCTCGAAAGAGAGCTCCAGTTCGCCCAACCGGAGGGCAGTGGCAAACGGCTTGTCGAGCTTCTTCAACTCCCCTCGCTGAATATCCGCGGCCTGCGCAGCGCCTACGTGGGCGAGCAGGCGCAGAACATCGTGCCGGAGAAGGCCGAGGCCGCGCTCGATGTGCGTTTGGTGAAAGGCGAGGATCCCGACAAAAAATTCGAGCAGGTGCTGGCGCACATTCGGAAGCAAGGTTTTTATGTAACTTCGGCCTCGCCCACAAGAGAGGAGCGCCTTTCAAATCCGCATGTCGTACGTGTCGTCAAGGACGTCTGGAATTATCGCGCTTCACGAACTTCCATGGAGTTGCCTGTTTCAAAAGCGCTCGTTCAGCTCGTGCAAGATACTACGGGCGGAAATGCCGTCGTCGCGCCAACGCTGGGCGGCAGCGTGCCGATGTATATTTTCGAAGACTTTGGTCTACCTTGGATTGGCGTGCCGATTGTAAATTACGACAATCATCAGCACAGCTCGGATGAAAATTTGCGGCTGGGACATTTTTGGCGCGGAATGGAGATCTATGGGGCGGTTTTGGCGGACTTAAATTGGTGAAAGAGAAAAGATTCAACACAGAGGGCACAGAGACCACAGAGGATCACAGAGAAGAACTTCGCAGCGAAGTCAGAGAGACAAGAAATTCTGCAAGAGTTGCTTGCCGGATTCGGTGAGGACGGATTCGGGATGGAACTGCACGCCTTCGATTTTGTGGCGGCGGTGACGGAAGGCCATGATGATGCCGTCGTCGGTCTCGGCGGTGATCATTAATTCGCGCGGCAGGGATTTTTTCTCGACGATCAGAGAATGATAGCGCGTGGCGATGAAGGGATCAGACAGGCTGCGGAAAATGTTCTTGCCGTCGTGGTGAATCTGGCTCGTTTTGCCATGGAAGAGTTTGGGAGCGCGGACGATTTTGCCGCCGAACGCAGCGCCAATGGCCTGGTGGCCGAGGCACACGCCGAGAATTGGAAATTTTCCGGCGAGGCGCTCGACTAGCTCCACGGAAATGCCCGCCTCCTGCGGCGTGCAGGGACCAGGAGAAATTACGATCCGTTCCGGATTTCGCCGGACAATCTCTTCCACGGTAATCTTGTCGTTGCGATGCACTTCGACGTTGCAACCCAGCTCGCCGAGATACTGGGCGAGGTTGTAGGTAAAGGAATCGTAGTTGTCGAGAAGCAGAATCATAACGGCTTCCTCGATTGATTTCCGCGATGCGCTTCTTCCAGTGCCGTGAGCAATGCTTTAGACTTGTTCACGCTCTCCTGATATTCGCCCTGCGGCGTGGAATCCGCAACTATGCCGCCGCCGGCTTGGATGTGGGCGACGCCATTTTTCATCACCATGGTACGAAGCGCGATACAGGAATCGAGGTTGCCCGCGAAATCGAGGTAGAGAATGCCGCCGGCATAGATTCCGCGGCGGGTGCGCTCCAGCTCCTCGATGATTTCCATGGCGCGAACTTTGGGCGCGCCGGAGACGGTGCCGGCCGGAAAACAGGCCATCAACGCGTCGAAACAATCCACATCTTCGCGCAAGCGGCCGCGCAAGCTGGAAACCAGATGCATGACGTGTGAGTAGCGCTCGACAGTCAATAGCTTTTCAGGCTTCACCGTGCCGTAGTCGCAGACGCGGCCGAGATCGTTGCGTCCTAGATCGACGAGCATGATGTGTTCGGCGCGTTCTTTTTCGCTGGCAAGCATTTCGCGTTCGAGGCGCTGGTCTTCGGCTTCGTCCTTGCCGCGCCACCGCGTGCCAGCGATGGGACGGTAGAAAACATCGCGTCCCTGCACTTTGACGAGCATTTCCGGAGAGCTGCCGACGACGGAGACGTCGTTCAGTTGCAGGTAGAAAAGATAGGGTGACGGATTCAACGCGCGAAGCTCGCGATAGACTTCAAATGGCTCGGCCTGCGTCTTGACGGAGAACCGCTGGCTCAGCACGACCTGAAAAATATCCCCGGCGCGAATGTACTGCTTGGCTTTCCGCACGGCAGCGAGGTATTCGGGCCGGCGGAAATTGGAAGTCACTTTTAGCGGCCCGCGTTTCCTTGCTTTCGACGGCTTCTTCGGCCGTTCCGCGGGCACGGGATTATCGAGCAGCCGGCGCGTTTCCTTGATTTCCCGCACGGCGGCGTTGTATTTCGCGCGGAGACTGCCGCGGCCTTCAGTGAAAACATTGCGAACGATCCACAAGCGGTGTTGCACATGATCGAAAGCGACGAGGCCGCGATAGAACATCAGCATGGCGTCGTAAAGGCCGATTTCATCGCGGAGGCGCCTGGGGATGCGCTCGATCAGCCGCACCATGTCATAGCTGAAATAGCCGATGGCGCCGGCGACCAGCGGCGGCAATCCGGGAAGCCGCACGGGGCGAAAACGCTCGATGCGCGCGCGCAAGAAGGAGATGGGATCGCGCTCTTCCCAGACCATCCGGCCGCGGCTGTCCAGGACGCACGCGCCGTTGGCGTAGCGGAAAACTTCCTCGGGGTGCGCCCCCGCAAATGTATAACGCGCGATTTTTTCCCCGCCTTCGACGCTTTCAAGGAGGAAGGAGTACCGGGCACCCTGAGCGATTCGCAGATAGGCGCTGACAGGAGTCAACAAATCCGCGGAAAAAACGTCGTAGACCGGGATGAGGTTGCCTTGTTTCGCAAGGCGCTGAAATTCGCGGAAGTCCGGCTGGATCATGGGAATGAGTTGACGGTCGATCGTTTTCAGTTCACCGACAAGAGAAACCTATTATTGCATTACTTCAAGGCTGGTCCGGCTTATTCCTCGGGGCCGACGATATTTTGGAAGGAAGGTGCCGAGGCCAGACAGGTCGTAGGTGGTGTGCCGGCAGACCGGCGGAATGCTAGTAAGAAAATGCAGTCTAGTGAACCATAACAGCCCCCCTATGTTTTTTGTAAGTTTTGCATCTAAAGAACGTAGTATTCAGATAGATGGTTTAGAATCAACACTTGCCAGCATTTCTATAAGTGTTGTTTCTAAATGGGTTAGTCTGGCCGTAAACCTGTTTCCGGTGAGGCGAGAGTACGCCAGCGCGGCCCTTGGAGCGTTGGGTAGGCACGGAAGTCTACAGAAAAGATGGATTTAGGTTGTAACCCGGGTTTCGCTAAGGAAAAACGAACTAGCTCGCAAAGATAATGTATCAGGTTGCCGACGGCCGTTTCAACTAGAAATCAGCGTAGTTTGGTCAGTTTCCAGTAACCGCGTTACCAGGCACGGGGTCCATCAGTTGGTGGGAAGCTCTGTCACCAACAGTGATCTGGAAGTATTGAGAGGATTCCTTCCACGTGCTTCTTGTCTCCCGGAATCTTTTCGGCACGCGCTCTTGTAGCTGACGCCAGGGAGGTAGAGTCATTGCGTCGCGCAGTTCAATACAGCACAGAATCGTCTTCTCGTGCGGCTACAGGTGATAGCTCCTGGTAATCGGAAACTGACTATTACCAAAATCACGGATCAATTGACTTCTGCGGCTAGCGGTCGCGGGAGTTCTCTTCTGCGCGCAGGGCCGCGAGCAGGGCTCGCCGCATGGATGCTTCGGGCGCGCGCTTTTCCATCCAAATCTCCCATTGAGCGATGCCTTGAGCAATGAGCATTTCGACGCCAGGAACAGTGGCGATGCCTTTCCGGGCGGCAATTTTCAAGAGCTGTGTCCTCTGAGGGCGGTTGATCAGGTCCATAACGAGCCGGCAATGTAACTCGCTGGGCGCAAGCGGTGAAACACCATCGTGCGGATGCATGCCGACCGGGGTGGCGTTCAGGATGGCGTCGAAAAACTCGGTGCGCAACGCGGCGCGGGGCACTGCCTCTGCGCCGAAAGCGCGTGCGAGTACGCTTGCGGCTTTTTCGCGGCGTGCGCAAATGGCGACGGCAGCGCCGGAACGTACCAGCGCAAAAGCGGCCGCGCGGGCCGCTCCACCCGCCCCGAAGATCAAGATGCGGCTGCCATTGATGCGAAGTTTTTTCTCGAGCGCACGGAGCACGCCGAGGCAATCGGTGTTGCAGCCATAAAGAGATCCGTTGCGACGAACGACCACAGTGTTAACGGCGCCAATTTCCTCAGCGAGAGGATCGCACTTCTTCAGATACTTGAGAATTGTCTGCTTGTGTGGATGAGTGACGCTGAAACCCTTGACACCGAACTCTGGAACAGCGGCAAGAAAATCGCCGAGTTGGCGCACCAGAAATGGGAGATAGACGGCATCAATGCGGCGCGCCGCGAATCCCGTGTTGTGCAGCAGCGGAGAAAGAGAGTGGCCGATGGGATCGCCAATCACACCATAGACCCGCGTGCGGCGCGTGAGAGCGTGAGCGCGGTAGAGATGAATCATGTCGTCGAGTGAAACCTGGCCGGGGGCGGTGGCCGCAGCAACGGGCGCGTAAGCCAAGGCGCTGCCTTCGCGCAAGGCGAGGATTCGCGCGGGCAGGCCGGCCTCTCCCATCGGAACGGCGACAAAACTCTTCGAACTGCGCGCCAGGCGCATGAGGCGGATGCTGTCGTGGATGCTCCGCGCTTCGGCCGCGATCTTTACGGCATCGACCCCGCCGTGGGCTGGCGGGTTTATGCTTCGAGGCAAATCCGGAGTGCGCTCAAAGTCGTGTATGGAAAGCAAGACACGCCGCGGCACGGGATATTCGCGAACGGACTGGCCGGGAAGCTTGCGCAACGTTTCCACTTCGAGATCGCACCATTGGCAGCCGGCTTCGCGGGCCCGAATCAGCCAGTAGAGTTCGCGGTCAACGGCCCCGGGAAATTTGCCTCCGCCTTCGCGGCGGCGGCAGGTGGCGAGAAATCTGGCGTTCCGAGGCTGGCCCGCTGCAAGCCAGTCGAGGAATCGGGCGCGCTCCGCGTCACTACCCAGCCAATCGAGGCGCAACTCTACGGTCCTGGTTTGTTTTAAGGCGGAGCGCACCAACTTTGACATTTCGTCCGCCGTGGAGGCCGCCACGACCGCGCAAATCCGCCGTAAACCTGTGCCAAAGAGGCCCATACCCTGCCTTGTGCCGCCAATCCATTGAAAATAATACAGCTAGTAGTATGCCGTATACGCCGCCAGCGCCCGTATCAAAAGTGTAAAGCGACCTCGGTCATTTGGTTGACGCGTGGGGTAGGCCCTGATACTTTCGCTAGGATAAAGTCCCTGCACGGCCCGTAGGGCGTGTTTTCGAAGGAGTTATGGCATGCGTGCTAGAATAGCAGTTTTGTCTCTATCGGTCTTCCTGGGTGGGGCGGTAAGTTCGGCGCAGAACGCATCCCAGGATGCTCCGGCAATTCCTCAAATCGACTTCAGCACGGTGAATTGTTCAGGTTTCGTCGCGGATCAGCACGTGCCGGACGAGGTCCGGATCGTCTCCGGGGAGCAGTCAAACTACAAGATCACCTTTACGCGCGGCGACTACGTACACATCAATCGCGGCCAGGACAAAGGTGTTCGCGTGGGCGATCGGTTCTCCGTAGTGCGGGCGGACAAGGACCCGACGGACGTGCCATGGTTCAAGTGGCAGGAGAAGCTCCTGAAAGCCATGGGCACGCCCTATATGGACGCGGGACAGGTCCGGGTGGTAAACGTTCAGCCAAAGGTTTCCGTCGCTCAGGTCATATTCTCGTGCGGGTATATGCAGCGTGGGGATATCCTGCAGCCTTATCAGGACCGTCCGGCACCGCCGTTCAAAGATTCTGCCGCCTTCGATCACTTTGCGCCCGTGAGCGGCAAGCCAGTGGCAATGGTGGTGGCTGGAAAAGACTACGGACAGGTCTTCGGTAAACTCAGCGCGGTGTACGTAAACCTCGGGAGCGGCCAGGGGGTCAAGGTCGGCGATTACTTCCGAATCTTCCGGTACCAGGGTTCCATGGCAGAGACCGTACCGCAAAACAAAGGATATCAGTACTCTGTGTACGGCTTCGGGAGCGCCCCCGCACGCTACGAATGGAATGACCTGCCGCGGGAAGTGCTCGGCGAAGGAATCGTCATTAACGTGAACCGCAATTCATCGACGATGGTGATCACATTCAATTCGATCGAAGTCTACGCGGGTGACTACGTCGAAATCGAGTAGAACCCCAGCATCCCACTGAATGGTTAAGGCCCGCCGCGGTTTCTCCGCGGGCTTTTTGTTTTTGCATCACTGTTCGATTTCGACCTTTCCAGACTGGCTGAAGCCCTCAGGCCCCCTCGCCATGTGCGCTTTCGGAGAAGACCTCACATGTAAATCCAAAGAGGCGAGCCTCGGGATCGCGCCAGGCTTCGTGACGCAACCCAGCCTTCCGGCAGGTCTCCTCGAGGAACTGCTGGCGCGTCAGCCGATGCTCGATGGCAACCTGAGGGAGAAGAAGCCCGCGCTGCGCGTGTAGACGGACAAATAGCCCGTGATGCCCGATTTCGATTGATTCAGGGGCGATTGGTTCCATGGGTGAAAGCAATGAGATTTCGATGCTAAATTCGCCAAGCTGGTCGGTTCTCATGGGGGCGAATCGCGGATCTTCCAGCGCGGCGCTGGCAGCGCACCGAACGATGGCTTCTCCGAGCGGCTCGTTCGCTTCAATGACGCCGATACAACCCTGCAAGCGTTTGCCCACATGAAGTGTCACGAATACGCCACGGCGCTCCGCGAAGATTCCTTCGCGAGGGAACACCCCCGGAAGTTGGCGGTGAGAGACGGCTTCGACAACGGCCGTCCGGGCTAATTGCAGAGCGGCGTGCCGGTCCGCTTCAGAGAGGGACGGCATCCTGGGACTTCTTGCGGGCTTCGAGCATCCGTAGCCGGCGGCGTTGCTTGATGCTGTCGTCGACGTGGCTCCAGAAGCGCCGGAAGTACTGGGCGGCAGAGACGAGCGCGCTGATGACGACGAGCCATAGCAAGATTCGCGCTAGTGGCTTGAGCGACGGGTGCCGCGCTCCAACGATTAGTACCGCGACAGCGCAGACCTGCAAAACCATCTTCGTCTTTCCGAGGGTGGATGCTTCGATCGTGAATCCCTCCGCCGAGGCGATATTCCGGAGGCCGAGAACGGTGAATTCCCTGCCAACGATGATCACCACCATCCACGCGGGAACAAGGTGCATGTCCACCAGAGAAACGAACGCGGCCGAGATCAGCAGCTTGTCGGCAATGGGGTCGAGAAGAATGCCCAGGGTCGTCACCTGCAGGCGCCGCCGAGCCAGGTAACCATCCGCCCAATCGGTCGCGGCAGCCAGGAGCAGGATCAGCACACCCCAGACCTCGAAGTGCATGGAAAAACCCCAGAGCTCAACGTTGGGACTTCGAGTGAGGAGGATGACGATAAGGACGGGAACGAAAAAGATCCGCAACAGCGTCAGTGAGTTAGGAAGATTCATGGCGCATGACGGCGGGGGGTGCCGCCCCGTGGCTTCAGCCACCGCAGTTTCACTATAGACTTGGTATAAGGATGCGTCAACACGTCAGAGGCGGTTCCGGGAGGACTCCAAGGAGCCCTAATCCATAGACATTTTGACCTTGGGTAGTTACTTCGAAATTAACTCCGTGCCGAGAGTATAAGCAAGGAAAGCGATACTCTTTCGTAATGCGACTGCTGCAAATCTGTGCAAATGTAAAAAGTGCAGTGGTGCGACGGAACTAACGAGAGGAGGAGTGCAAGCGTCACAGAAGTCTAGATAACCAATTTTATTTCAATATGTTACAAGGATATAGTTTTCTGATTCTCCGGCGCATCCAGCAAAACGCACGGGCTGATCTCCGAGAGCGGGCTGCACTTTCCACAACGTTTTCCACAGAAGGTAGGGTCTAGGACCTGAGGGGAAACGAGCTACCAGAGGAGCCGCAAGTGCGTAAAAACAGAGGTTTTCCGCGTTCTTACTCCGCAGTTACCACCTCGCAGCCAAACTCACCGCGCTCAGATGGCCCGCGGGCCGCGAAGGAGGCGGACAGGGAGCCTAAAGATTGCGCTCACGAGTCCGAGAACGCCGTGGACGGCGATTCCCACCAGGCGGAAAGGCAGCGTCAGCAACCAGACGAACGGATAAAGCACCAGAGCCAGCAGCGCGAGCGGCCAGCACAGGATGAACAGGATGATCCACAGAAAGAAAGCAGCCATGACAACCTCGTTTGCGGCGGGCACAAAGCGGTCGGTGCGAATGGTGACCGCACACAGCCGCCGGCCTCTATTCTATATTACGAGAGAGTGCGCGGAAAGGTTCCTCCACGGCATACTCTTTGAGCCGCAGGCGCTTGGCGATGGACGCGGGCACCTCCGCGTCGAGTCGCATGTGCGAATCGTCAATTTCCGAGTGGAGGACGCGCCCCAGCGCATGAATCAGGGCAAGTGTGCGACCCTCCGCCAGTGGCAAGCGAATAGAAAGCGTTACGACAGGGTCGGTGGGCATCTCGGCGTCCATGCGCCGAAGCATTTCCTCGATCCCTTCGCTCGTAAGAGCGGACACCAACACCGGCGCGCCGCCTGCGCCAGCGCTTCTCTCTGCGCCATTGGTGATGGCTCTTCGATCTTCAGGAGTGAGCCGGTCCATCTTATTCAGCACGCGCAGCCGGGGGCGGCCGTCGACGCCAAGTTCCCGCAAAATCTTGTCGACTTCTTCGTCGAGTTCGTCGTGATGCGGATTGGAAACGTCACTCACGTGCAGAATCAAAGCGGCTTCCTGCACCTCTTCCAGCGTTGCGCGAAACGCCGTCAGCAATCCTTTTGGCAGATCACGGATAAACCCGACGGTATCGGAAACCAGCACGCGGCGATTCGAGGGAAGCCGCAGCGCGCGGATGGTGGGATCGAGCGTCGCAAACATCCTCGGGGAAACCAGCACTTCGGCGCGGCTCAGAGCATTGAACAACGTGGATTTGCCAGCGTTCGTGTAACCCACCAACGCGATGGTACCGAGAGGGACAGCATTGCGCGCCTCACGCCGCAGCGCCCGCTGTTTGCGGACTGCATCAATACTGGTCTGGATCTTGCGGACGCGGTCGCGAATCCGGCGGCGGTCGGTTTCGAGTTTCTTTTCACCGGGGCCGCGCACGCCGATACGTCCCGCTCCGCCGCCCGCTCCACCCGCGCCACCGCCGCCGCTCTTGCCGCCGAGACGCGACATCGCAGTTCCCTTTCCCGTCAGGCGGGGCAGCATGTAATTCAATTGTGCCAATTCAACCTGCAGCTGGCCTTCGCGGCTCCGCGCATGACGCGCGAAAATATCGAGGATCAGTTGCGTGCGGTCGATCACGCGGCATTCCGTGGCTTCCTCGATGTTTCGTTGCTGCACGGGAGAGAGGTTGCTATCGAAAATGATCAGCGGCGCTTTGTGTGCCGTGGCTTCGGCGCGAATCTCATCCAGTTTGCCGCGGCCCACCAGCGTTGCGGGATCAGCGGCGTCACGCATTTGGAAGACGGTTCCAGCGATCTCCGCGCCTGCGCTGCGCGCCAGCTCCACCAACTCCAAAAGCGATTCGCGGCCCTGCTCGCCCGCGGGCATGCCGGGAAAGCGAGGCGCACGCTTCCATCCAACGCCGACGAGCAAGGCGCGCTCTGCTGTCGGGACTTGATGTCGCGTTTTCGTCACTGCGGTCGGCCGGGAGTCATCGTGCGGGCTGGCGCATTTCTGGAGGGTTTCACCCCTGAATACGATTATACGCTTCTTTCCCTCGCCCCGCGACCTGTCTCCAATCGCGTAGTCCCTGTGCTTCCCATATGCGCGCCGGATTTTCGGAATCTGTATTGCGCCTTCGGGGAAACTGCTTGAAAAATGGGACCGGGGGAACATTGACGTTTTCGTGCCTACGCGGACAAGCGTTACTTTGCGAAGGCGGCAATCTCGTGGGAAGATAGGTTTATGCAAAAACTCTTTATCACGGCAGTAAGTTTATTGACGGCTGGGATGATGCTGCTTGGGAATGCCCTGGCGCAGCAGACCCCGGCCGCGAAGGCTCAACAACCTCCGGCCGCGAAGGCACAACCGGCTCCCCCTGCTGGTGCTCAAAAGGCCCCTGCGGCCAAGACGGGAACAGCAACTAAGCCCAGAACGCAGAGCGTCCTGACGCTCAAGACGCAGAAAGACAAACTCAGTTATGCGCTCGGAATGAACCTCGGGAGCAACCTGCACAAGGAGAAGGTCGAAGTCGACCCGGCCATTGTTCTGCGGGGCCTGAAAGACGCTCTCGCTGCCGGCAAGATGCTCCTGACGGAAGATGAAGCGCGAGCCACGCTCACGCAACTGCAGACCGAGGTGCGTAGCAAACAGCAAGAGAAAATGAAAGTGGCCGGGGAACTGAACAAGAAGGAAGGCGTCGAGTTTCTGGCGGCGAATAAAAGCAAGGAAGGCGTCGTCATTCTGCCCAGCGGTCTTCAATACAAGATTCTGACGGAGGGTACGGGACCGAAGCCCACAGCCAGCGATACCGTCGTTTGCAACTATCGAGGCACGCTTATCTCCGGCGCGGAATTTGACAGCTCTTACAAACGCGGCCAGCCGGCGTCATTTCCGGTAAATGGAGTCATCAAGGGTTGGACGGAAGCTCTCCAACGGATGCCGGTGGGATCGAAATGGCAACTTTTTGTTCCAGCGGAGCTGGGTTACGGCGATCGCGGCGCTGGCGCGGACATCGGCCCCGGCGCGACACTTATTTTTGAGGTGGAGCTGCTCTCCATCCAGGGCAAGGACAAGCCAGAAGGCGCGCCAAAATAGGCTCACGCAAAAAGTAAGTTTGCCGCTGGGTCAAGGTGAGCCGGCTTACAAGAAATTGGCCGGCTATTCCAGACCCTGTACATGAAGCCATTCGAGAATACCAGCCTGTACCGCGGCATCGTCCCCAAACCCTGAAAACCAGCGCACGCCCCGCTCCCTGCGAAACCAGGTGAGCTGGCGTTTGGCGTACCGCCGCGTGGCCTGCTGAATCGCTTCCCGCGCCACTTCCAATCTAATCTCGCCGCGGAGCACCGCGCGCAATTCGCGGTAGCCGATGAAATCAAATGGCTTCGAATCCTCGCTCAGGCCGCTATCGAGCAACGCTTGCACTTCGCGCATCCATCCTTGCTCCAGCATGGTGTCTATTCTGCTGTGGATGCGTTCGTTGAGCTTTTCGCGCGGCGGCATCAATCCGACCTTGAACACGTGCCAAGCTTCCAGCGGTGTCCGGCCAGCTCGAAGTACTTCGGAGACCGGCTTGCGCGTCAGCACGCAAACTTCGACTGCGCGGATTAGCTTCTGTTCGTCTGCGGGGGCGATTTTCTTGGCCGCTTCCGGGTCGAGCCGCTTCAGGATTCGGTGCAGATGGCCGGGCGCGTGCTCTTCAACGCTCGCGCGCAGCCGCTCGCGTAATTCTTCCGAACGCTGCGGGGCGTCCGCGAGTCCTTCGAGCAGCGCGCGCAAATACAATCCGGTGCCGGCAGTGAAGACCGGCAACCGTTTCCGCTGCCGCAAGCCGTCCAGAACAGTCAAGGCCAATTGGCGGTGTCGGCCCGCGGTCGCTTCTTCCTGCGGGCTAAGAACATCCATCAGGTGATGCGGAATACCGCGGCGTTCGGAGAGGCTGGGTTTTGCGGTGCCAATATCAAAGCCGCAATAGAGCTGCGTCGAATCGCAGACCACAACTTCCCCGCCGAGCCGCTCCGCGAGCTTCACGCCGAGCGTCGACTTTCCCGAAGCCGTAGGACCAACGATGGCAACTAGCGGCAAAAGACTTTTATTTTCGCTCATCGGAAAAGGAGATGCCGTGCACGTACAAAAAGGAAGATGAGCACGAAAAGCGCGAGGAGAAGACTGCCCAGAATCTGTTGGCGCGGGAGTTTCACTGGTAAGCGGCTTCGATCGGCAAATTGTACAGGAAATAGAAGCGCAGCTCGATGTACGGTCCACTGAAGGCCGGCGGCAGCGGTTCGAACGGATTCGAAGAGCGAATGGCAGACACGGCTGCGCGGTCGAGCGGTTCTTTTCCGGAACCGATTAGCCGCACCGGCTCACCGTTGGGAACACTGCCATCCTTCATGATGCGGAACTGCAGGGCCACGCGGCCACGGTCGCCGAGCATCGCGGATTCCGGCATAACCGCATACCAATTCCGCCGTACTGCCGCGACTACTCGAGCCATGTAATCACTGAAATCGACGCCCTCGGTGGGGGTAAGAATCTCATAGCCATTGCCGTAACTGCCCCCAGAGCCTTGTGATCCGCCTCCGCCAAGTGCTCCGCCCGAACGTGGCATCGGACCAATCACCGTTCCGGAACGGCCACCTGCCGACGGACTCCTCGCCGCTTCACGAAGCGAATCCTGGATCGATCGGCTGGGCGAATTCTTCGGCAAGATCAACCCATGCCGCGGCTGCGGGGTATCCGGCGCTTCGAGTCTTAGCGCGGGCTTTGGAGCATCGGTTTTGGGCGTTGGCGCGCTGGGCTGCGGGTCCGGCTGAACATCGTTCGGCTTGGGCACCGGCGCGTTCGGCAGCTCTCGTACCGGACGTTCCGGTTGAGGCGCCGGCGTTGGAGCGAGCGGCGGCGCAACTTCACGCAACATGCGTGGATCAACGTGCACTTTGGGCACCGGTTGAACCGGACGCGTCGAGGGCTTTAACGATTCCAACGCTCCCGGAGGAAGCAGCACTACCATTTGCCTTTGCGCGAGCTCCATTTCTGCCTGGGTCGGCTCATGCGGTGGAAACAGCTTCGATTGCAGCAAAATCAAGGTAATCAGCAGGGAGTAAGCCAATGAGAGCCGCATGGTGACCTGCCACCTGGCCTTTGCTCTTTCCTCCTTATGCTCGGGAACAGTCAGATTGACTTCGCCGGTAATGAAAATATTAGGGTCGACGAGGTCTTCTGGAACATGCAGCGGGTACGAACTCATTTCCGGCGGTGCGGCGCCCACTGGCACAGCGATGCGCTCGTCCATGTCGGTGGGTTGAAGAGGTGTCGAATGGTCTTCCGTGACGTTGTAGGCTTCGCGATGCACATCGCGGGGCACGACCACGCGCGCGGCGATGGATTCGAGCGGAAGATTCGTGGGAATCGTCGAGTGCCCGTCCAACTGCACGATGGGCAGCATCGCCGGCACCAGCGTGCGCGCATCCATGGTGGTGGGACGGCGGCGCTGTGTTGGCGTATCCACCGCAGCGGTCGGACGAGCATCGATCGGAATCAGAATCCGTAAAATCATCTTGTTTTGTCGTACCTGGCGAAAACGTCCAAGCCGGCCGCTTTGCGAGCGCCCATATCGCCAGCCGTCTTACGGCCGCCTAAGAGATTGACGCGCGCGGCGTGCTCTTGGATGCTTGCCATGACGCGGCCTGCCAATTCGAGCGCCGCGCGCCCTGCTGCTCCGTTCGTGCGCGGCTCCTTGCGCGAGCGTGCGGCATCAACGAACGCTTCGAGCTCCGCGTGCAACGGCTCAACCGACGGTGCATTCAGCTTCTCAAATCCAAACTCCGGCTGCGGACCGGGCTTCTTCACAGCGATGCGGAGAGCATCGCGCCGCGCATAATCCAGCGAAATGTACTCGTGCTGCTGGAAAAAGCGCATCTTGCGCACGCGTTCGGTGGAAACCCGGCTGGCGGTGATGTTGGCAACGGCGCCGCCCGTGAATTCCAGGCGGGCATGCGCGATGTCGACTTTTTCCGTCAGGACGGGAATCCCAACGGCTTTGACTTCCGCCACCGGTTCATCGACCAGCGCCAGCAAAATGTCCAGATCGTGAATCATCAAATCGTAAATCACGTCCACGTCGAGGCTGCGTGGCGTAAAAACTCCCAATCGATGCACTTCGAAAAACAGCGGCCGGTTGAGGATCGGCTCAACCGCAATCACGGCAGGATTGAAGCGTTCAACGTGGCCCACCTGCAGAATCCGTCCGTTTTTCCTGGCTGCATGGAGCAGC
>WNGJ01002692.1_pt1 | contig 18103 bp, 15 predicted proteins | sample 5400611 | NCBI WGS metagenome assembly WNGJ01 (sample SAMN13153375, study PRJNA577476) | soil metagenome | isolation source: 40 cm soil or saprolite under Garry oak tree replicate 1 | place: USA:California | collected 2016-06-15 | reverse complement strand
CTCATCCCGGCGCCGTTCGGCGGAGCGGCCGCCGGCGGGGTCGAGGCCTGCATCCTCATCGAGGAGTGGGCCTGCCACAGCCCCGACTTCGTGATTTCGCTAGCGGGACCGCTCATCGCGCTCGCGCCTGTCTACGAGGCGGGCACGCCGGAGCAGATCCAGCGCTTCGTCGCCCCGTTCCTGGCCGACCACGGCGCTCCGGCTGCCGCCATGGCGTTCAGCGAACCGGAGGGCACCGCCAACTTCGCCGCGCCACCGCCGGCGGAGGGCCTGCGCACGACCGCGGTGCCCGACGGCGATTCATGGGTCGTCAACGGCCGCAAGGCGTGGGCCTCCCATCTGGCCGGATGGGACGGCAACGGCCCCGACGTGATGACGATCGTCTGCCGCACCCCTGGCGGGGTGTCTCTTATCGTCGCCGAACGCGAGCATCTGGCCGGCCATATCGAGGTGGAAGAGCACTATGACCTCGTCGGCCTCCGGGGCTGCATGACGTCGCGGATCCGCCTGCACGATGTGCGCGTTCCGCGGTCGAACATCCTGGGCGCCGAGGGGCAAGGTGTCCAGCTCACCTACAACGCGTTCTGGGCCAGCGGCGCGTCGATCGGCATTTTCGCCGTCGCGGCGATGCGGCAGGCGTTCGACGTGGCCTATCACTATGCGCTGACCGAGAAGCGAGGCGGCGCGGTGCCGATCATCGAGCACCAGTCCGTGGCCGATGTCCTCGCGGACGCAAAGAGCCGGATCGAGGCGGTCAGGCTTCTCGCCTGGCGTGCGCTTGATGCCGTGATCGCGCAGGACGCAGCGGGCCCCGAACTGGCCCTGCACGCGAAGATCTTCGGCTCGGAGATGGGAGTCGAGGTCATCAGCCGGCTCATGAACGTCGTCGGCGTCCAGGCCTACGACAACAACTTCCCGCTGATGGCTTACCTGTCCGAGGCCCTCGCCTACCCGATCATCGAGGGTAGCAATACCGGCGTGCGTCGCCGCCAGCTCCAGGATCTGTTCCGCACACCTGGATACAACCCGCTCAGCGCCTCTGGAATGGCCTGAGCGGCGGGCTTGCCCAACCGTCCCCGCCGCCCATCTCCGATCCGCCGCTCGGTTACGTTTTGTAGTATGATGCATACAAGAGGTAACGGCCGCTATGAGGGGGCGCTATGGCAGGGAGCAACACTTCACGGGCCAGCCCAACTACGGGCAAACGGGTGAGACACCAGCCGCTCCGCCCCCTCTCAGCCGTGATCCTGCTGGTCGTGGTCGGGGTGGCGGTCGCTTTGTCGCTGATCACGCGGAATGTTGTCCGGGACCAAGAGGGGTTGATCTTGCGTGAACGGACGGCAGAGGTGGCTGCCGTGGTCGGGAGCGCGTTCGCAAGCGCCCAGTCCTCCCTTCAGTTGCTGGGGGAAATCGCCCGTTCAGATCAGGGCCACCCCCAGTTGTTCGCCGACGCGGCGCGAGCGGTGACCACAACGAGCACCCAAGCGTGGCTGGTGACCACACAGAGCGGGACGGGGGTGAGGGTGACCGCGGCAGCGGGCAACGGTCCCGCTGCCGGGCAGGCGGTCTCCGGTGATCAGGGACAGCTGGCTCGCCGGGCCCTGTCGGCCAGAGGGCTGGTATCGGGCTTGGTGCGAGATGGCGGCACCCTTCGGGTTGCCTTCGCACTAGGTGGGGCTGCGGGACCCAGGACCGTGGTCTGGCAGGAATCAGCGATCTCCCCGACGACTCCAGTCCGGTCAAGCCCGACGTCGCCGTGGCGCTCCTTGGACATCGCGATCTACCTGTCGGACCGTCCCGACCCCTCAGCTCTCGTCGTGACGACCACAAAACACCTGCCGGCGGCGGGCTTGCAATACCCGTTCCGCGTCGGAGCGGATACGTGGCTGATCGTTGCCAGCAGCCCCCAGCCCCTCGTCGGGTCGCTGGCCCAAGATATGCCGTGGATTATCCTGGCATTTGGCGCGGTCGCCGCGGCGTTGATAACTGCGGTCATCGAGACGCTGAGCCGACGACGGGACTACGCCGCTGCGCTGGTGGAGGAGCGCACCGCGTCGTTGCGGAGCGCGATTGCCGAGCGTGAGACGGCGCAGGCCAACCTGATCCGCCAGGAGAACATGGCGGCCATAGGCCAGCTGGCCGCGACGGTAGGCCACGAGTTGCGCAACCCGCTTGCTGTCGTCACGAACGTCCTCTACCTCATGAAGGCGGGGACGAAAGCCGCCGCGGATGAGCCGATTCACCGCCACATTGCCACCGCCGAACGAGAGATCTCAGCGGCCACCTTCATCGTGGCCGACCTCCTCGACTTCTCCGCCGGCCGGGGACCGATCCTCGCCCCGGTGGAGGTCTCCGATCTGGTGGCTGAGGCGCTCTCGGTGGTGCCCCCGCCCGACGGCGTGCAAGTCGTCCAGCGCGGCGAGCCGCAGGTTGTCGACGCGGACCGTGATCAGATCCGTCAGGCGCTTCTCAACCTCATCACCAACGCCTACGATTCGATGCCCGGCGGTGGCGTGCTGACCATTTCTACGACGTCGGGACCAGGATCAGCGCAGATCACGGTGACCGACACCGGCATGGGCATGGACGAAGAAACCCGCGACAGTATCTTCACCCCGTTTTTCACCAAAAAGACGCGAGGGATCGGCCTTGGCCTGGCCGTGACGAAGCGCGTCGTCGAGGCCCATGGCGGCACGATCGCGGTGCAGAGCACTCCCTCGGCGGGCAGTTCGTTCACACTTACGCTGCCCGTCCTCGCCGCGATGGTGAGTGTGCCCCAGTGAACGGGCTCGCCGAACTGAACGGGCCCGCGGTGCTGGTGGTTGACGATGAGGTCGGTATGCGCGACACCCTCGTCGCGATCCTCGAGCAGCATGGCTATCGCGCCTGGTCGGCCCCCGACGGCGAATCCGCGTTGGGTGCCGTCCAAGAGAAGGAATTTGACGTGGTGGTGATGGATATCCGGATGCCAGGACGCGACGGCGTGTCGGTGCTTCAGGAGATCGGGCCGTCGCCACCCCGGGTCATCTTGATGACTGCCTACGCTATGGAGGACCGGCTGCGCGCCGCGGCCAGTGCAAGCGCCTTCTTCGCCGTACTCAGCAAGCCGTTCGACCCGCGCAGAATGCTGAGCCTGGTGGCCGACGCTTCCCGCGCTGACAAGTGAGCATTTCGCCACCCCCTGACGCAACGCCTGGGCCGCCCGTTGTCCACATCGTCGATGACGATCCGGGTATGCGGTCGACTGTCGTCGAAGTCCTCGCTCTGGCCGGGATCGCAGCTGAGTCTTTCGGATCCGGAGCGTCTGCACTGGCGAACCACGGCACTGACCGGCCGGACTTGGTGATAGTCGATCAGCGGCTGCCCGATACGACGGGGATCGCCCTGTCGACCTGTTTGAAATCCGAGGACCCCGACCTGGCGGTGATCCTGCTCACTGGGTACGCATCCGCCGATAGCGCCATCGCCGCTGTCGGCCTGGTCGACGACTATCTGACCAAGCCGGTCCTGCCAGACGATCTCGTGCGAAGCGTGAACGCTGGTCTGGAGCGCACCCGGCTCCGCCGCGAGAACCGCCGTCTCGTGGCCCGTCTGCATGAGATGAACTCCGCTCTCGAGGCGACCGTGGCCGAAAGAACCCGTGCGCTCGAGATGTTCACGTATGCGGTCGCCCATGACCTGCAGGCTCCGCTGCGAGCGATGGACGGTTTCAGCGCGGCCCTGCTAGAAGAGTGCTGGGACGTTCTCGGCGAGGCCGGCCAGGACTACGCCGGGCGAATCCAGGCCGCGAGCGGGCAGATGGCGAGGCTCATCGCCGCCCTGCTGGACCTTTCGCGCGTCTCGCGGGCCGAAATGCACCTCCGAACGATCGATCTCGGCGCCGAGGCCAACCGCATCGCCGGGGAACTCCAGCGCGACGGGCCGGACCGCTGCGTCCGTTTCGTCATCCAACGCCCTGTCTGGGCGCTGGCGGACCACACCCTGATCTGCACGGTCCTGCAAAACCTGCTGGACAACGCCTGGAAGTACACCTCCCGCCGGGACGATGCGCTGATTGAGTTCGCGACGATGCCGGCCGGGGACGCCCTCGTGTGCTGTTACGTGCGCGACAACGGCGCCGGCTTTGACCCTGCCTACGCCGGCAAGTTGTTCACCCCGTTCCAGCGGCTGCACACACCCGGCGAGTTCCCTGGTACCGGCGTCGGCCTCGCCAGCCTGCGCCAGATCGTGGAGCGCCACGGAGGTCATGCGTGGGCCGAGGGCGCAGTCGGCGACGGCGCGACCTTCTACTTCACCCTCGACGCGAAGGAAAGCGCATAACGAACCGAGTCATCCGGCCGGCAGAGGACAACCCCGCGGCACGTTCCCCCAGCGACGCCGACCCGGCGGCGGACGGATGTCGCACCCCATCGAATATGTAATCGAAGGATTCGTTTAGTTGGCGTATCATGATCACCTGATGGGTATTCTGCCTGCTGTGACGGGTACGGATTCGGCTGGCGGTGTGCAGGTCATCGCCCGGGCGGCGCAGGTGCTGCGGGCCCTGGAGAGCGAGCCGCAGGGGCTGAGCCTGGCGCAGCTGGCGGAACGGGTCGGGCTGCCCAGGTCCACCGTGCACCGGATTGTGACCGCGCTGGCGGCCGAGGGTCTGGTCGCCAGCGTGTCGCCGACAGGCCGGGTCCGCATCGGGCCAGAGTTCGCGCGGCTGGCGGCGGGAGCGGCCGAGTTCTGGCGCCCGGTCGAGCCGTTCATGCGGCGACTGCACGACCAACTCGAGGAGACAGTCGATTGCGGAATACTGGACGGCAACCAGGTCCGGGTGGTCCATGTGATCCCGACCACCCGGCACATGCTCCGCGCGATCGCCGACATCGGCCAGTCTTTCCCGCTTTACTGCACCGCGAAGGGCAAGGCGCTGCTCGCCGCCCTGGACCGGCCGGCCGCGCTGCGCATGCTGCCGTCCGTGCTGCACCAGTACACGGCGCACACGCTCACCAGCGCCGCGGCGATCGAAGCGGACCTGGACAAGGTGACGGAGACGGGCGTGGCTTACGACTTCGAAGAGGCTACGCTCGGTATCTGCGCGGCAGCCATCGCGGTCCGGGAACCAGCCGGGATGCTGCTGACGATCTCGGTGGTGGTGCCTGCCCAGCGGTTCCTGGGCGCCAAGGCCGCGATCACTGGCGCCTTGCGGCAGGCGCGGGTCGACGCGCTCGCCGCGTTCAGCGCGTGACGCCGACGTGGACGACGGCGAGCGTGGCCGGCGCGTGGCCGAGGTTACGCCATGCGTGCCGGGTCGTGTTCTGGATCACCGTGTCACCGGGACGAGCCGGACCATCTTTATCAGGCCGAACGGGGCGTGGTTGCCGCTTCGGCGAACGCTCGCAGCTCCCGGGGGATGTCATCGCCCATCGGCCCGTACAGCACGCCGCGCGCGCCCCAGGCGGCGATGTCCGATAGCCTCGCGCGCACCTGACCCGGGGTTTCGCTGCCGGTCGTGCGGGCGATGAGCTCGCCGGTGACGAACGGCCGGTCCAGTTCGGTCAGGTCGATGAGGTGCGCCCGGTGCAGTTCCAGGTGCCTGCGGTTCTCCGCGACCTCGGCGAGCGCCTCGCCGAACGCGGCGCACTCCGCGGTGTCACCGGCCACCCCGAGTTCGCCGAGGTGGAGCTGGAACGCGGCGTATGGCCCGGCAGCGGACAGGACCCGCGGGTCGTCATAGCCTTCACCAGGCGCCAGCACGGTTCCGTAGTACAGCACCTGCACCTGGCTCATGTCCGGCGGCAGGGGGTTGCCGCCGCGGTGTGACACGTTGGTCACGATCCCGTCGCCGGCCCGCTCCGCGACCCCGTAGCCGCGCGGCCCGTGCGCCGCGATGTACAGCGGGATGCACGGGGCGGGCGGCGTGATTCCGGTCCGGGCGCCGTGCTTCAGCCCGGTCAGCGCGCCATCCCAGTGAATCTCCTGGCCGGCCAGCAAGGCGCGCAGGGCGACGGCGTATCGCTCGACTTCGGCCCACGGCACGGGCTTCTTGCCCAGCATGAGCTGGGCGGTGAAGCCTGCGCCGATGACCGCTTCCACCCGACCGGGCGCGTGCGCATGCAGGGTGGCCAGCGCGCTGGCGGCCGCAACCACGTGCCTCAGGCGCGGGGTTATCGCGGCCACGCCGAGCCTGATCCGAGATGTCCTGGCTGCGGCGAGGGCGAGCGTGATCCAGGGGTCGGCCAGGAAGGTCGGCGAATCGTACACCAGCGCCCGCTCGTAGCCGAGTGCCTCGGCGAGCGCGATGTGCTCCGCCGTCTGCGCGGTCGGCGCGAACAGGCATCCCAGTTCCATCGGCCCTCCCTGGTCTGGCGGCAAGCGCTGATCCGCTTGACATGCGCGAAGAACGACCCTAGTGTCCCGGAATGCGGTTTCTGCATCCCGCATCGCAGGCAATTCTACGGAAAAGCGGATGACATGTCCGGGATTGTGACGGAGCCGGATACCGGTCTGATCCTCGTCGAGCTGAGCCACGAATGGGGGCACTACACGCCGCCAACCCCTGGTTTCCGGGACATCCAGGTGTTCCGGGTCGCGACTCACGCCGCCCACGGGGTGCTCACCCAGCGCATCGTCACCGCGATGCATCACGGCACGCACCTGAACGCGCCCGTCCACCTGGCCCAGGGCGGAGCCGGCGCAGGGGAGCTGCCGCTCGAGACGTTCTTCGGCCAGGGCCTGGTGCTGCCGGTGCCGAAGGGGGAGTGGGAGTACGTTGAGCCTCCTGATCTGGAGGCCGCCTGCCGAGGCGCCGGCCTGGTGGTCGGCGCTGGCGACATCGTGGTGCTGAACACCGGCTGGCACCGGAAGTTCGCTGATGACATGGAGTACTTCTGCCATGGCCCGGGGCTGAGCGTGGCCGCAGCTCAGTGGCTCGCGGATCACGGCGTGAAACTCGTCGGAGTGGACACCGCATCGGTGGACCATCCGCTCGCCACCTCGCTCGCCCAGGCGCACCGCGGGCTCGGGCCGTACGTGGCCGAGCTGCCGCGCCGGTACCGTGCCCGCACCGGGCGCGAGGTAGCTGCCGACTTCCCGGACTGGAACCCCGCGCACCGGCTGCTGGCCAGGGCCGGCATTCCCACCATCGAGAACGTGGGCGGTTCGGTCGCCGCCGTGACCGGCCTGCGCTGCGCGTTCCACGCCTGCCCGTGGCCCTGGCCGGAGGCAGACGCCTGCGTGATCCGGCTGGTCGCGATCCTCGACCCGTCGGGGGAGTACCGGCTGGAGAGGGGCCAGTGAGTGAGCCTTGTCTTTTACGACCTCAGCCACAAACTCGGGCACAACATGGTGCAGTGGCCGTCCCCGTTCGCCGTGCCGTTCCAGGTCACGCGCTTGCACTACCACGCTATGCACGACTTCTACGCGGTCGAATACGACGGCATCATGCACCGGGGCACGCACATGGACACCCCGGCGCACGTCACCGCGAACACCCCGTTCCTGACTGCTTACGAGCCGTGGCGGTTCTTCGGCACCGGCGTGGCCGTGTCGATCCCCAAAGGCAGGTGGGGCGTGATCACCCCGGAAGACCTGGAGAACGCCGAGCCGAGCATAGAGCCGGGCGACATCGTGATGATCAACACCGGCAGCCACCGGCACTTCGGGGACAACGACACCTACTATGCCTACTCGCCCGGCCTGTACACCGAGGCCGCGCAGTGGCTGGTGGACAAGCGGGTCAAGCTGGTCGGCGTCGACGTCCAGGCGCTCGACCACCCACTCGGCACCCGGATGATCGGGCACGGTCCCGGGCCGACTCACCCGCACCTGATGGCCGAATACCAGGCGGAGACCGGCCGGGACGCAATGAGTGACTTTCCGGACTGGGAGCCCGCGCACAAGACGATGCTGCTGGCTGGTATCCCCGGTATCGAGAACGTCGGCGGCGAGCTGGACGCCGTCACCGGCAAGCGCTGCACGTTCATGGCGTTTCCGTGGCGGTTCCCGGAGGGCGATGGGTGCCCGGTCCGCGTGGTCGCCGTCATCGACCCGGAGCAGGAGTTCCGCATCCCGGTGGGGACGCCGCGATGACGCAGGACCCGCTGTCGTTGTTCCGCCTCGCCGGGAAGTCGATCATCGTCACGGGTGCTTCCGGCGCGCTCGGCAGCGTAGTAGCCGAGGCGCTCGGCGCGCTGGGCGCGCGGCTGACGCTGGCGGCCGGCTCGCCCGGCGCGCTGGCCGCAGCGGCCGGGCGGGCCCGCGGAGCGGGCGGCGAGGTGGCGACCGTGGCCGCGCGGCCGGGCACCGAGGCCGACGTCGCGGAGATCTTTGACGCCGCGATCAGCGCGTTCGGCACCGTGGACGCGGTCTTTGTCGCGTCCGGCCTGAACAAGCCGTCGATGATCGAGGAGCAGTCCTACGCGGACTGGCAGCAGGTCATGGACGCCAACGTGCGCGGCCCGTGGCTGCTGGCGAGGGCTTTCGGCCGGCACGTCGCGGCCTGCGGCGGGCGCGGCAAGCTGGTGCTGGTCTCCTCGGTCCGCGGCAGGCACGGCCACCCGGCCGGCTACTCGGCGTACTGCACCGCCAAGGGCGCCGTCGACGCGCTGACCAGGACACTGGCCACCGAGTGGGGCCCACGCGGGATCAATGTCAACGCGATCGCCCCCGCGGTCTTCCCGTCCGCGCTCACTGAGTGGATCTTCGCCGACACCGAGGCCGGCCGGTCCGCCCGGGAACGCAACCTGTCCCGCATCCCGATGAGGCGCCTCGGCACGCCGGAAGACTTCATCGGGGCAGCCGTGTACCTGCTGTCGGCCGCCTCGGACTGGGTGACGGGTCAGATCCTCTACGTCGACGGCGGGTACACCGCGGCATGACGATCCCGTCCGGAAGTATCCTGGCGACGGCCTTTGTATCCGGCGTGCTGCTCGGCGGGCTGTTGGCGGTTACCGCGCTCGGCCTGTCGCTGGTATTCGGCGTGATGCGCCTGGTCAACCTGGCGCACGGGGAACTGGTGATACTCGGGGCCTACCTCGCCCTTGAGCTCAGCCGGCACGGCGGCCTCGATCCCCTGCTGACAATCCCGGTCGTGGCGGCGGTCCTGTTCGCCATCGCCGTGCCGGTTCACCGGGTGCTGCTGGAACCGCTCATGTCGCGCGGACCGGAACCGGCGTTGCTCACCACGTTCGCACTTTCCGTCATCGCGCAGAACCTGTTCATCCTGATCTGGTCCGGCGACACGCAGGCGCTGCAGGGCTCCTACGTGACCAGCTCGGTCACGGTGGCCGGGATCCGGGTTCCGATGACACACCTGATCTCGTTCGGGTGCGCGCTGGTGCTTGCCGCCGCCGTGCACCTGCTGCTGCAACGGACCAGCCTCGGCCGCCAGATCAGGGCCAGTTCCGAGGACGCGGCGGCGGCTTCGGTGCTCGGCGTCAACGTGGCCAGGGTGCACATGTTTGTGTTCGGCCTCGCGGCGGCTTGTGCGGCCATCGGCGGCGTGCTTGTCGGCATCACCTTCGACTTCACTCCGACCACCGGCATCACCTACCTGATCAGCGGTTTCGCGGTCGTGGTGCTCGGCGGGCTCGGCTCGGTCAAGGGCACGCTGCTCGGCGCAATCGGTCTCGGCGTCACCGAGAACGTCGGCGCGGCCTTCTTCGGCGACAGCTACCGCGACCTCATTGGTTTCGCCGCATTCCTCATCGTGCTCTCGCTCCGGCCGCAGGGGTTGTTCGGAAGGGTGCTCCCTCGATGACCGGCGCGATGACCCGGCAGCGGATGACCGTCCTCGGCGCGACGCTGGCTGTGGTCGCGATCCTGGGCGCGCTGCCCGGCCTCACCACCCAGTACGGATTGCTGGTGGCGTTCGAGATGGCGCAGCTCGCCGCGCTGGCGCAAGCCTGGAACCTGATGGCCGGCTACGGCGGCATGGTGTCGCTGGCGGTAGCCGCCTTCGTCGGCGCCGGTTCGTACGGAACGGCGAAGCTGTCCGAATCGGCTGGCCTGGGCGTGCTGCCGTCGATCCTGGCCGGCGGTGTGGTCGCGGCGCTGTTCGCGCTGGCCGTGTCCGTGCCGATGTTCCGCTTCCGCGCGCTCTACTTCACCGTCGCTTCGCTGGTGCTCGCGCAGGCGCTTGCCACCTTCATGTCCAACTACAACGGCCTCGGCGGCAACCAGGGTGTCTTCCTGGCCGGCTCTGCGCCGAGCCAGGAGGAGATCTGGTTCCTGTCAGCGGGCGTGGCCGTCGCGGCCACCCTGGCGGTCGCGTGGCTGGTCAGGTCGAGGCTAGGCCTCGGTTTGAAGGCGATCAGGGACGACGAGGACGTGGCCGAACGGGTGGGGGTCATCGCCTTCCGCACCAAGCTCGCGGCGTTCACCGTCGCCGCGTTCGTCATGGGCATCGTCGGCGGCATCCAGGCAGAGCACACCGGTTATGTCGAGCCGAGCGGCGCGTTCGCCCTCGACTGGACGATCGAGACCGTCAACGCGGCCATCATCGGGGGAGTCGGCACTATCGCGGGACCGCTGGTGGGATCGGTGATCTCGGTGGAGCTTTCGCAGTGGCTGGCGAACTACCCGGAGATTCACCTGACGATCCTCGGGATCCTGCTCATCGTCATCATCCGGCTCGCCCCGACCGGGTTGTGGGGCCTGGCCCGCCGGCTCGCCGGACACGCCGCGATCCGGGTGACGGCAGGCCCGCGGTCCACCCTGTCCCCGGGCGTGTCAGCCCAGGCCCGTTCGGCAAATTCCGCCCCGCCGGCCCGGCCGGGCGGCGGAAAGCCTGCCCCCGAGGGTGCCGTGCTGCGCGCCATGGCCGTCGGCAAGACGTTCGGTGGCGTGCGCGCGGTCGACAACGTCAGCCTGGAGCTCCAGGCCGGCGAGGTCCTCGGCATCGTGGGGCCGAACGGCGCGGGCAAGTCAACTCTGATCGGTCTGCTGTCGGGAGCCATTCCGGGCGACGGCAGCGTGGAACTGTTCGGCGAGCGCGTGACCGCCATCGGAGCGCAAGGCCGCGCCCGCCGCGGCGTGGGGCGCACCCACCAGGTACCGCGGCCGTTCGGCCGGATGACCGTGCTGGAGAACCTGCTGGTCGCCCAGCGGCACGGAGCCCGGGCCAGCCGCCATGCCGCTCTTGACGAAGCCCACCGGATCCTGGCGCGCTGCGGGCTCCATGAATTCGCTGACACGCCCGCCAGCGAGCTTGGGCTGCTCCGGCTCAAGCGGCTCGAGCTGGCCCGGGCGCTCGCCGTCAGGCCGCGGATCCTGCTGCTCGACGAGATCGGCGCCGGCCTGATCGACTCCGAACTGCGCGAGCTGATAGACCTCATCGGCTCACTTCGGGGTGAGGTCGAGGCCATCCTGATCGTCGAGCACGTGCTCGACCTGATCAGGGGATGCTGTGACCGGCTGCTGGTCCTGGATGGCGGCCGGCTGCTGATTTCCGGCCTGCCCGGGGAGGTGCTCCGCGACCAGCGGGTCGCGGCGGTCTACCTGGGCACCTCAGGGGGTGCGCAGGTGCGGCACGGTAACGGCAGGCCGCACCGCGGATCGGGCCCGCTGCTCGAGGTCAGGGGAATCGCCGCGCGCTACGGCACGTTCCGCGCCCTGGAAGACGTGTCGTTCAGCGTCGCGGCGGGTGAGGTAGTCACGCTGCTCGGCGCCAACGGCGCGGGCAAGACCACCACCGCGCGGGCGATCAGCGGAATGCTGCCGATCAGCGCCGGGGAGATCTGGTTCGCCGGGCAGCGTACCGACAGGCTCCGCGCGCACGACATCGCCCGGCTCGGCCTGGCGCACTGCATGGAAGGCCGCCGCGTCTTCGGTGACCTGACCACAGAGGAGAACTTGCTGCTCGGCGCCCGGGCCGCGGCGTCGGCGGCGGAGCGATCCCGGCGCCTCGGTTCGGTCTACGACTTGTTCCCCGCGCTGCGGGAGCGGCGCGGCAACTCGGGTGTGGCGCTGTCCGGCGGCGAGCAGCAGATGCTGGCGATCGGCCGGGCCCTGATGGCGGCCCCGCGGCTGGTGATCTTCGACGAGATCTCGCTCGGCCTGGCGCCGATCACGGTCGACCGGCTGTATGAGGCACTCGCCGCGATCAACGCCAACGGCACGGCCATGCTCGTCATCGAGCAGAACGTCGAGCGCGGCCTCGCCCTGGCCGACCGCGTCACGGTCCTGGAAAAGGGCCGGGTGGCGCGGGCCGGCACGCCTGCCGACATCCGCTCCGACGAGCGCCTGCTCTCCCTCTACGTCGGCGGGGCGCAGGAAACGGCGGAAGAAGGCCATGGGCATCATCCACCGCGCTGACCAGGACGGCTGCGCCGCCTCGAGAACGCTCAATGCCAACACTTTAACCGGAATGATACGGAGGTCCGTCATGCCTATCCCGCTACCCAGGGCCCGCTGGGCAACGGTAATGACCTCGCTGGTGCTGCTCGCGGGCTGCACCGGCGGGTCGCCGGGGACAGCCGCGGGTCAGCTGGAACAGACCACGATCACCGTAGACGCCTTCGGGGCGATCGACACCGCCGGGCTGTTCATCGCCCAGCAGGACGGGCTGTTCGCGGCCCAGGGCCTGAACGTGAAGCTCCGCATGCAGATCCTGATCCAGCCGCAGGTCGATGACTTGCTCACGGGCAAGGCTGACATCGCCTCGGGGGACTACGTCACGTTGATCGATAACGAGACGAGCGGTGACCCCGACCTCGGCAACCGTCAACCCAATCTGCGCATCATCAGCGAGTCGTCCTTCCTGCAGCCCAACGTGCTCGAGCTTGTCGCCCCGCCGGGTTCGAGCGCGACATCGGTCGCCGCACTGAGGGGGAAGGCGATCTCGGTCCTCGCACCGCGCAACATCGGGGACATCCTGGTCGACTCGCTGCTCGAGACGAACGGCATCCCGCTCGCCGATGAGCATTTTCCTTACGTCGCGTTCCCCGATATCGGAACGGCATTCCACAAACGGAAGATGGCGGCGGCCTTCGCGCCCGAGCCGTTCGTCACCTTCCTGGCCGAGGGCGGGGTGCAGGAACTAGCCGACCTGGACGAAGGTGCCACCACCAACTTCCCGATCCAGGGGATGGTGACCACCCAGTCCTGGGCCCAGCGGAATCCCCGTACCCTGCGGGCGTTCCTCCGCGCCTATAACCAGGGCCAGGCGATCGCGGCTACTGACCGGGCCAAGGTCGAGCACGTCCTAGAGACGTACCTGCACCTGCCCGCGGTGACGGCGGCCCTGGTCTCGCTGCCCGCCTTCCCGCAAGGCGTGGACGCGGTCCGGCTGCAGCGCACCGTCAGCGCGATGCTCCACTTCGGCATCCTCAGCCGGAAGTTCAGCAACTTCGATATCAGGAGCATGATCTACCACGGATGACGTCGCGGCGGGCGGCCCCGCGTGGGTCGCCCGCCGCAACTCCTGTCCGCCTCGCGCGGGCTTCAGCTGGCCGGCATCGGGAAGATGAGCTTCGAGTTCGTCCGGCTCGTGGGGGCGATGACGTAGCAGTGACCGTTCTGCCACTGCATCTCCACCATCGGCAGCGTGTAGGTATGCTGCGCGGTGAACTTGACCTGCCCGGCCACGGTCATCAGGCTGGTCTGCGATATCGCCCCGTTGACCTTCGCCGGGTCGAGCGAGCCAGCCCGCGCGATCGCGTTGAGCAGGACCGTCGCGGCCGCATCGGTGTCCGCGATGTGCTGGGAATATGTGGTATGCGTCTGCTTCTCGAATTCGGTGCGGATCTGCGCTGCGCCGGGATACGGGAACGTGGAGTCCCAGTACCCGCCCACGAGCACGCCGTTCGCGAGCGAGCCCAGGGCGTTGGCGAACGCCAGCGGTTCGCCGCCCTCCTCCATGACGACGATCTTCGGGTGGAAACCGACCGCCGCCATCTGCTTGCGCATGGCGATCATGGACGGCGGCTCGCCGATGGCGAGCAGGATCTGCGCGCCGGCTGCCTTGGCCGCCTGCAGGTCCGAGGTGAACTCGGTGCTCGTCGGCGGGTACGCGACGTTGCCGGTGACCTGGTAGCCGTAGTGCTTGGCCCAGGACGGCCACAGCGTCCCGCCGATGATGTTCTCCGCCACCCCGTTCGAGTGCAAGATCGCGAGCTTCTTGTTCGTCGCCAGGTGGTATTCGTCGATCATCTTGAACGGCGCCTGAGTCAGGTCCGCGGAATTGAAGAAGATGTCCCAGACCCACTTCCACGAGCGGACCGAGGCGAAACCGTCGGTGGTGGCACACGGCGTGACCATCGGTACGCCGCTCCGCTCAGCGATCAGCGCGCCGGGGACGACCAGGGTATTGGTGCAGGAGCCGAGCAGCGCGCTGACGTGGTCCTTGGTGATGAGCTGCTGGACGTTCGTCACCGTCGTGTTCGGGTTGGTCTGGTCGTCAAGCACGACGAGCTTCACCTTGTGCTTGACGCCGCCGACCGCGATGCCGCCGCTGGCGTTCACCTGGCCGACGGCGTGTTCGTAGCCCCACTTCTCGAAGTAGCCAAAGCCGGCCAGGCCGCCGGTCAGCGGAATGGAAGCCCCGATGACGATGTCGTCCGGCGAGCCTGACGGGCCCGATGAGCCACCCGCGCTGCTGCAGGCGGCGAGTGCGGCGGCCAGCGCGACAGCGGCAGCCGCACGTGCAGCGGAGCCTTGGTGTTTCATGGAGGCCAAGCCTCTATGTCTCATGAAAACGTGTACCTCCGGGGTGTGATTGGCGCCCTGACAGCTCCCCCCTCATGTCCCGTGATGCGGGCATATTTATCCGTATCGTGGGACCCGTGAAAGTTATCCCTTGCCGGCCGCCTCGTCAAGGCGTGTCCTTTAGGTCAGCGGCCGTACGTTCGTGACGCGGCGCTCGACGACGTGACCTCTTGACCGCCGCCGGGCCGATAGCTACTGTACCGGGATACGGTCTTCTTTGTCCGTATGACGGGATACGGTGGGCCGAACTTCTTACCGTTGAGGCAGCTGCCTCAACGCTGATGCCGCAGCTCGTTCTGACCAGGGACCGCCGGGCTGGCGGCGGACGGGTCCGGGACGGGAGGTCAGATGACGATGCGGGTGACCCGGCTGTCGTCGGCGCCTAGGTACGAAGCGGCCGCGCATCACGGGGTCGTGGCGCAACGACCAGACAACGTGTCGGCGGCACCCGCCACACTGCTCGTCATCATGTCTACCGCGTCCCGGGTATGAGCGCGGGGCATGTCCGATCTACGGTCAGCAAGCGGGCGGAGGAACCTGGTCAGGGGGGCATCCGGGTCATCGCCAGGACCGCCGAAATCCTCCGCCTGCTGCACACCGCGCCGGGCGGCATGACCCAGGCCGAAGTCTGCGAGCAGATCGGCCTGGCCCGCTCGACCGTGCACCGGCTGCTGAACGCCCTGCGGAGCGAGGGCCTAGTGCAGATGTCCGGCCCGCGCGGCAGGTACCGGCTCGGCCCAGCGATACGCCGGATGGCGGATGCCGCCTGGCGGAGCAGTCTCGGCGGCCTGCACCCCCTCCTCGAGGAACTGGCCTGGACGGTCAACGAGACCGTAGACCTGTCCGTGCTCGACCGCGACCGGGTGACCATCGCCGACCAGATCACCAGCTCGCAGCGGCTCCGCGCGGTGAGCATGATCGGCGAGTCCGTCCCGCCGTACTGCACCGCCAGCGGGAAGGCGTTCCTGGCCGCGCTGGACGAAGCCGGACTGGCCCGGGCGCTGCCCGGCACGCTCGTCCGGCTAACCCCGGCCACCATCACTGACCGGTCAGTCCTGGAGGCAGAGCTAGCGATGATCCGGGGGCGAGGATACGCGCTCGACCGCGAGGAGCACACCGAGGGCATCTGCGGTGCGGGCGTCTTCCTGGGCCTTGTGGCCGACGTCCCCACGGCAGTCTCCATCCCGATGCCGGCCCAGCGGTTCTACGGCCGTGAACATGTCATTGCCAAGGTGCTGTCCGATTGGGCAGCAAAGGCCAGGGCGCGGCTCGCCGTGCACTGACAGCCACCCGGGCGGGTGTGCTTGCCAGAACCCACAGGCGACCAGACCGATCAGGAATGGAGAAGCGCGAGCCACCGAGCCGCAACTAGCCTGATCGCCATGGCTTCCATCGAATCCGTCACCTTTGAGGTGGCCGACCCCAGCGACCTTCACCGACCTGGACGGGTTCGCGTGGGAGACCGCGTTGCTGTGAGCCGGGTGGCGCGGCACAAATGCACGACAGGTGCTCGCGGACATCGATGAAAGGAGTTCTCTCATGTGTCACCCCTCGTGGATGCGCGCACTCGCTGCGGCGCAGCGCCTGAACGACCTCGCGTGGCTGCGCCGCGTCCGGGACAGGATCGACCGGGAGTACGCGCAGCCGCTAGATGTCGAGGCGCTCGCCCGCGGCGCGCACATGTCGGCCGGGCACCTCAGCCGCCAGTTCCGGCTCGCCTACGGCGAGTCGCCGTACGCCTATCTGATGACGCGTCGCATCGAGCGCGCGATGGCGCTGCTGCGTCGGGGCGACCTCAGCGTCACCGAGGTCTGTTTCGCGGTCGGCTGCTCGTCGCTCGGCACCTTCAGCACTCGCTTCACCGAGCTGGTCGGTATGGCGCCCAGCGCCTACCGACGCCGGGCGACGGTCGCTGCGGCCGGGATTCCGTCGTGTGTGGCGAAACAGGTGACCAGACCGATCAGGAATCGAGAAGCGCGGGTCACCGAGCCGCAACTAGCCTGACGGCCATGGACATCACCATTCACGCGAGCTTCCTCCCACACGACGACCCGGACGCCTCCCTGGCCTTCTATCGCGACACCCTCGGCTTCGAGGTCCGCAGCGACGTCGGAAACGGCAAGATGCGCTGGATCACGGTCGGCCCCGCCGGCCAGCCCGGCACGTCCATCCTCCTGGCGCCGCCGGCCGCCGACCCTGGGGTCACCGACGACGAGCGCCGCACCATCGTCGAGATGATGGCCAAGGGCACCTACGGCTGGATCCTGCTGGCCACCACCGACCTCAACGGCACCTTCGAGAAGGTGCAGACTGGCGGAGCCGAGGTCGTCCAGGAGCCGACCGAGCAGCCGTACGGGATTCGCGACTGCGCCTTCCGCGATCCCGCAGGCAACATGGTCCGCATCCAGGAGCTGCGCTGAGCCGTCCGGCAATCGCAGACCCGGCTGGCCGGCCGGCCACGATGCTCAGGCCGTGCGGCGTGGTGTACCCGATCGGCGTCGCGCCACCCGGCGAGCTCCAGGAGGCCCTTACTGTCTGGTCCGGGGCATTGCCACCGATGCGCCGACGCCCTTCGCCGGCGAGAATCCGGGGATGAGCTTTGATCCCTATGCACCGTACGGTGCCATGCTCGAGACGACGTGTCGGCTGGTCACGTGGAATTTATGGGGCCGTTACGGTGAGTGGTCGGCCCGGCTTGACGGGATTATCACGGAGCTGAAACGCTCCGCCCCGGACATCGTTTGCCTGCAGGAGGCGTGGACGACGCCCGAGGGGAACGAGGCAGATCTGGTGGGCGAGGCACTGGGCTTGCCGTACCGGTTCGCCTGGGGTGACTGGCCACAAGACGGATGGATGTCGGGAGGCGCGGTCTGCTCGCGCTGGCCGATCGCCACCCACGAGCGACGACCGCTGCCCGGTGAGGCCGACGCGGCGGGCGCCACCGTGTATGCAGAAATTGATGGTCCGCGCGGTATCGTCCAGGTGTTCGTTGTCATGCTGGATTACCCGCTGCATGCCAGCGGCATCCGCCAGCATCAAGTCCGGGAGCTGGTGAACTTCGTGAGTGAAGCCGCCTCACGAAGCCATCCGGCCATCATCTGCGGGGACTTCAACGCCGGTCCCGACTCCGATGAACTCCGCATGCTTACCGGCCGCAGCCAGCCGCCCGTCCCTGGCATGGTATTCTACGACGCCTGGGAGGTCGCCGGCGACGGCGGCCCGGGGTTCACCTGGTCAAACCAGAATCCGCTCGCTGCGCTGTCCCTGCTCCCAGATCGGCGGTTCGACTACGTGCTGTCAGCCTGGCCGCGGCGAGGCGGTGCGGGACACCCGACTAGGTGCAAATTGCTCGGCGTCCGCCCGCGTCAGGAAGCCCAATTGTCTGACCATTACGGCGTCGCAGCTGACCTTC
>WNGJ01002688.1_pt1 | contig 18108 bp, 20 predicted proteins | sample 5400611 | NCBI WGS metagenome assembly WNGJ01 (sample SAMN13153375, study PRJNA577476) | soil metagenome | isolation source: 40 cm soil or saprolite under Garry oak tree replicate 1 | place: USA:California | collected 2016-06-15 | reverse complement strand
TCTTCGGCACGTTCGTGGTGTGGGCGATCGCCGGCACGATGTACGTCTGGCCGCGGCTGGCCGTTGTGCGTGCCGCAGGCCGTCGCGGGGCTGGGGTCCCGCCGGCCGAGGCGCGCTTAGAAATGAAGGACGCCCCGCTCTGGAGCTTCCGCGTCGGGAACTGGGGATTCTGGCTCGTCACGCTCGGGATCTCGGCGATGGGGCTCGTGTTGACCGCCCAAGGTCTCCAGCAGGGCTTCATGCTGATGGCCGGCACCGAATGGGTGCACTCGGTCAACGCGATCCGTCCCTACTGGTGGGTGCGCACCCTGACCGGCATCTCGATGGATCTGGGAATGTCGCTCCTGGTCTACACACTCATGAAGACGTCGCTGAGCGCGCGATGAAATCGATCGGCTCGCTGGCGGTCGGCGCCGGCTTCTTCTTCGTGACCCTGGCGATGTTCGTCCAGGGCTTTCTTCCCGCGATGATCCCGGAATCGCGGTCCAAGCAGGTCAGCCGCGCCGTGCGGACCGACGCCGGCGACGTGAAGTGGGTGCGCTACGACGCCTCCGACTACACGCCGCTCGAGCGCGTCGGCCGCGGCGTCTACATCCGCGAGGGCTGCTGGTACTGCCACAGCCAGTACGTGCGGCCGGTGACCGGCGAAGACCTGCGCTGGGGACCAGTCTCCGAGGCCGGCGAATACGCCTTCGATCTTCCGCATCTCTTCTCGACACGCCGGATCGGCCCGGACCTGACGCGCGTCGGGCTCAAATACGGTGACGACTGGCACTATGCGCATCACTGGGATCCGCGCCTGGTGGTGCCGGACTCGATCATGCCGAGCTTCAAGTGGCTCTACACGCGAGTGCGCCTTCCCCTGCGACGTACCGACGCGGGCCCGGCGCTCACGCCATCGGACGAGCTCAAGAAGTACTTCACGATGAAGGCGGAGACGTCGATTTCGATCTACCCTAACGCCGAGGGCGTCACGTTCGTCTCGCCGCCGGCCAACGGCCAGTGGCCGCTCGATGGCACGCCCGTCGTCGACCTCAAGGGCTTAGGCGACAAGCCGCCCGCGCTCGAGAGGGTCACCCTGGTGTTCCCCACGCAGGAGCTGGTCGGCCTGGTCCGCTATATCCAGAAGCTCGGCACCAACCGAGGTGCCTGGCGCGAAGTGTTCGAACCCCAGACGGTCGGCGTGTCGGTCATGAACATCCCGCGCAGCCAGGATTTCCTCTCGCTCGGACGCGAGGTCTATCAGGCCCGCTGCGTCGGCTGTCACGGCAAGGAAGGGGACGGCAACGGTCTGGCCGCGACGTTTCTCTCTCCCCGTCCCCGCAACTTCACGCTGGGTGTCTTCAAGTTCCGCACGACGCCGTCGGGCTCGCTGCCGACCGACGGCGATCTCTACCGCACGGTGACGCGCGGGGTGCGCTGGACGGCGATGCCCACGTGGCATGAGCTTCCGGACAAGGAGCGCCTGGCCGTCGTCACGTACGTCAAGACCTTCTCGAGCCGCTGGAAGGACGAGCAGCCTGAGCCGGCGGCCACGATCAATGACCCGCCCAAGGCCACCGCCGAGCTCGTCACGCGCGGGAAGGATCTCTATCGCAAGGCCAAGTGCTTCCAGTGCCACGGCGACGGCGGCAAGGGCGACGGCGTATCGGCCCCCGACCTGACCGACGACCTCAAGTTTCCGATCCGCCCGGCCGACTTCACGCGCGGCCAGTTCAAGGGCGGGTCGACCGTGCGCGATGTCTTCCGCACGATGACCCTCGGTCTCGACGGCTCGCCGATGCCGTCGTTCGCCGACTCGATGAGCGAGGAGGAGCGCTGGGCGATCTCGTACTACGTGCTCTCGCTCTCGGCCTGGAAGGATCCGCTGACGGGCGACATCCTGAACCTGCCGGCCGCGGCGCGCGCGGCGCTCAACTCGCCTGACGTGGTCGCCGACCATCCCCGCTTCGCCCTCGATCCGGCGTGGCCCGATCGGCTCGCGGGGGAGAAAGCCAAGCCACGGACCTTGTATCCTGGGATCCGCGAATGATCGAGCATCTGACACTCGGCGCATTCACGGTGGCGTTTCTGATGGGCCTGGCCGCGCTGTGCGCCTTCGTGTGGGGCGCCGCGAGCGGCGCGTTTCGTGGGCTCGAGGCGGTCAAGCATCAGGTGCTTCGCGCGGAGGGAGTCGATGAGCGAAAGGACGCCTGAGCATCACCCGAAGTACGGTGAGGTCGAGCACTACGCGCAGGGCGAGATCCGCGCCTATCACGGCATCGTCAACAAGTGGCTGCTCGTCGTCTATGCGATCCTCGCCGTCTGGGGCATCTACTATCTCTTCAAGTTCTGGGGCGGGCTCGGGCCCGGCCTCGGCGTCGGTCAGTAGGAGCCTTTCATGCGGGCCGAACACATCCTGATCCCGCTGGCGCTGCTCAACCTCCTCGCCCTGCTCCTCGGGATCCTCTTCAACGTCCTGGCGAGCTTCCTGCCAATCGCGTACTGATGAGCGCCGTCGAGAAGGTCGCGTTCGGATTGTTCCTGGTGGGCACGGTCGCCTTCTTCGTTTGGGTGGCGGTACTGGCCATCCGCAAGTAAGACCGGGCCGTATGGCTCACGGAGCCGCCCAGTCAATCGGCGCCGGCGCGCCGGGCGATCTCTGGTCGGTCGCCGCGTCGTCAGCGTCCAGCACCTGGATCGTACGACCCGAGGTCGCCGCGCCGCTCCTGATCGTGGCGGGCGCGTACGCGATCGGCTGGTGGCAGCTGCGCCGCCGCGGTGGGTCGGTATCGGGCTGGGGCGTCGCGGCGTCGGCAGGTGGATGGCTGAGCGTGCTCGTCGCGCTCTCCACTCCGCTCGACCGGCTGGCCCACGCGAGCTTCGCGGCCCATATGGTCCAGCACCTGCTGTTGATCGTCTGCGCCGCTCCCCTGCTGCTCCTGGCCGATCCGTTTGCGGCGCTCTGCTGGGCGTTGCCGGCACCGGTTCGCTCGCACGCCGGGCGCTTGCTACGACCGGGAACGCCGCTTCGCACGCTCTGGCGCGGGCTCACCACCGTCTGGGTGGCATGGCTCGCGCACGTGGCCGCGGTGTGGCTCTGGCACCTGCCGAGCGCGTACGACGCGGCCGTTGCCGATCGCGTCGTTCACGACGTGGAGCACCTGGCGTTCTTCGGGACCGCCGTCCTGTTCTGGTGGCCGATCGTCCAGCCGGCGCCTCGACTGCGGGTGCCGACGGCCTACGGAATCCGCGTGGGCTACCTGGTGCTCTCCGCCCTGCAGGGCGCGCTACTCGGCTTGCTGCTCGCAATGAGCCGCGAGAGCTGGTACCGCGCCTATCCGAGCGCCGAGGACCAGTCGCTCGGCGGCCTCGTCATGTGGGGAATCGGCGGCGCCGTCGACATGCTGGCCGTGCTGATCCTCGTCGGCTGCTATCTCGGCTCGCAGGACCGCGCGGAGCGATGCGACCCACCGGAGCGGGCACCCAAGCCGCTCGAGAGCTCGACGGGACGACGGACCTGAAACCGCAGCCTCTGGAGTGACGGTCTCATCCGAGCTCTCGAACCTCTTCGACAACACCGGTGTACTGCGCTCACCGACTAACACATTCTTGCGGAATTCGTGCCATCGAAGTGACACGGCTCCCCATGCGGTCGTCACAACAAGAGGTTCGATGAAGTGCCCCAATCCTCAGGAGGAGAGTCGTGAACCGAAAAGGGTCAATCGTTATGGTGGTCGCGCTGCTGCTCGGAGCCGGAGTCACCCCTGTGCTGTCGGGCATGTCGGTCCCGTCGGCCGCGGCCGCCGATGCATCCAGGGCGTCCGCGCCCGTGGGCACCGGGACGGGGTTGGTCAGGGCGGTTGATGCCGGCACGAACACCCTGGTGCTCGAGACACGAAGCGGCGCCAGGCGAATCCACGTCGCTCGCGCCGCTACCATCCGTGACGATCACGATCATGCGCTCGCGCTCAGCCAGATCAGGCCGGGAGATGCCGTTGCCTACGAAGGGGCGGCCGGTGGCGCCACCGTGCTGCACGTTGCGCGTCAGTTCTGGGCCATACCAAGCGAAGGGTGAGCCGGAGCATTGTGATGGATCTCTCGTTGCTCAGTCTCGGGTTCGAATTCACGTCGTAAAACTCGGAGATGGTTTGATTCGGTTTTTGTCGCCGCGCTAGACCAGACCAACAGCCTCAAGTAGAGGAGAGACGCATGAAGTGGGTCCGGTCTCGTCACATGCCGCCGTATGCCCTAGTCGTGACGCTCGTGGCGGCCATCGGGGTTGGTTTATGGACGCAGTCGGGTCGTGGCGCCCAGCCGGCAGCAGAGCATCCTTCGTTGCGGCAGATCGTTGAGTTCGAGCTTCCAGGACCGCCAGGCAAGCGCTTCGATTATCTGACCATCGACGAGGATGACAACTACCTGCTGTCCGCTCATCTCGGCGCAGGACTCTTGCATGTGGTCGATCTTCGGGCGAACACGGTGGTCAAGACCGTCCCCGATGTGCCCGGCATCGAAGGCGTCGCCTATATCGCCGAGGGCAAGAAGATCTACACCGCGAACTGGGGCGAGAACAAGATCGGCGTCATCGATGTCGCTCGCATGGCGGTCGTCAAGAGGCTTCCGACGGAGGCCAAGCCCGACGGCATCGCCTACGCCGCGCCATTTCACAAAGCGTATGTGTCGAATGAGCGCGCCAAGGCGGAGAGCGTCATCGACGTCCGGGGCGATACGATCGTGAAGGTCCTACGCTTCGACAGCGAAACGGGCGTGCCGCAGTACGACCCTATCGCGCGCAAGATTTATGTCAACCTTCAAGACCAGAATATTCTCGCGGTGATCGATCCCGCCACCGACGGGGTCGTGGGCCAGTATCCCGTCCAGGGATGCCGCGGCAATCACGGCATGGCGATCGACCCCGAGCACCATCGCGCGTTCCTTTCCTGCGAGGGCAACGACACCCTGACGGTGTTCGACCTCGACACGCGTCGGGCGATCGCCCACCTGCCGATGGCCAAGGGCGCGGACGTCGTGATGTTCGATCCCGGGCTCGGCCGTGTCTATGTGGCGTGCTCGAGTGGTGCAATCTCCGTATTTCAGATGGACGATCCGGCCCATTTCCGAAAGCTGCAGGACTTCCCAGTGGAGCCGAAGATTCACAGCCTCGCGGTGGACCCGCGGACCCACCGCGTGTACGCGCCGGCAGAACAAGAAAAGGGCCGGCCCGCTTCGAAGATGTTTGTCTTCGAGGCCGTGACTAATTAAGATCCTCCTACCGCTGCTCGCAGTTCTGCTCATCCCGGCATCAGCGCTGGCATACCGCCCGTTCGTCTCCACCGACGCGGCCGTCGCCGATCCAAGGGAAGTCGAGATCGAGTTCGGCTATTTCAACCTTGAACGGACGCGCCGGGAAAACAGGATCACCACGCCGAGCGTGGTGCTCAACTATGGCTTCGCGAAGAACTGGGAGGCGGTCGGAGAGTTTCGCGTCGAGACCAGCCCCGAGCTCGAGATCACCGACCCGGGACTGTCCTTGAAGAGCGTACTGAAGGAAGGAGTCCTCCAAGGGAAAGAAGGCGTGAGCTTTGCGATTGAAGCCGGGCTGCTGCTGCCGTCGACTCGTCTTCGCGAGCATGGCGTCGGCGTCGAGGCGATCGGTATCGTCAGCGGAAAGGTCGGGCCGGTCACGGTGCACGTCAACGGTGGCGGCGGCCTCGATCGAGACGACCGACACGCCTTTGCGATCTGGGGTGTCATCGGCGAGTTGCCGGTGCATCCGAAGCTCCGGCTAGTTGGCGAGGTCAACGGCGAGAGTACGCAGGGCCAGCGGCCGAACAACTCAGCACTCCTCGGCGTCATCTGGCACCCGACGTCGAAGAACGTGTTTCTCGACGCTGGGGTTCGGCGCGGCATCAGTCGGGCTGCGCCCGACTGGCAGTTTACGATCGGTCTGACGTTCGGCTTCTCCCTTCCGACGTCGTCGCGGCAGTAGTCAAACAATGGTCTCGCCGGGCGTCGCCACCGTCGGTCCTCTAACCTGGCTGGTCGAGGTACACCGCCGCCCGATGCGTGTCCGGCAAGAAGGCGTACACGGTGTTGCGGGCTGCGTCGAAGCCGATCGTGTGCGCGCCGCGTTCCGTCGGGACGCTTTCAAGACGGCGCAGCGTCTCGGTATCGAAGACGTCGATGACCCCGGGATCGCCGATCGCGACATAGAGGTGCTCGAGCGCGGCGTTGCGGAAGACGACATCCGGCACGCCACTGATCGCATGCTCGCTCAGCACGGCGCCGGACCGCGAGTCCACCACGAGCAGCACCTTGCCGTCGCACGCGCAGAAGAGACGCCGTGTCGCCGGATCGAGATCCAGCCCGTGCGGTCCCATCGCCGGCATCGGAAACGAGTCTGCGACCCGCGCAGGGTCGGCGCTGTCGACCACAACGATCTGCGGTGGATCGGGGATGTTGACGTAGAACCGCCCGCTCTCGGCGTCGAAGACGGTCCACCGCGTCCGGCCAGCTACGGGAATAGTGGCGATCACGGCCCGGGTGCTGACGTCGACGAGCGAGACCGTGAACGACCCTCGTCGCGACGGGTCGCCGACGTTCGCCGCAAGCAGCAGTCGTTGATCGGCGCCGTAGGCGAGACCGTTGGGCCCGACGCCGACCTTCACCTTGGCCACGGCCTCCTGCCCGGACGGCGAGAAGATCCCGATGGTGTTCTCCCCGCGATTCGAGGTGAACACCAGGTCGTGCGCCTCCGAGACCAGCGCGCCGGCGACCCCGGTCAGATCTGGGATGGAGCGGAGGTACGTATTGCTCGTGCAGTCGATCACGTCGACGGCATCGTTCGCGGTGTGCGCCACGTAGAGCAGTCCCCTCCTGCTAAGGACTGCCGCGTGGTCGAACCCACCCGGCTTTGCGTGCGGCGGAAGATCGACGTAGCCGACGTGTTCCAGCCCCATGCGTCGCCCGTGAGCCTCTCGCCGGTCTAGCCGTGTCGAGAGCCGGCGACGGTCGCGCGACAGTACGCATACAAGGCGTCGTACGCGTGAAACTGCCGAGCCATGTTGTCGTGGTCGTCCTTGGCGATGGCCTGGAAGCCGGTGGCCAGCGCGTACAGGCCCGCCGACTCCGGCGTCAGTTGACGCGCGTCGGTGTCCGCGCCGCGCACGATCAGGGCGAGCGCGCGGAGCGCGGGATCCTCGAGCTTGTGTTTCCCCAGGAACGCATCGAAGGAGCAACGGTCACCGACGTGTCCGAGCTCCACCCCCGGCACGTCGTAGGGGATGGCGCCTTCACGCTCGGCAACCGCCATGACCTCGTTGGCCGGCACGAAGAGGAATGTCGGGTTCTTGTCGATGAACCGCGTGATCAGCCACGGACAGGCGATGCGGTCGACACGCGCTTTTTCTCGGGTCACCCATTTCATCGGCGATCTCCCTTTGTTACTTCGCCTTGACGCTGTTGGTCTGGTCGAGCGCAGCCTTCAAGCCCTGAGCGAGTTTTGCCGGGTCGTCGTTGGCCCAGAAGTGCATGTAGAAGAGCCTCGGCGTGTCCATGAGCCCATGGTTATGGATCGCGGTCACGTCGATGCCGTGCTGCCGTAGTGCCCTGGCGACGGCGTTCACCTCCCGGTCGACGAGCACGAAGTCGCCCGTGATCGCCGCCTTGCCGTCTGTCGTCGGCTGGAAGTTCAGCACCGTCACCACGCCCATGGCGGGCAACAACGGCTGCCCCATCTCGGTGATCGCTTCCGCGCGGGGGACGGTGACTTGGAAGACGCCGCCGCCGATGTCTCTCCCCTGACGGCCGAGCGCTTGCTCGATCTGCTTCGGGTCGAGGGCGGGGCCGCCGGTGGCCGCGGTCGCCGGCGGGCCGCCCAGAGGCGTTCCACTGGCCGACAAGGCCTGGCGCAGCGCCTTCGCCAACTGGACCGCGTCGCCGTGGCCCTCGTAGTGCATGTACATGACGTGCGGCGACATCTCGTTGAGGTGATTGTGAACGGCGGTGACCTCGAGCCCGCCGCTGAAGAGGCCGGACATCACCGCGGGCACTTCCTGGTCGAGCAGGACGAGGTCACCCATGACCATCGCACGGTCGCCTATCTGCTTGAAGGCCGCGTAGGATCCGAGGGCAAACCCCGCCTTGACCGGCACACCCTTCACGGTGACCGTGAGATCGGTCCGAGGCATCCCGACACGGAAGACATCGCCCGGCTGCAGCTGGCCCGATTTGCCGAGCGCTTGCTCTACCGCCTTCCAGTCGGGGTCGGCGGCGCGTGCCGCGGCTGGTGCGATCACGATGCCCATGAGCCCGAAAAAGACGATCGCGCACTTGGAGACCTTGGATTTCATGATGCCTTCTCCCTCGAGCCACGAATGACGAGGTCGTCAAACGCGGTCACCGAATCGGCTTTGGTCCACAACCCTACGCGCCCCGACTTGAAGCGCTGGTCGCGATGGTCCAGGTACAGCTTGCCGTCGAGCCACGCCTGCGTGTGGTCGCCGACGGCCACGACGCGAACGGTATGCCACTGGCCGAGCGCAGGAGCTTTCACCGTCGCCGTCGCGAGCTGCCGTCGGCTCCGGTCGTAGGAATAGAGGCGGAAGTTGTCCTCGAGCGCGTTGGCGCGCACGACGTAGTACTTGCCATCGGTGAACCGGAAAACGATGCCGCCCGACGCGTCCTCCCGACCGGCAACCGGCTTGAACTTCATCGAGATATCGACGTCGCCGTATGGCCCGCCTGGCGCCACGATGACGTTGAACTCGTTCTTCGTCGCTCGCTGCATCAACACCTTCCGGCCGCTGGGCGCACCTTCCATCTCCTCCACGACCCATTGGCCGTCGACCGTCGTCCAGCTCGCGATCCCCTGCGTATCGAAGTCGAACTTTTCTTCGGGAACGTTGTCAGGCACCTTGATCTCCGTCACGCCCGCGAGGGCGGGCGCTCCCCGCGTCAGGCCATACGTGCCGAGCGCTGCCAGCGCCGCCCTGAACAGGCCGCGTCGTGTCATCGTCAGACTCAACATCCTCGCCTCCTGCATCGGGCTCCTTCACGAGCGTGGCGAACACCGCTACGTCGTCTTCTGCTTCAAGACCGCGTGGAGACCGTCGAAGATGGCCATGCCGCGCTCGAGCAGGTCGTGATCGTCCGGTGTGGCCTCGGCGAGCGCACGGATGGCGAGATCCACGCCCGTCGACTCGTTGCGTGTGAACTTGCCGTCGTGCAGGTCCGCCTCGTGGACGATCTCCGCGATGAGCCTGACCCGCCGGTCCTTGAGCCGGAATCGCTTGACCAGCGTCTCGAACGTGCAGTCCTCGCCGTGATGCCCGAAATCCGCGCCGAGCACGTCGAAGGGGATGCCCTTGCGGGCGGCATCGGCCGCGTCGGCGAAAGCGAACTTCGCCTCCGGATCGCAGAAGCGCTTGATGAGCCAGGCCGACGCGATGCGGTCGATATGCGGTCGGGGCCGCGTCACCCAGGTGCTGCCCCGCGCGGGCAGCGATGCGCGATGGCGCCCGCCGGTTGCGCGCGGGCGCGTCTCCGCCGCCCGCAGGCGCTTGGCCGTCGTCTCCCAGAGAGTGCGGGCGCGCTGCCCTGCCGGCGCCTCGAGATAGTCGATGGACTGGATCCGGTCGAGCTCGCGCTTGAGACCATCGAGCTTGGCGCGGAGCGCCGCGACCGATCCGCGGTGGCTCGCCCGGTAGCGATCGAGCTGCGCGAGGATCTCTCGACACCTGTGCACGACCGCCTGGTATTCCGGGTTTCGGACCTTGTGGAACAGCGCGGCGATCTCGTCATCGGTCATCGTCTCGACGCGGTCGACCCGGAGCAGTGTCGCCTCGCCGCGAAACGACTGGATCTCCTGGACCAGCCACTGGAACAGCTCGGTCGTCTCCGGCGTCTCCGGCAGGATCCAGCCGGCGCCTCGCAGCCGGACAGCGCCCATGCGCTGGAGCTTGCGCCAGACCCCGACGCGGTGCCGGGTCGGCTTGGGCGGCAGGGCCGTGAGCAAGGTCAGCCAGCGCATCGAGCTCACGGTAACGCTTGCTACATTCCGAGTCAAGCGTTACACTCACGAAATCCGAACCCGCGACTCGGGAGGGTCAGGAATGGAAGCGGAACAGACCAACCATCGCGTGCCGATCCGCGAGCTCGTCCGGTACTACTTGCGCCTCGGTCTCGTCGGGTTTGGTGGCCCCGTCGCGCTCGTCGGACAGATGGAGCGCGAAATGGTCGGCGAAAAGAAATGGCTCAGCAAGGAGGAGATGCGGGAAGGGATCGCCGTCTGCCAGTCCCTGCCCGGCCCGCTCGCGATCCAGGTCGGCATCTGGATCTCGTACATCCGCGGCGGCTTCTGGGGGGCCTGGGCCGGCGGCTGGGCGTTCATCCTTCCGAACTTCGTCATCGTGGCCACGCTGGGCGCGCTCTACGTCCATTTCGGCGGCCTGCCGTGGGTTACCGCGATCTTCTACGGCGTGAGCCCCGCCGTCATCGCGCTGATCCTGCACTCATGCTACCGCCTGACCAAGCTGGGCATGGACGACTGGCTCCAGTGGGCGCTCGCCGCCATCGCGTTCGCCGTCACGCTCGCCGTTCGCGCCGAGGTGGCATGGATCTTCCTCGCCGCGGGCGCCGTCGGGATCCTGTACTACGGTACGTTGTTCCGCGGGCGGTCGTCTGCCTCCACGACGTCGTCGCTGCTGCTCGGCGTCCCGCTCGTCGCCGGAGTCGGCGGAGATGTCGGACTGGGCACGATGCTGGGCAAGCTGTTCACGTTCTTCCTGAAAGCCGGCTCACTCACCTTCGGAAGCGGGCTCGTAATCGTTCCCTTCCTCGAGAAAGGCTTGGTCCAGCAGACCGGGTGGCTCAACGAGCGCGAGTTCCTCGTCGCCGTCGCCATGGGCATGATGAGCCCGGGGCCGGTCGTCATCACGGCCACGTTCGTGGGATACCTCGTCGCGGGCTTCTGGGGCGCCCTGGTCGCGACGATCGGCATCTTCCTGCCGTCCTTTCTGCTGGTTCTCATCGTGGCCCCGGTGCTGCTGCGCTATCGCACGAACCTCAACGTGCAGGGCTTCATCAAGGGCGCGTACGGGGCGGCGATCGGGACCATTCTCGGCGCCTGTGTCCTGCTCGGCCGGATCGCGATCGGCGACTGGCTCACGGCGCTCGTCACGCTCGTGAGCCTCGTCGTGCTGTTCCGCTGGAAGGTCAGCAACCCCCTGCTCATCGCCGCCGCGGCCGTGATCGGGCTGATCGCGTTCCCGTTGCTCCAGCCCACGTGGGTCTTCGTGAAATAGGAGCCCAGCATGAGCGCTCGCAAGATCGTCGACAGCTGGAACGACATCGCGGCTCAGCTCCTGAAGATCGGCGCCACGGCCTACGGTGGCCCCGCCATCATGGGCATCATGCAGGCCGAGCTCCAGGAAAAGCGCCAGTGGGTCTCTAAGGAGCGCTTCGTCGAAGGGCTCTCGCTCGTCAACATGCTGCCCGGCGCGACCGCGGCGCAGCTCAGCATCTTCCTGGGCTACGCGCGCGGCGGATGGTGGGGCGGATTGCTCGGGGGGCTGTGCTTCGTGTTGCCGGGGTTCTTCGTCTTGCTCGTGTTGACGATGGGCTACGCCGCGTTGGGTGTCACGCCCGTTCTCCGCGGAGCGCTCTACGGTCTGGGACCGGTGGTCATGGGCATCTATCTCGTCGCCGTGTATCGCCTCGGCAACGCCGCCATGAGCACCCGCTCGCAAGTGTTGATCGCGATCGCCGCCGCGGTGGTCGCTCTCGCCAGTCCCCTTGGCGTGGCCGGAATCCTGCTTCTCGCCGGCGGTGTCGGGCTCTGGCTCTTCCACTCCCGGAAGCTCGGCGCGGCGGTCCTCGCCTCGCTTGCGGCTTGTCTTGCCGTCGTGCACATCCTCGCGCGATCGGCGTCCGTTCCCGGCGTGGTGGCGACTCCTGGAGACCCGCCCGCCGCGAGCCTCGTGCAGATCGGCGCGTTCCTCCTCAAAGTGGGAGCGTTGACGTTCGGCGGCGGTCTGACGATGATCGCGTTCATGCAAGAACAAGTGGTGAGCCAGTTCCATTGGCTCACGCCTCAAGAGTTCCTCGACGGACTGGCCCTCGGCCAGTTCACACCGGGACCGATTCTGATGGTCGCGGCGTACGTGGGATATAAGGTCGCGGGGGTCCCCGGGGCCCTGATCGGCGGCGGGGCCGCGTTCCTGCCGTCGTTCGTCATGATGCTGGCGATTCTTCCGGCGCTCGATCGGGTCAGGAAGTTAGTGTGGACGAGAGCGGCGCTGAGAGGTATCGCGCCCGCCGTGATCGGGATACTCGCCGTCTCGCTCGTGCGGCTGGCCCCCTACGCCCTGCCGGATCTCTTTGCCATCGCGACACTGGTGGCGACCGTGGTCGTCCTGATGGTCTGGCGGGTGGCAACGCTCAAAATCATGCTCCTGGGCGCCGTCCTCGGGATCGCGCGCAGCCGGCTCTTCTCGCTTCCAGGGGCGAAGGCCGTGCTATCGACCGTCACGCGCGCGTGAACGGCGCGGAGGACACCATGGTCACCCAGCAGGGAAAGGTCCTGTTCGTCTGTTTACATGGCTCGGCGAAGAGCCTCATCGCCGCGGAGTACTTCAACCGCTTGGCGGCCGCGCGTGGTCTCGGCGCGAGGGCGACGTCCGCCGGGACCGAGCCCGATGACGTGATCCCGCCGCGTGTCATCCAGGGACTGCGGGCGGACGGCATCGACGTCGAGGGCCGTCGACCACAACGCCCGACGTCGGCCGACGTCGCGGGCGCGGCGGCCGTCGTGACCTTCGCCTGCGACCTGGGCGAGCTGGCGTCGGGTGCGCGACGGATCGAACGCTGGGACGACGTGCCGGCGGTCAGCGAAGACTTCAAACGCGCCCGGGACGTGATCGTCGCGCGCGTAACGGGGCTCCTCGAGGATCCCGCGTTGGGAACATGACGCCCGCGGCCCTCCCGTAGGGCTCCCGCATGTTCGGGTTTCTCTGGGAGATGCGGCCGTACTTTCGGCAGGTCGCCGGCCAGCTCGTGCTGGGATCCGTCGCCGGCATCATCATGAATACCGCCGTCGTCCTGCCGGCGATCCTCCTCGGTCGCGCGATCGACCGAGCGTTGCTCTGGGAGCGGGGCGCGGCCACGGCCGCCGACGTCGGGTGGGCCGCGCTGGCATTCGTCGGCGGCACGCTGCTCACCGAGGTGCCGCGCATCGGGAAACGCTGGTGGCTGATGACCGCCAACGCCCGGATCCGCGCGAATGTGCGCGCGGACGCGTTCCGTGGGGTGCTGGCCTGGCCCATGGCCGACGTGCAACGGACGCCGCTGGGGGATCTGATGGCCCGCATCGTCGGCGACGTCGAGGTGCTCGGTGTGGGCGTCCGCGAGTTCACCATCGAGATCTGGGACACCGTGCTCTTCTCCCTTTCGTTCGTCGTGGCGATGCTCGTCTTCGATCCGAGCCTCACGCTTCTGGCGCTGCTCCCGGCACCGTTGGCCATGGTGCTCGCGCACGCCACCGGCCGCTGGGTCGCGGGGCGAACCACGACGGCGCGCGAGGCGAGTGCCGATCTCACGTCGGCGATCCAGGAGCATCTCGCGGGTATCAGAGTGCTGCGCCTCTTCGGCCGGGCCAGCGCATCGGTCGAACGGATCGCCGAGCTGTCGCATCGGTTCGCAGAAAGAAACTTGAGCCTCGCTCGGCTCAAAGGCGGCTTGCAGCCGATCTACACGACCCTGATGATCGCGGGCGTCATCTTGATCGTCTGGAAGGGAAGCGAACGAGTCGTCGCGGGGGTCATGACCGTCGGCGCCTTTGTCGCGTACCTCGAGCTGTTTCTTCGCTTTGTCAACCGCGGTCACCGTATTCCACAGCTCGTGAACTCGATACAAAGCGGTGCGGCCGCATATGTGCGTCTGCGACCGCTGCTCGCGCCAGCCCTGGGCGTCGCGGGCGAGCCTCGCGTTGCTTCCTTCCATGCCGGGCACATTGCAGGGATCGCCCGGACTCCGGTCAGCCCCACAGCAAGGACTCCGGGCCCCGTCGCCGTCTCGCTACGCGGCGCGACCTTTCGGTACCCGGGCGCTGAAGCTCCAGCGCTGCGCGAGCTCAATCTCGACATTCCCGCGGGGTTTCTGGTCGGGGTCACGGGGCCCGTCGGCTCTGGCAAGAGCGCGCTCGCGCGGTCGATCCTCGGGATCCATCCGGTCGAGTCGGGAAACGTGCTCATCGATGGACGTCCCCTCTCAAAGCTGACACCGGAGGAGCGGAGAGGACTCATCGGATACCTGCCACAGGACGCGCTCCTGTTCTCCGGCTCGCTACGGGAAAATCTCACGCTAGAGCGAGGGGGCGGGTCGCACGACGATCCGTTCCTGCTGGAAGCCGTGCGATTGGCGACGCTGGAAGAAGATGTGCTCGGCTTTCCCCGGGGCCTCGACACCGAGATCGGCGAGCTCGGCGTACGCATCTCGGGTGGCCAGCGCCAACGAGTCGGCCTGGCGCGCGCGATCGCCGCCGCCGCGCCCGGCTTGCCTGGGCTCCTGGTCCTGGACGATCCGTTCTCGGCCGTCGACGTCACGACGGAGGCCCGCATCGTCATGTCGCTCAAACAGGCGTTCGGCATGGACGCGCCCTCCCAGGACCGCGTGACCATCATCGCCTGCTCGCACCGCCTGGCGGTCTTTCCGTATGCCGATCTGGTCGTGGTGCTGCAAGACGGTCGGATCGACGCGGTGGGAACGCACGCCGAGCTGGTGGCCGCATCCGGCCTGTATGCGCGAATCTTCCGGGCTCAGCTCAATGCCGAGTCGATGTCGGTCGACGGGGCGCGTCGATGAGTGGATTCGTCGTCGCCGACGACGGCCGTGCCGCGGGGGCGCGCTCGCTCACCAGAAACTTGACGAGCCTGTTGCAGCCCTGGCGGGCGAGAGCCATCGCCGTCGTCCTGTTCGTGATCGCCGCCGCGTCCTTCGAGCTCGCTCCACCGTTCATCGTTCGGGCGATCGTCGACGACCATCTGCTCGTCGGCCGGTCGGCTGGCCTGCTCCTGCTCGCGATCCTCTATCTAGGAGCCAGCGCCGCCGTCCAGGCGATGACGTTCCTCTACAGCTACCTCGCCGCGACGATCGCTCAGGGGGTGCTCAGCCGTCTGCGGGTTCGCCTCTTCGCGCACATTCAGCGGCTCTCCATCAGCCGCCTCGACCGGACGCCGGTGGGCGACCTCATCAGTCGCTGCACGTCGGACGTCGAAGCTCTGGACACCGTGTTCTCGTCGGGTGTCGCAGTCCTGGTCGCCAACCTGGTGCGACTCCTGACCCTCACGGTCGGGATGCTCATCCTCAGTCCCGCGCTCACGCTCGTCGCCGGGTTGGTCGCGCCTCCGCTGGTGATCACGCTTCGCTTCCTGCAGGTACGCGTCCGCCAGTCCGAACGCGCGACTCGCATCGCGATCGGGGCGCTCACGGCTCGTCTCCAGGAGAGCCTGAGGGGCATCGAGGTCATTCGCGCATTCGGCCGAGAGCGCGAAGCGGTCGGAGGATTCCGGCAGGTACTCAGCGGTGCGCTGGCGGCATCGAACCGCGCCACGCGCTTCTCCGCCCTCTACACACCCGTGACCGCCATCCTGGCATCGTTGGCGGTGGCCGCCCTCCTGTGGGCCGGGACGCGACCGACGTTCGAAGCCTTCGGCATCTCACTCGGCACGCTCGCTGCGTTCCTGATTCTCCTTCAACGCGTCTTCCAGCCCATCACGGCTCTCGGCGAAGAGTGGCAAACGGTCCAAGGAGCCCTGGCCGGTGCCGAGCGCATCTTCGCGACCCTGGCCCTGGCCCCCGAGAGCGCAGGACCGAGCACGATTCATCCGAACAGCGGGGAGCCTCCGATTCAGCTGGTCGATGTCGTCTTCGGGTACGTCGAAGACCAGCCGGTGCTGCATCGCACCTCGCTCGTGGTCAACGCGAGCGAACACGTGGCGCTGGTTGGGCGCACCGGCGCCGGGAAGACGAGCGCGCTCCAGCTCCTGGCAGGACTCTACACTCCGTGGGCCGGCATGGTGCGGATCGCAGGTCGCGATCCTGCCTTGCTGGAGGAACCGGAACGCAGAAAGGTCCTGGGCGTCGTGCCTCAGGTGGTGCAGCTTTTCTCCGGAACGGTCTTCGAGAACCTCACCCTCGGCGATGCCTCGGTGCCCGAGGCGGCCGTGCTCGAAGCGGCCAGGATCGCGGGTGCCGACGTGTTTGTTCGTGCGCTCCCGATGGGCTATCAGACCCCGCTCAGCAGCAGTAGCGGCGGCCGGGGGACGCAGCTCTCCGCCGGCCAGCAGCAGCTGCTCGCCCTGGCGCGTGCGCTCGTGCACAGGCCGGCGGTGCTCTTGCTGGACGAGGCGACCGCCGCGATCGACGGTGTCAGCGACGCCGCGTTTCGCGCGGCGCTGCGACAGTGGATCTTGCCGGCAGGAGGCGCCGTTCTGACGGTCGCGCATCGGCTATCGACCGCCATGGAAGCCGACAGGGTCGTCGTCCTGGAAAAGGGCTCCATCGTCGAGGAAGGCTCTCCTGGTGAGCTCGCCGGTCGCGCCGGCCGGTTTGCCGCCCTGCTGGAGTTGGAGGCGGCCGGCTGGGATTGGCGATCGGGCCCTTGAAGCGCGATAATGCCCGACACTCGAACCAGAATTGATAGCCGCGCCTCGGCGGGCGGGGGAGCCCCGACCGCCTGCAGCGCGAACCACACGGGAGGACCGCATGGCCAAGAAGATCCTGTTCGTCGGAGCCGGAGCCATTGGGAGCTACATCGGGGCATTCCTGTCGCGGGCCGGCCACGACGTGACGCTCGTCGATCCCTGGGCGGAGCAGGTCGAGACCATCCGCAAGAAGGGCATTTCGGTCACGGGGCCGCACGATCCGTTCGAGGCTCATCCGAAAGCGTTTCACCTCGGAGAGTCGCAGCGCATGCCCCGTGACTTCGACCTGGCGTTCGTCGCGATGAAGGTCTACGACACGGCGTGGGCCGCGCAGCTGGCCCTGCGTCACCTGAAGCCCGAGGGCTACATCGTCGCGTCCGAGAACTGCTGGCCCGATCCAGTCGTGGCCTCGGTGGCCGGCGCCTCGCGATCGCTCGGGCTGGTCATGTCGAAGATCGGTGTCGCAGTGTGGAAGCCGGGCCAGGTCGAGCGCGGCGCCGAGAAAGGTCAGGGCACGGGACACGACGTATTCCGGGTCGGCGAGCACGACGGCAAAGTCACGCCTCGCGCCACTGAAGTGGCCGAGATGCTCAAGGTGGTCGACGGATCCCAGGTGACCGAGAACCTCTGGGGCGAGCGCTGGGCCAAGCTCTGCGCGAACGCCACGGGCAATCCCGTGCAGGCCATGTCGGGGCTCGGGTCGGCCGAGATCGCCTCCAGCGAGGTGGGCCGAGCGATCACGATCCACCTTGGCGCCGAGTCCGCGCGGGTTGGGTTGGCGCTCGGGCATCGCGTGCCGAAATTCGGCGGCACCACGGCCGAGCAGTGGGCCGCTGCCGACCGCCGCGAGGTCTACGACGCCCTGGACGGGATGCTCACGCCGACCTCGGCCGGAGGACGCAACTGGCGTTCTTCGATGGGGCAGGACGTGACCAAGGGGCGCCCGACCGAGATCGACTACATGAACGGCTACGTGGTGGCGCAGGGCCGCGAGCGCGGCGTGCCCACGCCGGTCTCCGCGGCGACGGTCGACATCGTCCGCGAGGTCGACGCCGGCACGCGCAAGCCGGAAGCTCAGAACATCGGCCTCGTCCTAAAGCGCGCGGGAGTCTAGCTCGCGCGTAAGTTTTCGCGCCGTCGCTTGGCGCGACGAACATCGATTGCAGGCGCGCCTCGGCCGGCGGGGCCCCAGCCCCGCGACGGCCTGCAGCGCGCACAACATTAACTAACCCCAATCCGAAAATAGGACGAGGATCGAGCGACAACTGAAATGCATCAGAGGGGCTCCCCCGCGAATCAAAAGAGCAGACGTCCCCACGTCACTCTTTCGTTCACGGAGGCCCCTCTGATGCGTTTGAGCGTAGGCAGCTTGCGGCAGGTGGTCAAGCGAGATTTGCCGATCGAGTTCGTGCCTCAGCAGCTGACG
>WNGJ01003596.1_pt1 | contig 18111 bp, 16 predicted proteins | sample 5400611 | NCBI WGS metagenome assembly WNGJ01 (sample SAMN13153375, study PRJNA577476) | soil metagenome | isolation source: 40 cm soil or saprolite under Garry oak tree replicate 1 | place: USA:California | collected 2016-06-15 | reverse complement strand
TGAGCTCGAGCGGCACGGCGGCACGGTAGAGAAGTTCATCGGCGACGCCGTCGTCGCGCTGTTCGGCGCGCCCGTGGCGCACGAGGACGATCCCGAGCGGGCCGTTCGTGCAGCGATTGCGATCCGCGAGGCGATCGTCGAGCTCAACGAAGCCGACCCGACGCTCGAGCTCGAGGTGCGGATCGCCGTCAACACGGGCGAGGCGCTCGTGGCGCTCGGCGCCAGGCCAGATCTTGGGGAAGGGATGGCCTCCGGGGACGTCGTCAACACGACGGCGCGGCTCCAGACCGCTGCGCCTGTCGACGGGATCCTCGTCGGAGAGGCGACCTATCACGCGACAAGCCACGCGATCGAGTACCGCGACGCACCGGCGGTCGAGGCCAAGGGGAAGGCAAACCCTGTCCCCGCGTGGGAGGCCGTTGCTGCGCGCTCCCGCTTCGGCTTCGACGTCGAGCAGCGTCCCCGCACGCCGCTGGTGGGGCGGGAGCGCGAGCTAGACGTTCTGACCGGCGCTCTCGACCGCGTACGCAAGGACCTCAGCCCGCAGCTGGTGACCCTCGTCGGCGTGCCGGGAATCGGCAAAAGCCGCTTGATCGCCGAGCTGTTTCAGGTCGTCGACCGTGATCCCGAGCTGATCCTCTGGCGTCAGGGGCGTTCGTTGCCCTACGGCGAGGGGCTGAGCTACTGGGCAGTAGCCGAGATCGTCAAGTCCCAGCTCGGCATCCTCGAGACGGACTCCACCGAGGCGGCTGAGGCCAAGCTTCGAGCGTCGGTAACCGACGCGATCGACGATCCCCAGGAGGCCGCCTGGATCGAGCGCCACCTACGCCCGCTCGTCGGGCTCGACGTCGCAGTTGCCGAGGGTGCAGACCGGCGGACGGAGGCGTTCGCCGCGTGGCGCCGTTTCCTGGAAGGCGTCGCCGAAGGAAGCCCGATCGTGCTCGTTTTCGAGGATCTGCACTGGGCGGATGACGGCCTGCTCGACTTCGTCGACTATCTCGCCGACTGGGCGAGTGGCGTGGCGCTGCTGATCGTGGGTACCGCACGCCCTGAGCTGCTTGCCCGCCGGCCGGGCTGGGGCGGAGGTAAGCGCAACGCGTCGACGGTCACGGTTTCCGCCCTCGCCCCTGACGAGACCGCGACTTTACTGGCGGGGCTGCTCGACCAAGTGCTTCTCCCTGCCGAGGTTCAAGGCGCCGTCCTCAAACGAACCGAGGGGAACCCACTCTTTGCGGAGGAGTACGTCCGCATGCTGCAGGACCGTGGATTCCTGGTCCAGACCGGAGGCGGCTGGCAGCTCGACGAGCGAGAGCAGCTGCCGCTGCCGGAAACGGTGCAGGGCATCATCGCGGCGCGCCTCGACTCGCTGGAGCCCGTCGACAAGGAGCTCGTCCAGAACGCGGCGGTGCTCGGGAAGGTTTTCTGGACCGGTGCGCTGGCGGCCCTGACCGGGCGAGAGCCGTTTCTGATCGACGAGGAGCTCCACGGACTCGAGCGCAAGGAGTTCGTCCGGCGCGAGCGGCGTTCGGCCGTCGCTGGAGAAACGCAATACGCGTTCCTGCACTTGCTGCTTCGAGACGTTGCGTACTCACAAATCCCTCGCTCCGAGCGGGCCGTCAAGCACTCGAGCGCGGCCGCCTGGATCGAGTCGCTGTCCGCTGACCGCTCGGAGGACCGGGCCGAGATGCTCGCGCATCACTACCTCGAGGCGCTTGAGCTTCTCCGGGTCACCGGAGGAGACGAGAGCACGCTCCTCGAACCGGCCCGCAAGGCGCTGACGGAGGCCGGCGAGCGGGCACTCGCGCTCCATGCCCCCGCCGCCGCAGTCGGCTTCCTCGAGGCTGCGCTCGAGCTGACCGAGGAGAATGAGCCCGGCCGCGCCGGCCTGTTTTTCACCTACGTGAAGACGAAATCGTTGCTGGGCGAGGTCGGCGTCGAGCTCCCTGCGCGTGCGTACGAGCTGGCGATCGCCTCGGGGCAGCCTGAGCTTGCGGCCGAGTCCCTGACCTTGCTCGCGGTCGAGCACTGGGTGCTCGGCGAGCACGACCTCGCCATCGCCCGCGCCGAGGAAGCGTTCGCGCTCGTTGCAGACGCGCCACCCTCGCGGACAAAGGCTCAGGTCCGCGTGGCGCTGGCGAATCGGCTTTGGATCTCCGGCCGGGAGGATGAGGGCCTTGAGCTCGGTTTGGAAGGGCTCGCCGAGGCCGAGTCGCTCGGCGCCGAGGAAGTGGCGGCTAACGCGCTCAGGGGAATCGGCACGATCCGCGCGGCCCGCGGTGACGAGGCCGGGCTCGCCGATCTCGAGCGCAGCGTGGAGCTCGGCGAGAAGCTCAGCGACCCGCTGATCGTACACCTCGGCTTGAACAACCTTGCGAACATGCACTGGCACTTCGGGCGCATCGAGGAGGGCGCTCGTAAATTGAGCCTCGACCGGGAGATCCAAACCCGCTTCGGGCTCACGCCGGAGTCCGGGACGATGAGATGGCTCCAGGGAGAGGAGGTTCTGCTGCTCGAGCTGTCAGGAGCTTGGACGCGATGTCTTGCGGCCGCACGCGAGTACCTCGTGGCGATGGGAAGCGAACGCCACTACCTCATCGGCCCTGTCCTGATGATGTCGAGCAGCGTGCGCCTGGCCCAGGGCGATCTGCCCGGCGCACTCGCGGATTCGCAGCGCGGCCTCGAGTTCGCCCGTGAGGTGAAGGACCCTCAGCAGCTTCACAGCGCGTTGCACCACCGCGCCAGGCCGCTCCTGCTCGACGGGCGGCGGCGCGAGTCCAATGAGCTGGTCGACGAGCTCCTGCCCTTGAGACCCCAGCTGAACGAATGGTGGTTCCGCGACCTGCCCTTGCTGATGCTCGTCCTCGGCCGCGAGGCCGAGTACCTTGAGCTGGCGAGGAGCGCGCCCGAGACACCGTGGCTCCAGGCGGGAGTCGCGCTTGCGGGGCGGGACTTCGCAGCCGCTGCCGCGATCTACGAGCGAACCGGGGCGAGGGGAGCCGAGGCGGTTGCGCGTCTCCACGCAGCCGAGGACGCAGCCGCAATGGGCCGGCGCTCGGAGGCGGACGGCGAACTCGCGAAGGCACAGCCGTTCTTCCAGGCGGAGGCCGCAAAGCCGTACCTTCGCCGCTGCGAAGCTTTGCTGGCAGCCGCAAGTTAGTCTGCGCCGGTTGTGGCGGGCCTCGAGGGAAAGACCGCGATCGTCACGGGCGCCTCGAGCGGCATCGGCGCGGCGGCCGCGTCCGCACTCGCCCGGGAGGGCGCTCGCGTAGCCGGCGGTGCGCGCCGCGTCGATCAGCTGGAGACCGAGATCAAGCTCGAGCTCGACGTCACCGACCAGGAGAGCTGCGAACGGTTCGTCGAGGCGGCGCTCGGCGAGCTCGGCGGACTCGACATCCTCGTCAACAACGCAGGCCTCGGTCTCGGCCGCGACCCGTTCTGGGAAGGAAGCGAGCAGGACGAGGAGACGGTGCTCGAGACGAACGTCCACGGCCTGATGCGCATGACTCGCCTCTGCCTGCCGCACATCCGCGACGGCGGGCACATCGTCAACCTCGGCTCGATCGCGGGCCGTCAGGCCTACGAGAACGCCGCGGTCTACGTCGCCTCGAAGTTCGCCGTTCGCGGCTTCACGTACGCGCTTCGGGAGGACCTGCTCGGCCGGCCGATTCGGCTCACGACCGTCGATCCCGGCCTTGTCGAATCCAACTTCTCCCGCGTTCGCTTTCGTGGCGACGAGGAGAAGGCGAAGGCGCCGTACGAAGGCGTCGACTCGCTGCGTCCCGAAGACATCGCCGAATGCATCCTCTTCGCGCTCACGCGGCCCCTCCACGTCAACATCGACGAGATCGTCGTCAAGGCGCTGGCACAAAGCAGTCCCGTGAGGATTGCCAGAGCACGATCCCAGGACCCGTAGCGTGCCCCAGCTGACGATCCTCGAGGGCTCGACCTTCTGCATCTGCGACGACGTCGGCGACCTCGACCGCCGCACGCACGGCTTCTACAGCGAGGACACGAGATTCCTGTCGGTGCTGCGTTTCAGGATGAACAACACCCGGCCGCTGCTGCTCTCCTCCGGCAAGGTCGAGTACTTCTCGGCCGCCTTCTTTCTCCGCAACCCCTTGGCCGGCGGCCTCGGGCAGGACGTGGTCTCCATCCTGCGCGAGCGATTCGTCGGCGAATCGATGCAGGACGTGATCGTCGCCCAGAACCAGAGCATGGAGCGGCAGTCGTTCGAGTTGTCGCTGGAGATCGAGGCCGACTTCGCGGACATCTTGTCGGTCAAGGAGCACGACTTCGCGCTCGGCGATCCGCTCCGCGCCCGGCCGCTCCCCAAGCCGGTGGCGATCAGCTTCGCCGAGGAGCACAACGAGTTTCTGCTCGAAGACCCCGAGGACGGCGCCCAGACGCAGGTCATCTTCTCCGAGCGCGGCGAGATCGACGGCGCAACGGTGCGTTGGCAGGTCGACCTCGAGCCACGCGAGCGCTGGCATCTGCGCGTCGACGTGATTCCGTCGCTCGAGGGCGACCACGTCATCCCGAGGCAGGTCGAGCGGCGGTTCGGCGATGAGATGACACGCGTCCGCGAGTCGCTCGCCGCCTGGCGCCTCCGGGTTCCGCAGATCAGGGCCGACTGGGAAGAGCTCGGCCGCTCCTTCTTCCAGTCGGTCTCCGACCTCGCCTCGCTGCGGATGCAGCGTGGGGGGCGGATCGGCCGGTTGCCGGCGGCCGGGATGCCGTGGTTCATGACCGTCTTCGGCCGGGACACGCTGATCACGTGCTACCAGACGCTTTTGTTCGGGCCCGAGCTCGCCAGGAGCGGGCTCGACGTGCTTGCCGAGCTGCAGGCAACCGAGGACGATCCGACGATCGACGCCGAGCCCGGGAAGATCGTCCACGAGGTGCGCGAGGGCAAGGCCGGTCAAAAGTGGTTCCACACCTACTACGGCACGGTCGATGCGACGCCGCTCTACCTGATCCTGCTCTCGGAGGTCTGGCGCTGGACGGATGACGCCGCCATGGTGCGCGAGTTGAAGGAACCCGCGCTAAAGGCGCTCGGGTGGATCGACGAGTACGGCGACCGCGACGGGGACGGCTTCGTCGAGTACGAGCGCCGAACCGAGCGCGGGCTCGAGAACCAGTCCTGGAAGGACTCGGGCGACTCGCAGCGCTTCCACGACGGCTCGCTCGCACACGGCCCGATCGCCCCTTGCGAGGTACAAGGCTACGTCTACGACGCCAAGCGGCGGACGGCAGAGATGGCGCGTGAGGTCTGGCGTGACCGGGCGCTCGCCGACCGGCTCGAGCGCGAGGCGGAAGAGCTGCGGCGCGCCTTCGACGCGGCGTTCTGGACCGACCACCGGGGCGGCTACTACGCGCTCGCGCTCGACGGGGATAAGCGGCAGGTCGACTCGCTCTGCTCGAACATCGGACACCTGCTCTGGAGCGGGATCGTCCCCCGGGAGCGGGTCGACGCTCTGGTGGACGGGCTGATGGGCGAGGAGCTCTGGTCGGGCTGGGGCGTTCGCACGATGTCCACCGGCGATGCCGGCTACAACCCGCTCTCGTACCACAACGGCACCGTCTGGCCGCACGACAATTCGTTGATCGCGGTCGGGCTCGCGCGGTACGGGCGCTGGCCGGAGGCGCAGCGCATCGTTCGCCGGATGGTGACCGCTGCGGCGTACTTCGGCTACCAGCTCCCGGAGGTGTTCGCGGGGCTCGCGCGCCAGGAGACGCCGTTCCCCATCGCCTATCCCACGGCGGCCCGTCCGCAGGCCTGGGCGGCCGGTACGCCTGTGCTCCTGCTCCAGGTGCTGCTCGGCCTGCGCCCCGACCGGGCGCGCCACGCGCTCGAGACTCTGGCGCCCCCGGAGCTGCCCTCCTGGGTCGGCCGTTCGCTCCGCCTGACCGGCGTGCGTGCGTTCGACCGGCAGTGGGACGTGCGCGTCGACGACTCACACGTCACAGTTGAGGAAGCCTGATGCGTATTGCGATCCTCAGCCCGGTCTGGTTCGCAGTCCCGCCGAGCGGGTACGGGGGAATCGAGTGGGTCGTCTCGTTGCTGGCGGACGGGCTCGCCGACGCCGGGCACGAGGTGACGTTGTTCGCCTCCGGCGACTCGCACAGCAAGGCCCAGCTTTCCTACGTGTTCGAGCGGGCTCCGAGCGAGCAGATCGGCAAGTCACTGCCGGAGCTTCGGCATGCGCTCGCCTGTTTCGAGCGCGCCGAAGAGTTCGACGTGATCAACGACCATGCGGGTCCGCTCTCGATCGCGCTCGGCGGCCTGGTGGACCAACCCGTTCTTCATACGGTTCACGGCCCGCTCGACGGCGAGCCGGGGCTCGTCTACGAAGGGCTCGGCCAGGTCGCTACGGAAGTCGGCCTGATCTCGATCTCGCTCAACCAGCGCCGGCCGAGGCCGGAGCTGAACTGGGCGGGCAATTGCCCCAACGCGCTCGACCTCCAGCTCTACCCGTGTCAGCTTCACCGCGGCGATTACCTGCTGTTTCTGGGCCGGATGAGCGCGGACAAGGGCGCCCACCGGGCGATCTGGGTCGCCAAGGAGACCGGACTGCCGCTCAAGCTCGCCGGCAAGAAGCAGGATCCTAAGGAGCACCAGTACTTCCACGAGCTGATCGAGCCTCACCTCGACGACCAGATCCAGTACCTGGGCGAGGTGACGCACGGCGAGAAGGTCGAGCTGCTTCAGAACGCGCGGGTCACTCTCTTCCCGATCGACTGGGAGGAGCCATTCGGGCTGGTCATGATCGAGTCGATGGCCTGCGGGACGCCCGTGATCGCGACGCGGCACGGTGCCGTTCCCGAGGTGATCGAGGACGGCGTCAGCGGGATCATCGTCGACGACTACCGGGAGATGCCCGCGGCGCTCGAGGGTGCCGACGCGCTCGATCCGCTCGAGCTACGGCGCTACGTCGAGGAGCGTTACGGCCCGCAGCGCATGGTCGAGGACTACCTGCGCGTCTACGAGGCCGCGGCGGAGCGCGCTTCGGCCTCGGTGTAGTCCGCGGCCGGAGCCCGGCGGAGCGAACGGACGTCTCCGACGGCCAGCATCGAGAGCGTGCAAAGTAGGACGAGCACGGCGCCGGCCCAGAGCGTCGTTTCAAGTCCGAAGGCCGCCGCCAGCGGGCCCGCCGCCGCAGCGCCGATCGGGATGAAGACGAAGGAGCCGAGCGCGTCGTAGGAGGAGACGCGCGAGAGCCGGTCCTGCGGGATCTGCTGCTGCATGGCTGTGTCCCAGAGGACCCCGAAGGTCTCCATTCCCACCCCGGCGACGAGGGCTGCGGCTGCGATCACCCAGACCGGAGCGTGGAGCGCGAGCAGGGCAAACAGCGGCGCGGCACCGGCGGTGCCCAGCGTCCCCACGAGCAGAATTCTCGAGGGACGCCAACGAAGCATCACGAACCCGGCTGCGATGAACCCGATCGTCTGAGCCGTGACGATCAGCCCCCATGACGCTGCGCCTCCGAGCGATTGCTCCGCCACGACCGGTCCGAGCACGTTGATGCCACCGACCTCGGCGGCATTCAAGAACGCGAAGGCGACAACGATCACCCAGAGCCAGGTGCGGGACCGGAACTCGCGCCAGCCGAGCGCAAGCTCCTTGAGAAAGTTCGGCGCCTCGATGCGCTGCCCGCGAGGCAGGTGCATGCCGGCTAGGAAGACGGCGCCTACGACGAAGCTCGCGGCATCGACGGCGATCGCCCAGCCGGGGCCGATGCCTGCAACGACGAAGCCGGCCGCCGCGGCGCTGCTGATCTGTGCGACGTTGAGAGCGAGCCGAAGCAGCGCGTTGGCCTCCTGCAGTTGCGTTGCCGGGACGGTCTGCGGGACGAGCCCTGTCGAAGCCGGGAAGAAAAAGGCCGTTGCTGTTCCGCCGAGCGCCTGCAGAGCCGCTAGCTGCCAGATCTCAGCGTTCCCGGTCAGCAGGAGGGCCGCCGTGGCGCCTTGCGCGATCGCACTGACGACATTGGTTCCGACCATCAGCGCGTGCCGGGGAAGCCGGTCGGCCCAGATTCCGCCGACGAGCATGAAGACAACCTGGGGGAGACTCCGGCTGGCTACGACGAGGCCGACGTCCGTCGTCGATCCGGTCAGTTCGAGAACGGCGAACGGGAGCGCCACGATCGCAAAGGTCGAGCCCGCGTACGACGTGACTCGCCCCAGGAACATGAGTCGAAACTCGCGCTGGGCGAGCGGGGCGAGTGCGCGCCTGACGCGCCCGCCGGACGTTGGCGGAATCACGCCACTTCGCGCCGCTTGTCCCAGTAACGCCGGAGCCCGGCGTAGGACTGCCACGGCGGCATCGCCTGCACGTACGCGGGAGCGTCGGCACCGAGCTCGTCGACTGTGGCCGCCTCGAACTCCTCCTCGCTTGCCCCGTTTCCAACCAGCGCCGTCCACGCCCGGAGCCGTTGCCGCAGCTCGGCCAGATGCTCACGCGGATCATCGGCGACGCCGAAGTGGATCAGTGCGAGTCGCTTCGGCTCCCTCCTGTCGAGCTCGTCCAGCGTCGACTCCCAGGTCGCAAGGTCGAACTCGGGCGGCGGCGTCGGCGGCAACACGAACGAGCTCGGCTGGATCCTGACCCCGGCCGCGTCGCCCGCATACAGCGTCCCGTCACGGTCGAGATAGCACACGTGGTGGAAGGCGTGCCCGGGGGAAGGGAAGCAGTCGAGGCCGAGCACGCGGTCGCCGGTCTCGTGCACGTTCTCCGTCGGCACGGGAGCCAGCTCTCCCCAGAGCGTGTCGAACTCGTCGCCGTACAGGCGGCGCGCGCTTTGCTCGAGGCGGCTCGGATCGACGAGGTGCGGTGCGCCGATCGAGGAGACATGGACTTGCAGCTGCGGATGCTCGCGGACGAGCACGCCCGCGGCGCCGGCGTGGTCGAGATGGACGTGGGAGAGCAGGAGGTGGCCGACGTCCGCGAGTTCGAGGCCGCGTTCAGCCAGTCGCTGCTTCAGCGCTGGAACGCAGGTGGCCGGTCCGCAGTCGAACAATGCCGGTCCCTCGGACGTGTCCAGCAGGTAGGCGCCGATCACCCGCTCGTGGCCGAGGTGCAGGAGGTCGAGCGGCTCGGGCGGCACGCCGTCGCTGTTCAGCTAAGCGCCCGAGGCCGTGGCCGACACTGCCAGCGCCACCTCGAGGTCTTCCAGCAAGTCTTCAGCCGACTCGAGCCCGACCGACAGGCGGACGAGGTTCGGTGGCGCCGCAAAGGGCGACTCGGCTGTCGACATGTGGGTCATCAACGCTGGTACCTCGATCAGGCTCTCGACGCCGCCCAGGCTCTCGGCGAGCTTCCAGATCTTCGTACGCTCCACCAGCGCGACCGCCTCGTCCTCGGACTCGGCGAGGAACGCGATCATGCCGCCGAAGTCGCGCATCTGGCGTGAGGCGATCTCGTGTCCAGGATGGTTGGGAAGTCCCGGGTAGAGCACCCTCTCGACGCGCGGGTGCCGGTCGAGGAAGCCTGCGATCGCCATTGCGTTCGCGGAATGCTGGCGCATCCGAACGGCCAGGGTTTTTGCTCCGCGCAAGACGAGCCAGCAGTCGAAGGGCCCGGGAACCGCGCCGAGCGACTTCTGCAGGAAGTAGAGGCGTTCGGCAATCGTAGGATCGCTCGTACCCACGAAACCGCCGATCAGATCCGAGTGGCCGCCGAGGTACTTGGTCGTCGAGTGGAGGACGACGTCGGCGCCGAGCGAGAGCGGCTGCTGCAGATACGGGGAGGCGAAGGTGTTGTCGACGACCACGAGCGCGCCGGCCTCGTGTGCCGCCTCGGCTGCGGCCCGGATGTCGATCACGTTCAGCAGGGGATTCGTCGGCGTCTCGAGCCAGACGATGCGCGTTCGCTCGTCCAAATGGGACGCGAGGTTCGTGCTGATCTCCTCGGCCGGAACCCACTCGAAGACGTAGCCCTTCGGCTCGTACACCTGGGAGAACATCCGGTAGACGCCGCCGTAGACGTCGTTCACCGAGACGACGCGGTCGCCGGGGCTGATCAGGTGCATCAGCGTCGTCGTGGCCGCCAGCCCGGAGGCGAAGGCGATGCCGTGCTCGGCGCCTTCGAGCGAGGCCAGGCAGGCTTGCAGCGCGCTCCGCGTCGGGTTCGAGGCGCGCGAGTAGTCGTAGCCTTTGTTCTCGCCGACCGCGTCCTGCAGGTAGGTCGACGTCTGGTAGATCGGCACCGTCAAGGCCCCGGTCGTGGGATCCGGCTCCTGGCCTGCGTGGATCGCGCGGGTTTCGAACTCCACGCTGGGAGTGTAGTTAGGCCCTCTCCCGGCTAGCTGAGCGGGAGAGCTGCGGTCAGCCGACGGTTACTACCCGCTCGGGAACGGTGCCGCGGTACTCCGGACCGAGCTTCTCCTCGAGCGTTCGCTCCAGCTCGCCGCTCAGTGCGAGCTGCTCGACGATGTCTGCGCCGCCGATCAGCTCACCGCGGACGAAGACCTGCGGGATCGTCGGCCAGCTCGAGATCGCGGAAAGCTCCTGTCGGATCCGTGGATCGGGCAGGACGTCGACCGTCGTCACCGGCGCGCCGGCCTGCCGCAGCGCCTCGAGCGCGCGCGAGGAGTTTCCGCACATGACGAACTGCGGCGTGCCTTTCATGAATAGGGCCACGTCTTCTGACTGGATCACATTCTCGATCTGCTCGCGAAGCTCGCTCACTGACTCCCTTTCGTTTGGATTCGCAACTCGTGAATCGTGCCATCCGCGAGGGGGGCTGCGAGAGCCTCGTTGACCAGCCGGTGCTGCTCGAGAAGCGGCAGACCGTCGAAGCGCGGGCTCGCGACTACGACCTGAAAGTGGTCGCCCCCGCCGGTGCGATCCTCGACGGTGAGCTCGGTCGCGTCCGGAAACGCCTGCTCGAGCAGGCTCCGAAGAAGCTCCACAGCCACGTCAGCTCCCGGAGTTCCCGCGCTGGTGGGCCAGGTACTCCAGCAGGTCCGAGCGGGTGATCACGCCGACCGGGCGCCCGTCTCGTGCGACGACGACCGCGTTCGTGCGGCCGGTGAGCGTGGGGAAGACCTCGTCCAGCGAGTCGCCGGCGTCGATCGTGGCCAGCGGCGGCTGCATCGCGTTCGCGACGTCCTCGTGCAGCGCGTCGGGGTTCTTGAAGACGCGGTCGAGCAGGTCTCGGTCCTGGAGCGACCCGACGACGTCGGCCAGGGAGTCAGAGGCGCCGTCGCGAACGACGGGCAGCTGCGAGATCGAATAACGCTGCATCAGCTCGATCGCCTCGCCCACCTTCTGGTGTGAGCCGATGACGATGAACTGCGGAACCTCGGCCTCCTCTGCGCGCTTGGCTTCCAGCACCGCACCGACCGTCGGCGCCAGGGTGCGGCGCTCCAGGAAGCCGTGGTCGAGCATCCAGTTGTCGTCGTAGAACTTCGAGAGGTAGTTGCGGCCGGTGTCGGGGATGATCGTGAGGATCTGCGCCTCGGGCCCGAACCGCGCAGCAATTTGGAGCGCTGCCCAAAGCGTCGTTCCCGCGGAGCCGCCGGCGAGAATGCCCTCCTCGCGGGCGAGGCGGCGTGCGGTAAGGAACGAGTCGCGGTCCGAGACGCGGACCCACTCGTCCACGACCTCCGGGTCCATGGTCTGCGGCCAGCTGTCTTTGCCGATTCCCTCGACGAGGTACGGGTGGACGCCCGCCTCGTCGTGGGCCGTGTAGACCGAGCCCTCGGGGTCGGCGCCGACGACCAGCACCTCGGCTTTGCGCTCCTTGAGAAAGCGGCCGACGCCGGAGATCGTGCCGCCGGTTCCTACCGAGATCACGATCGCGTCGAGCTCTCCGCCGGTCTGCTCCCAGATCTCGGGCCCGGTCACCTCGTAGTGGGCGTCGGGATTGGCCATGTTCGAGTACTGGTCTGGCTTGAAGCCTCCCGGGATCTCCTCCGCCAGCCGGTCGGAAACCGAGTAGTAGCTCTCGGGAGAGTCGGGAGGAACGGCGGTCGGGCAGATCACGACCTCGGCGCCATAGGCGCGCAGCAGCGCGATCTTCTCCTGGCTCATCTTGTCGGGCATCACGAAGATGCAGCGGTAGCCCTTGATCGCGGCCGCGATCGCGAGCCCGACGCCCGTGTTCCCGGAGGTCGGCTCCACGATCGTGCCACCTGGCTTGAGCTTCCCATCGCGCTCTGCCTGCTCGATCATCGGGAGGCCGATCCGGTCCTTGACGGAGCCGCCCGGGTTCAGGTGCTCGAGCTTGGCGAGCAGGGTCGGCTCGACGTCGCGTCCCAGCTTGTCCAGCCGGACGATCGGCGTCCCGCCGACGAGGTCGAGCAGCGTTGGGTAGTCGCGGGGCACTTCGCCCGCGAAGCTTAGACCGCCACCTCCGCTGCCTCGGGCTCGATGGCTTCGCCCGTGCGAATGCCCCGAAGCAGGATGAAGGCCGCGACTGCACCCGCGAGCGCCAACGCGAAGAGCGCCCAGAACGCCCACTGGTAGCCCGAGGTCGCGGCTTGCAGTGGGTTGTGGCCGTTGAAGTCCGACTTGAACCGGCTCGTGAAGATGGTGGTCACGATCGCAACTCCGATCGCGCCGCCGATCTGCTGGGTTGTATTCAGCAACCCTGACGCGAGGCCGGCTTGCGGTTGTGCGACCCCGGCGAGCGCGGCGATCGAGACCGGAATGAAGGTCAGCGCCAGGCCCGCCGCGAAGACGAGGTAGGCCGGCAGCAGGTTCGGCCAGAAGTGGCCGTTGACGGGAATCCGCGTGTACAAGTAGAGCGCAGCGGCGAGGGTGAGGAGCCCCGCGACGATCACCGGTCGCGCGCTGAAACGAGTAGTCAGGGCCTGCGCGACGCCGGCCCAGAGCACGGTCGTCCCGGCGGTTGCAAGGAACGTGACGCCGGTCTTCAGCGGCGACCAGCCGAGCACCTGCTGAACGTAGAGGGTGAGTACGAAGAAATTCGCGAAGATGACCATGCCCATCAGGAGAGCGACCACGTTTGCCGCAGTGAGCGAGCGATTGCGGAAGATCGAGAACGGCATCAGCGGCGCGGGCTCCCGCGACTCGATTACGACAAACGCCGCCAGCACGATGACCGAGGCGATCAGGAGCAGGATCGTCCGGGCGGAGCCCCAGCCGACGTCCGGAGCCTTCGAGATCGCATAGACGAGCAGCGCGAGTCCGCCGGTGACCGTGAGGGCCCCGGGAATGTCGAAACGCCGCTGGGCCGCCTCGACCCTGCTCTCCGGGATGATCCGCGGGGTCGCGGCGAGCACCAGTGCGCCAACCGGGATGTTGACGAAGAAGATCCATTCCCAGCCCAGGTACTTGACGATGATGCCGCCGAAGAGAACACCGGCCGCGGCGCCGGAGCCGCCCAGCGCGCCCCAGATCCCCAGTGCCTTGTTTCGTTCGGAGCCCTCCGTGAAGGTCGTGACGACGATCGAGAGGGCGGCCGGTGAGATGATCGCGGCGCCGAGACCCTGCACCGACCGGGCGGCGATCAAGAGTGCGGCGCTGTTGGCGCTCTTCGAGAGCCCACAGGCGAGGGACGCGAGCGTGAACAGGATCACCCCGGCCACGAAGATGCGCCGCCGGCCAAGCAGGTCGGCCATTCTCCCGCCGAGGAGCAGGAAGCCGCCGAACGTGATCGAGTAGGCGATGATCACCCACTCGACGGTCTGTCGGGTGATCTTCAAGTCGATCTCGATCGAGGGGATCGCGACGTTGACGATCGCGACGTCGAGAATCGTCATGAAGAAGGCCGTGCCGACCACGGCGAGGATCAGCCAGCGGCGCGGGTTTGGCTCGGCGGCTACATCGGTCAAAGCTTCCTCCCTCTCGGTCTTGCCCGGCACAACGTTTTCGGCTGAACGGCTATTCCGGTCCTAGGGAAGTTGCCAGAACGAGCCGGTCAAGCCAAGTCGATCCAGGATCGCCTGGTTCTCGTCGCGCGTATGTGGCCCCCAATCTGGCGCCAGGCGGTCGCTCCACCAGGCGTGCGCGAGATCGCACAGCTCCCCGGCGGTCATCGTTGCTCCGGGGTGGTGGCGGCGCTGTTCGAGCCATCGTCCTACGTGCTCTTCCGACCGGAAGAGATTCATGGTGCTTCAGGTGAAGACGATGTCGTCCCACCACTGCACCGCGGGAACCGCTACGTGAAAGACGTACTCGTCGGGGACGGGGCGTTCGTCGCGGATCTCGATCTCGATCGGGTCGCCGCAGTCCGGGCAGGCGCTCGAGACGTGGCCGTCGACGTGGAGAGCGGCCGGGATCCCGAAGGCGTCCCAGGCGCAGTTTCCGTACCAGGAGCGGCCTCCGGCCTCGACTCGATATGGCGTCGGGACCGCCGAGAACGGGTTTGCCATCCGGATCTCGGCGCCGTCCGGCTCGAGCACGATCGCGTGTGCGTCGTGGAGCCGGCGCAGTGCCGTTTGGACTTCGTCTCCCAGCTCTTCCCGCAGCTCGGCGAGCGTCGGCGCCCGCCCGAGCTCGACGAACCGTCGGTAGACGTGGTTGCGGATCCGGATGTCGCTTTCGTCCATCAGCGCGCGACCCGGCTCCGCGGGGCGTGTCCCGGTGCCAGACCCGAAGACACGCCCCAAACAGACAAAATGCCTGCAATCGGCTGCTTTCGCGGCGAAGTTGCGGACGTGTCCGCAGTTCGTTTTGGTGCCAGGCACCAGGACACGCCCGGTGAGGACAGGTAGCTAATGACGGAAGTGCCTGCGGCCGGTGAAGACCATCGTCGCGCCCGCTTGCTCGACTGCGGCGATCACTTCCTCGTCGCGCTTGGAGCCGCCGGGTTGGATGAAAGCTGTAACGCCGGCACGAAGCGCCAGCTCCGGCCCGTCCGCGAACGGGAAGAAGGCGTCCGAGGCCAGCACCGAATCGGCTAGCCCATGCCCGTGCTCGCGCGCCTTCTCGAGCGAGATTCGCACCGAGTCCACGCGGCTCATCTGGCCGGCCCCGATTCCGAGCGTCTGCAGGTCCCGCGCCAGCACGATCGCGTTAGAGGTCACGTGCTTGCAGACGCGCCAGGCGAAGAGGAGGTCGCCCCACAGCGTTTCGCTCGCCGAGCCGCAGACAACCTCCATCCCCGCGCGGTCCTCGATGTCCCAGTCCCGATCCTGGACGAGCAGGCCGCCGAGCACGCGCTTGAAGTCCAGCTCGCCGGGAGCGTCGCGCCTCCGCTCGCGGTCGACGAGAATCCGCGTCGCCGGTTTCTGGGTCAGCGTCTCGAGCGCCCCCTCCTCGTAGCCGGGCGCGAGCAGGACCTCGACGAACTGCTTCACGAGCAGGTCGCCGAGCTCATCGGAGACGGGCCTGTTCAACACGACGACGCCGCCGTAAGCAGAAACAGGATCGCCCGCCAGCGCGCGCTCGTACGCGTTCTCGATCGACCCGGCGACCGCGACCCCGCAGGGATTCGCATGCTTGACGATCACACAGGCGGGAAGCTCGAATTCGCGCAGGCAGAGCCGTGCCCCGTTCAGGTCGTTGAGGTTGTTGTACGAGAGCTCGCGCCCGTGCAGTTGCTCGACTCGCGAAAGGAGGTGCCGCCTGGCACCGATCTCGGCGTAGTAGGCGGCGCGCTGGTGGGGGTTCTCCCCGTAGGAGAGATCGAGCTCCTTCTCGAAGGCCGGGATCAGCCGGTCGGGGAACGTGTCCCGGTCCATGAACCAGGCTGCGATCGAAGCCTCGTAGGCAGCGGTGACCGAGAATGCTTCGGCTGCGAGATCGCGCCGCGTGTCGAGCGAGAGCTCGCCGTCGCGCCTCAGCTCACATCGCCGGCCCGCCGATGTCGATCACCTCGACGGCGTCCTCCTCCCGCACTCCGTGCCGCGCCACGGTCTCGCGGAACGGATAGAGGTTGACGCAAACGAGGTCGAACGGCTCGATCTCGTGCTCCTCGAGCGCCGACAGGTCGTCTGGCCGGTCGCGCCGGGCCAGGATTGCGGCGTGGATTCGCGGGTGAAGCGTCTTGACCCGGCCGCCGAGCAGCTCCGGCACCTGCGTGACCTCCTCGATCCTGGTCGTGGGGATCCCCATCTCCTCGAGGTACGCGCTGGTACCGCCGCTGGAGACGATCTCGACCTCGAGGTCGGCCAATCCCTGAGCGAACTCGTCAAGTCCGGACTTGTCGTGCACGGAGATCAGCGCGCGCTTGATCACGCCGACGCCGCCGGCGAGGCGAGCTTGCCGTCGAGGAAGAGCCGGACCGCTCGAGGCAGCAGGCGGTGCTCGACGGCCTGGATCCGTGCGTGCAAGGTCTCCGGCGTGTCGCCCTCGAGGACCGCCACTGCCTCCTGAAGCACGATCGGCCCAGTGTCGATTCCCTGGTCGACGAAGTGCACGGTTGCGCCCGTGACCTTGACTCCGTGCGCGAGTGCGTCCTCGACGGCGTGCGCGCCAGGGAAGGACGGAAGCAGCGAGGGGTGGATGTTCAGGATCCGCCCGGGAAAGCGGTCCAGAAACGGGTCGCTCAAGAGGCGCATGTAGCCGGCGAGGACGACCAGCTCTACCCCACGTTCGCCGAGCCACTCTGCCAGCTCCTCGTCGCGGCGTTCCCGGCTCTCGAACTCGGACGCCGGAAAGGCGCCGGCCTCGATCCCGGCCTTCGCGGCGCGGTCGAGGCCTTTCGCCTTCGTGTTGTCGGAGGCCACCGCGACGACCGGCAGGCCGGCGTCGAGCAGCGCCTGGAGGTTCGTTCCCTCGCCGCTGACCAGGACGCCGATCACCGGATCTCGCCGATCACGAGCTCTCTGCCTGCCTGACCGGCAGGCACGACCGCGCAGAAGCCGATGCCGAGGTTGAAGACCTTTCGCAGCTCCGTCTCGTCCACGTGCCGCGCGAGCCAGTCGAAGACGGGCGGCCGCTCCCAGGCGTCCCAATCGATTGCGGCCTCCCGCCCAGCCGGCAGCACACGCGAGAGGTTGCCGAGAATGCCGCCGCCGGTCACGTGCGCGAGCGCCCGCACGTCTGCTCGGCCACGGAGGGCCTGCACGTCTTCGAGATAAAGCCGCGTCGGCGCGAGCAGGTCAGGGCCGTCGTAGTCCTCTTCCTCGAGCACCCGCCGCACGAGCGTGAAGCCGTTCGCGTGGACTCCGGCCGATGGAAATCCGACGACGGCATCGCCGGCTTCGACGCGGGTTCCGTCGATCAGCTCCGTGCGCTCGACGATCCCCACGCAGGCAGCCGCAAAGTCGAGCTCGTCTTCGCGGTAGACGTCCGGCAGCTCGGCCGTTTCGCCGCCGACGAGGGCGACACCGGCTAGCCGGCAAACCTCCGCGGCCCCTTCGACGAGCTCGGCGACTTGCCCCAGGTCGAGGTGGGCCGAGGCGACGTAGTCCAGTAGGAGCAGCGGCCTCGCGCCCGTCGTGATCACGTCGTTGATGCAGTGAGCCGCCATGTCGGCGCCGCAATTGCGGAGCGCGCCGCGCGGTCGGGCGACGATCGGCTTCGTCCCGATCGAATCCATCGAGGCCGCGAGAACCGTCTGCTCGTCGAGTGGGTAAAGACCCGCGAAGGCCCCAAACCCCTTGGTTCCGGTCGACTCGACGGCGTTTCGGAGCCGCTCGACCACGGCCCCGGCTGACGCGAGCGAGACCCCGGCCTGCGCATAGGTCTTGCGGCTCACAAGCCGAGTTTATTTGGCTTTGCGGCTACCCAAACAGCTCGCCGTCGAGCTGCGGCCGGCCCGGCGGGCCGCCTTCGATGAAGCGGATGAATGCGTCTCCGACATGCACGCTGTGGTCGTCCATGACCGCGTCGAAGAGACCGGCGAGCGCGCCGGCCTGCGCGCCTGGATCCTCGGACTTCAGCCGCAGGCCGGCCAGGCGCATGGTCTCTCCCTCGGCTAGCAGCTCGTCGATCCAGTCTCGCGGGGGATGGATCTCGACCCGGTAGCCGGCTCCGGTTGCCACGAAGGTGCGCCGGCCCGGGTACTCCTGGACGCGAAGCTCGAGCCTCTTCGCGCGCTCCATCACGTCGAGGAACTCGTCCTCGTCCAAGGCGAAGCCGACGTGATCGATGCGGGGTAGGTCCCATTGGCCCGGTTGGACGACGACGTTGACCGCGCCGCGCTCGAGCTCGGAGAGCCGCAGGCGAAAGTCCAACTCGTCGAGCTCCTCCCAAGGG
>WNGJ01006565.1_pt1 | contig 18112 bp, 12 predicted proteins | sample 5400611 | NCBI WGS metagenome assembly WNGJ01 (sample SAMN13153375, study PRJNA577476) | soil metagenome | isolation source: 40 cm soil or saprolite under Garry oak tree replicate 1 | place: USA:California | collected 2016-06-15 | reverse complement strand
CGCATCGGTGAAATTGTTGGCCTGCAAGAGCCGCGCGTAAGTCGCATAGATCAAGGCTACGTCGTTGTCGAAGTCGATTTGCGAATAAGGCGTTTGAGATTTACGAGCGATTTGGGTTTCTATTGAGGGCGAATCCCCAAGCGAAAAGTCGGCCATACGCAACGCCACAATTTCAGCAAAAGCTTCCGGCGTTTTACCTGCGCGCTGAATCTCACCAATGAGAGTCGCGATGGTATTAATGCAGCCTTCACGATGTGCGAGCGGCCTTATAGCGTTTAGTTGGCCTGTGACCGCCAACTGCTTAAGGACCTGGGAAACCAGACTGCGCCTGAGCGGCAGCTCTTCACGGTCGATGGGAAGGCGAGGCGCGAGACGAGCGCCGGATTCCTCGTCAATCGCGGTCGAAAGAATTCGTCTTACGAATCCACGGAAGAGGTAGACCGGGAGCTCGCCCCAGAGTCCGGCATTTTTTGAGCCATCAAGAATCCGTTCATTGACGAGTTCCAGCAGCGGATGAGAGGCGGCGAGGTAGAGAAACTCATTAGCCTTGCCTGCCGCGACAAATTGAGAACAACGCTCAATTAGACGAGAACGATTGTCGCCGAGGAGAGGACCTAACCAGATTTCTTTTGACACAACTTTATCCACAGATTACGCAGATTTCACAGATTCAAAAGGGCCGTCGTTATCAACTGCAGATCTCAGCTAGCCTGAACACATGGTTTGGTCTGCGTAATCTGCGTAACCGGCGCACAACTCCATCTCAGCTTTCACCACCAGCTACACCCTTCGCATTGAGCAGCGGTAGTGAATCTTCATCACTGGTTTCCGTTTCTCCGGCAACTAAATCCGGAAACAATCCGCCTTCATCTAAAGCCAGAGGCCGTGTCACTTCGTCGATCTGCTCTGTAGCTCCGATCTCCCGTTCCCCGAATGCGTTCTCAACAAGGTTAAGCGGCAATCTCTTGCTTGCCTTCGCTCCCAGCTGCAGCACGCGTTCTGCCCGGCTAATCAAATTCCCTTTGCCGGAAGTCAACTTATTATGCGCAGCATCATAACTATCCTGGGTTTGCCGGAGTTTCAAACCGATGTCCTTCAAATCTTCAACAAACCCAACAAACTTGTCGTAAAGGGCGCCAGATTGCGTGGCAATCTCCATGACGTTTCTCTTCTGCTGTTCCTGCCGCCAGATATTTCGGACGGTGCGCATGGTGGCCAGGAGAGTCGATGGACAGACAATCACAATTCGTTTCGCAAATGCGTCATCAAAGAGCGTGGGGTCTCGCCGCACCGCAACAATGAAAGCGGGTTCAAGAGGAACAAACATCAAAACAAAGTCGAGGCTGTTTAGCTTGTAGTGATCTTGATAGGATTTCAGATCCAGTTCCTTAAGGTGCACTCTGATTCCCGCTATATGTTTTCTTAACTCCAACTCGCAGTCAGCTTCATTTTCAGATGAACAATGTCGTAGATATGCCGCCAGGTTTATCTTCGAATCGATGACCAGATGACGATTCTCCGGCAAAGTAACTATCACATCCGGTTGAGAGCGCCGTCCGTCCTCTGCGGTCAACGTTTCTCGAATTGAATACTCACGATCTTGAACCAGGCCCGCTTTCTGCAGAATCTCCTCGAGAATAAACTCGCCCCAATTGCCCAGTGTTTTCGACTGGCCCTTTAACGCGTTGGTCAGGTTAACGGCGTCCTGGTCCATCCTTTCATTCAGCCCGCGCAATCTCTCAATTTCGTCTCGAAGAGAAACTCGCTGTTGCGATTCCAGGTCATAGGTCTGCTCAACCTTTTGCTTGAATTCAGAGATTTGATCGCCCAGTGGTTTAAGTAATGCGCCCAAATTAATCTGGTTCTGCTCGGTAAATCTCCTGCTCTTGTCTTCAAGGATCTCATTAGCTACATTCTTGAACTCGGTTCCAAGCACTTCCCTAAATGCAAGCTTCTCTTGATGGGCCTTTTGTTGCTCGGATAGCCTGACTCCAGCGGCGGCAACTTGAGCGTTAAGCGAGGAGCATTCTGCTTGCAGGTTGGAAATCCGCTCATCCTTCGTCCTTATCTCGGAAAGAGCGGCTCCCAAATTCGCGCGATTTGCAGAAACGCGCTCACGAAGGATTAACCATGCGACGAGGGCCCCTGCGGCAATGCCGACTAACAACATTAAGATCGTCACAACCATTTCTTTCTCCCGGGAGTTTCAAGGGTTTCGGAGAAGTAAGTCTACCAGAAGATGTTGCGAACATGAAACAGCGTCGCGCTTGCGGGCCAGAGCAGGCTTAGCGGCCAAAACAACCTACGATCCGCTCGTAAACTTTTCGCGTGACGCGCACGTCGTTGAGATTGTACTCGCGAATCTCCGCGAGCTTGCCAGCCTGGTAAAGTTCGAAAACCTTGCTTCCTTCGGCCGTTGCTGTTTTGCTCGACTCGATGCCCAGCGCCCACGCGATATCGTCAAGACTGACAAAACGCTTCGCTCCCAACCACCACGCATGCATCGTGTCGAATACTCCTCGAACTCGATACTCACCGAGATCAACCAGCGGTCCGGCGGAGATGCAATGAACCAGGCAACGCTGGAAAATAAACGGTAGATCGAAGCCAATAATGTTGTGGCCAACGAGTTCGTCCATGTCCGGATCGAAGCCCTTCATGTAATCGAGAAATGCCAGCAGTGATTTGTTCTCGTCCTGCTCGGCGCCGTTTTCGTCGATGCCAAAGACACGCTCAGTTTCGCGTTGCGCCACGCCGCCCAAGTCGAAACCTGCAACCGGACCTTCGTGAACGGCAATTGAAAGTATGCGGCCTGAAGTTGCGCTCAAGGATCCCAATTGATAACAGCGCTCTTCTTCGACGACGATATCTTCGAGATAGCGTTGTTGCTGTTCGAGTCGCATGTTACCAAGCTTCAGCAATTTTTCGAGTTGCGGCCCTACCCGTTCACGGAAGTCTGGGAGTGTCAGTGTTTCGATGTCCATCGTGTACGCACGAGGCAGCAATGGTTCCGCGCCCTGATACTCGCGATACTGGTCAATCGTGATGGGGCGATACTCGGCGACTACAAACTGCGGGCGGTCCTGAAAAGTTTCGAGCCGTCCCGTGATGCCCCACAGTCCGGGCTTGATCTCTTTCCAAACTTCGAGCGTCTCTCCCCAAATCCTCAAGGCGAGCGAGCCGGTGGCATTGCGCGCCGTAGCATCGTAGAAACGTTTTCCCTGCTGCGTTCGTTTTTCCCGCACTGACGTAATGACAACGATCAACCACAGGTCTTCTGCGTGAGGAATTTCGGGGATGGGAATGTTTCCGCGCATACTTGTTTTCGAACGAGGGCGATCTATTTCAATTATCTATTCTATACCGCGGCTTCGATAAATGACTGCTCGCCAACCTTTTTTGGTTTTATATTTTTCAGACGGCTGACAAATCAAATGCAAACGTTGCCCCGAGCGCGAAAGAGTGGAGGCAAGGCCCGCCTTCTTCACGTTTGAGGCTTTTTAGTTTTGTGATGAAATCAGATTGAAGGGCTTTCGAGCGGAGGAACGCGAGGCCGCTGCAAGCAGCTCAAGGTCGGGAAGGCGGGCTTGCTCCCGCGTTTTTTCTACGGCGCTCAACTTCAGACTCCATCTTTCCAGTCAACATCAACCAAATCATTTTGTAGTCGCCGATGAACGACCAAAGCGGATACCGAAACGTGGCCGGCTTGTTCTTTTCAATGAAGAAATGACCAATCCACGCCGCGCCGTAACCAGGAATCAGCGCCAGCGGAAAAAGCCACCACCTGCCGACAAGGAACAAGTAAACGACGACGCCAAGTGCGATTGTGGTGCCGAGGAGGTGCAGTAGACGTGTGGGTGGCTTGCTATGTTCGGCAACATAGTGAGGCCAGAATTCGGAGAATGAATTGTATTGTCGTGTGGGCATACGATTGAGCGAAAATTTCAGAAATCTTTGATTCAAATGGCACTCATGGGGATTTCTTCTATGCTTTCAACTGTTATCTTCACCAGGCAGCGGTGGCAAGCCAGCCTTCCCAACCTTAGAGATTCTGTAACTAGCGTGGTTTGTCCGTTGAAAGCCTTTCCGTCAAGAATCATAAATCAACTCAAATCATCTCAGGGTTGGGAAGGCGGGCTCGCCCCCGCGGTTTGCCAACGAGTCTCGCCTATGTGGTTGAGAAAAGTTGCATGAATTGCGACAGTTCGAGCGGCTCCGCGCTAATCAGTTTCAGGTTCTCTTCCACGTGTTCAATTCTGCTCATGCCTACCAGCGCGGTGCAAATGCCGGGGCTCGAACGAACGAATTGTATCGCTGTTTGCGCGTCGGTCGGCAGCGAACCCAGCGTTTCGCGAAGATCATTCGGCAAACCCTGCGCCACCCGGCCCTGGAAAATCGAGGCACTCGAAATGACGGTTAATCCCAGCGCTGATGCTGCTTCAAGGGTGGAGACTTGCTGGCCATCGACAACCTGATTACTTAACGTAAGCGCCTCCGGCATGCCGAGGTTAAAAGGCATTTGAATGAAACGAAATCCGTGTGATTCTCCGCCAGCCTCACGGGCTATGTCTACCATGCGCGCCAAAGAATGATAACCACCAGACGCGCCGGATGAACTCGGCACGCGAAAGCCGTTCCAGGTGGCAACTCCATAAAACCTCAACTTGCCGCCGCCGCGATTCTTTTCCAACGCCTCAAAGGCCGCGCGCAAACGCGCAAAGAACTCTCCCTCTGAAACGTGTCCAAGCTGCGATTCCGGATTGTGGATGTAATAAACATCGACGCATTCTAGATTCAAATTGCCAAGCGATTGTTGCAGCTGGTTCTGCAAATATGCCGGCGTCATGCAATGACTGCCACCCACGATATCTTCAAAACCGGCTATTCCAGGTTTGACGAAAGTTTCTTCAACATAGTGGCGGATGTCGCGCGGCGGCGCGCCATCAAACGGCAGATAGCCACCCTTCGTGCAGATAACTATTTCAGTGCGCGAGACGCCCTTTGCTTCAGTCAAGTTTCGCAAGGCAGCGCCAATCGCGCGCTCGCTTCTCTGGAAGCGATAGTTTGCCGCCGTGTCAATAACATTGGCGCCCAGTTGCACAGCCCGTGCGACCGCAGCGGTATAACGCGCGTCAGTCTCGTCGTCGGCGTTGCCCAAATACGTGCCGATGCCAATCGATGACAGCCAGAGGTTCTGCTGTTTTCGAAAGTGATCCCGGGCAGCGCTGCCGGCAAAACGCTCGCGATAGCGCGTCGTACCTTCCATTGTGGCGGAGCCTTGGAGTGACATAGACAAACGGAAATAAGAATGCGAGTGTCAAACTATACGCAGTTGCTCGGTATCGTCGCAAGAGTTCAGCGCAACTCGTCGCTTGAGCTTTGGTGTGTTAGCTTTGATGCATCTTATTAAACTGACCAGCTCGTTTAGACAGCGGACTTGTCCGCCCGCGCCGCGGGTCACAAGTGCCCAATCTAAACGGCCCAGATGACCGGAAGAAACGTTTCAGGACGATAGTTTATGAACCACTTTCTCAACTGGCGCGAGCATGTCGGGTCGCAAGCAGAAAAATTTTACAAGACGACTTTGTGGCAGGGCGACCACCTAATGATCGGACTAAACTGTTTGGAGCCGGGACAAACGCAGCAGGTTCATGCGCATGATGGCGCCGACAAATTCTATTTTGTCCTGGAAGGACACGGAAAATTTACGGTGGGAGATTCAGAGATGGAAGTAGATAACGGATCGCTGGTCGTTGCACCGGCGGGAATTCCGCATGGCGTCACAAACAATGGGAGCGTTAGCCTGTCGCTCCTCGTTACGATTGCGCCACCTTTCAAATGAGCAACAAAGAAAGGTCACGCAAGCGATCGCGACCAGCGGGATCTTCTCTCGACATCTCGGAGTCGGAGATGCGCGAGCTCTCGTCCCAGGTTACGCAACTGGTGACAGAATATTTCTCCGAAGTTTCAACGCTGCCTGTGTTTCCCGCAACTTCAGGAGGTAAAACAGTTGAGAAATTAGGAACATCCCTGCCGATTGAAGGCAAGCCGATCGACAAATTACTTAATGACTGCCGCGTCATCATTGAGAATAGCCGGCACAACGGCCATCCGCGATTCTTCGGTTACGTGGCTTCACCTGCCACCGCGCCCGGCGCCTACGCCGACCTTATCGCCTCCACATTAAATACAAACCTTACCTCATGGCGTTCCGGCCCAGCGGCCACTGAGATTGAACGCACCGTCATTGGTTGGCTCGCATCACTCATTGGCTATGCCGACAAAAATCGCGAAGCCCACGGACTGCTGACGAGCGGCGGCTCGATGGCCAACCTGACCGCGTTAATGATCGCTCATCGTGCGAAGGCAGCGAAAGATGTGGGTTCAACCGGCTTGTGGAATTCCGTCGCTCCAATGACTCTCTACGCTTCCGACCAGATTCATATGTCGATACCGAAGGCGGCTGACATTCTTGGTCTGGGCCGGGCACAAGTGCATCTGGTTGACTCTGACGATCGTTTTCGCATAAACGTTTCGTCATTGCGCCGGACTTTGGCGACCGATCTTCAAAACGGCATGAAACCGTTCTGCGTAGTAGCCAGCGGTGGAACTGTTAACACCGGCGCCGTCGATCCGCTGCAGGACATCGCTGAAGTCGCAACTGAATTCGGTCTCTGGTTCCATATCGATGGTGCTTACGGCGTCCTCGCCGCACTCGATAAGACGAAGAGTCCGCTCTTCCGCGGTCTAGAGCGCGCAGATTCTGTGTCGCTCGATCCACACAAATGGCTCTATGCACCGATTGACGCCGGCTGTCTTCTGTTTCGCGACGAAACTCTTGCGCGCGAGGCGTTCGCTTTCGAGGGCGCCGACTATATCAAGGTGCATGAACAGAATGCCGACGAAGCTTTTGCGTTTTGGAATTATGGGCCGGAACTATCGCGGCGATTTCGCGCGCTAAAGATTTGGTTGACGCTGCGCTATTACGGTGTGCGACGGATTGCCGCAGCGATTAGCGAAGACAATGCTTTGGCAGCTTACCTGGGCGATCAAGTTGCCGCGGCATCGGATTTTGAGTTGCTCGCGCCGCCGGAGTTGAGTATCTGTTGCTTTCGTTACGTACCTGCCGCATTGCAGGCAAGACTTCAAGCCGGTGATAACGAAGACTGGCTCAATGCAGAACTGAATCAACTCAATACCAATATCATGAACGCGATTCAGCGCGGCGGTCGTGCTTATGTTTCGAGTGCGACGATACGAGGGAAGTTTGCGCTGCGCGCTTGTATTACTAACTTCCGCACTACTCGCGCCGACATCGACCAAACGCTTCAGATCATTCGTGATGCAGCGCGAGAGCTGGAGGCAAAGTAACCCGGAGCGAAAGGTTTGAATTTGACCAATCGCGGCTCAGCCGCCGCACAGTGCGGAAAGACTTCGCCTTTCCGTTAGCTCACTCCTGTCGTGAGGCTATGCCTCACTGATGGAGGCGCAGCCTCCAGGAATTTATGAGCAGGAACGGTAAGGCAGAGCCTTACCGTCCTGTGCTGCGGCCGAGCGAAGGCTGTCATACTGATAAATGAAATCAGCTGACCCACAAACCTACGATCATGAGTTGCGCATCGCTCTCGAACTGGCGCGGGAAGCCGGCGCTGCCATCCTGAATTTCTATGAGGGGCCACTCGATATTCAACAAAAGTCTGATGACAACGATCGCGAGCCGGTTACCCAAGCGGACCGGGTCGCGAACGAGATCATTGTCGAGCGACTGCGACAGGAATTTTCCGGCGACGGCATTCTTGCCGAAGAATCTATTGATACTTCTCACCGCCTCGACAAATCTCGCGTCTGGATGATTGACCCGCTCGATGGCACCACCGGCTTCATCGAAGGAAACGGCGACTTTGCAGTACAGATCGGGCTAACAGAAAACGGGGAATCTGTGCTGGGCATAGTTTACTTGCCGCTGACCGGTGTCTTATATCGCGCTGTTCGTGGTCGGGGGACGCGGCTTGAACGTGCCGATTACCAACCCGAGCAGGTCCGCGTATCTGATCACCATGAAATCTCAACCATGCGATTGGCCGCCAGCCGCTCACATCGCAGCCCGCGCATGGACAAAGTTGTTCGGGCTTTCGGTTTTAAAGAAGAGGTCCGGCGCGGCTCGGTAGGAATTAAAGTTGGCTTAATCGTCGAACAGCAGTGCGACGTTTACATCCACCTCTCGCCGCGCACCAAACAGTGGGACACATGCGCGCCGGAGATCATTCTCCATGAAGCGGGCGGGCGCCTGACCGATCTCTTTGGACAGAACCTGCAATACAATAAAGCCGGGCTGCAAAACCTCAATGGCATTGTCGCGAGCAATGGCGTGGCCCACCCGCAAATCATTGAATCACTCCAACCCCTGCTGGTTGAGTTTGGCCGCGCGCCGGTGGAATAGACTCCTGGTTGGCTGAATTACTAAAACCGGAAAAGCTTCTCTTGCTGGGTCCTACTCTTCTGCATTCTGCCCCTTCGTTTTCTGGTCTGATCCGCGGCTAATAATGCAAGCGAAATAGCAAGTCATGCGGTAATATCTCGATGCCAGATTCCTTGCTGGGAGCCCTCTATTGCCTATTCGTCCGAAATTGTTTCTCACGTTCCTGGGTCTTTGCCTGATTCCGCTCGTTCTCGTGGCGCTGGTCAACTACTGGAGTGGGATGCATATTGCCGGAGATGCGCTTCAAACCATTCAGGAAAGCAAGCTGGCAGAATTCGAAGGCGCTGTAGCGGAACTGTTGAAAAAGGATCGGAACCAGCTGGTCAGGCTAAGCAGATCCACGGCACTTGATGAGTACCTCCAGTCGTGGTCACAGGGCCTTACTAACGCGCCGGGGAGCCGACCGCTTCCGGCCGATGCGAGCGAAGACGTCACCGATCACGCAGCCGCGTCAGGCGTTGTTCCCTCAGCCTTGAAAGCCAGGATAGGATCGCTTTTGGACAGTCGTCCTGAGATAACAAGCATCTCTCTTTTTGATCGGAATAGTCCCATCTTTTTGGCGGAACGTCAGGCCGACAACGACGAGCCGATTTTCCATGTCAAGGATTTCCTCTCGGACCAACCGCAGCCGGATCATGATGTTTGGAATACGCCGGTGGTTTCTGAGCCGGTGTTTATGTCTCCAGTTTCGACTGGGACATTCGGCGCTCGAATCGATTACACGGTTCCGGTTTTCGGTGGAAAACAACAAACAAACAATCCGCGAGCAGCATTGATCGAAGAGTTAAGCCTCGATCCAATCTTTTCCGAAGCGGCACGGGAGAATAAAAACACTACGAACGACGTCGCGGTGGAGAGCAGCCAACCCATCGTCTTTATCGTGATAGATCGCTCCGGAAGAATCCTGTATCACTCTAACGAAGCTTTGAAGCACCAGCAGGTAAGCGACTCGATCGGCTATTTCCAGCCGGTGGCAAACAAGATGTTCGCGAGTCTCCACGGCAGCGGAAGTTTTATTTCGCCCAAAGGTGATACGTATACAGTCAGCTACACGAGGATTCCTTTTCTCGATGTGTCCGTGGCCGCGGCGACGAATTACGACCAGGCGGTCGCCGACCTTCGCCTTGTCGGGAGGCTGGGTTTGCTTGCATCGATTTTGCTTGCAACGCTGGCTGCCGCATTGTTGACTTTCTATTGGCAACGACATTCCCGCGGTCTGGAACGCGTCACGGAAGGCATCGAGGCGATCGCCAAAGGGCAATTGGACCATCGTATTGATTTGCAATCCAGCGACGATCTTCGTCCGCTGGCAGACAATCTTGGCTTGATGACCAAACAACTTCGCGATCAGATCGCTCGTGAAGCTGAGACAAGACAGTTTCAGTCGTTCGTGCGATTGTCTGCAATTCTCACGCACGACTTGAAAAACGCAATCGAGGCTCTATCGCTAACAGTAGCAAACATGGAATGGCATTTTGACAACAAAGAGTTTCGTGCCGACGCAATGAAATCTGTTACGGGCGCGACTAACAATTTGCGAGCGCTGGTGGCTCGTCTCACCAATCCGGTGACCACCTTAAGCGGTGAACACAAGCGGCCGCAGCCAATCGATTTGGTTCCTATGTTGAAACAGGTAGTCTCGATGATTGCCGAGCCTTTTCGTGGAAAACATGAAATCAAAGTAGACCTTCCCGAGTCTCTTTTTGCCCTGGTCGACAGCGAACGAATGAACAAGGTCGCTGAAAATCTAATCATCAACGCGCTCGAAGCGATGAACGTGGAAAAGGGCACTCTGACTATCTCGGCTGGTACAACTGATGATGGCAAACCGTTCTTTAGCGTCGCCGACACTGGCGAAGGAATGAGTCCGCGATTCATCGAAGACAAACTCTTTCACCCATTTGCTACTACCAAAAGAAGAGGCGTGGGCCTCGGTCTCTACACCTGCCGTGAGGTAGTAATAGCCAATGGTGGATCGATTGAGGTCGACTCGCAGCAAGGCGTTGGTACAGTATTTAGGGTCGTGTTACCATCGGCGGCAATCGACCAGAGCGGCGAAATACAGCCGCGAAATCAGTCTCACAGTTAGTTTTATCCAGACATTACATATTGTTCTTAGAAGCGCTCGCAGTCGTTTGACGAAGTCGAGATGGGCAAAGCGAATCAACCTGGGGAAGGTCTACCTAAAGAAACTATTCTCGTGGTAGACGACGACGAGTCGGTGCGTCATGCACTGCTCTGGACGCTAAATGTTGATTACCGCGTGCTCGAAGCTGCTTCTCGCCTGGAGGCCAACACGCTGCTGCAACACGAAAAGATTGACGTCGTCGTCAGCGATCTCCACTTACCGCCGCACATCGAAGACATTAGTGAAGGCCTGGCGATCATCGAAGCCGCGCGCGATCGTGATCCGCCGGCGCAGGTTGTCGTGATTACGGGCACTGACTCAAAACACGCCGGCCTCGAGGCGGTCAAGCGTGGCGCCTACGGCTTCTTCGAAAAACCGCTGGATGCTGCCGAGGTCCTTCACATCGTCAAGCAAGCGGCTCGGATGCGCCAACTGGAAGTCGAAAACGCGCGCTTGCGTGACGAGCTGGTGGGAGCACGCGGGTTTGGACGATTGATTGGATCAAGTCATTCGTTGGAGAAAACGCTCAAACAGGCGCGCGCCGTTGCCGACACCAATGCGACTGTTCTGATCATCGGCGAAAACGGTACCGGAAAAGAAATGCTTGCTCGCGCCATCCACGAAGCGAGCTCGCGCGCCCGTGCGCCTTTTGTCGCGGTGAGTTGTGCGGCGTTGCCGGAATCTCTGATTGAATCGGAATTATTTGGCCATGAGAAGGGAGCATTCACGTCGGCAATGCACGCGCGCGCCGGTAGATTTGAGTTGGCCGATGGCGGCACTTTATTTCTCGACGAGATTGTGGAGTTGTCGCCCAATGTTCAGGTTAAGCTGTTGCGCGTTTTACAGGAGCGCGCTTTCGAACGCGTTGGGGGAACGAAAACGTTGAACGTCGATATTCGGTTGATCGCCGCCAGCAACCGTGATCTGGAAACTGAAGTTGAAGGCGAGAACTTTCGCAGAGATCTTTTCTATCGCCTTAACGTGGTGCCGTTGGTGTTGCCGCCGCTGCGCGAGCGCAGAGAAGACATCCCGGGTTTGGCAGCACACTTCGCGGCAAAGGCTGCAGAAAAACATGGGCGCGCTACACCGCAATTGTCTCTGGAATTGATCGATTCGCTACTCGAATACGAGTGGCCGGGGAACGTTCGCGAACTTGAAAATCTGATGGAGCGACTTGTTCTGCTGGACCGTCAGCCCGCCCTCGGCCTGGAGTTTCTTCCGGAGAGGATGCTGAAGATTTTGCCGGCTTCCGGCATACCCGGCGAAAAAACTTTTGAAGGCGAAATTACTGCTTTAAAACGTCGGTTGATTGCCAGCGCGCTTGAGGCGGAGGGCGGAAACAAAGTGGCCGCGGCGAAAAGGTTAGGGATCAGTCGCTCTTATTTGCACCGGCTGATTAATGAATTTGGGATCCAGTAAAGCAGCTGGACAGGATTTACAAGATTTACAAGAAACGGGATTTAGAATCAGTTGTCGTAGCTTTTGTGCGTTCTTGTAAATCTTGTAAATCCTGTCCAATTATTGCCGCTAACGTCCAGGCGTGGTCGTCGATCCTTTCTCAGTCGGCGCGCCGAGTTTCACATGCCACTATGAACGTCGTTGAAATAGATCAGACCATTATGTGGTTGTGCACCCCAGGTGAAAGGTAGATTGGGGCGATAGCCCTCCGGATCGCCGGCCCAGAGTCGGCCAATCTCGCGACCCTGCCGGTAAAGATCTCCGCGTAGTTCGCCTGAAACATCGACGATGCGTCCGCCGCCGTTGTAGTAACCCATATACATAATGTCGTCATCAACCCACATGTTGTGCGCGCCAGCCTCGGGCACCGGATACTCAGCAACCTTGCGCGGGTTATTGATGTCGGTGACATCCACTACATGCACGATGCCGCGCACCGGAATGCGCTTGCGGCTAATGATGTCGAAGATCGGTGGAAACACCTCGTCGCCTACGAAAATATAATTCTTGTAACGAAAGACCGAGTGAGTGCCCGCGAGCCAGCCATTGCCGTAGAGTTCGTGATGATTAAAACGTAGCTGGCTGACTAATTGGGGATGCTCCGGGCTGCCCCCTTTGATGCCTTTGCCAACATCCAGAATCACCAGCCCATCGCGCCAGTAGGCTAGATAAGCAAGACCGTCTTTGACTTGCAGATCATGCAGGTAACGACCGACAACTTCTCGCTCGCCGCCGCTGGTAGTAATTGTGGTCGCTACCTGGTTAGGAACTTCCCAGCGCGCCACCTCTTTGGGATGCTGTACATCCGCAAAATCAATAACCCGCATTGAACCCGTGGCATCGTCAGTCAAGTAAACATAATGACTATCGACGAAGGCACTGTGAACGCCACCCGTAACCGTCTCGGTGTATTCGGAGATTGGCTTCGGATGCGCGGGGTCAGAGGTGTCGAAAAATGCGATGCCGTTCTTCCGGTTCGACGCGCCTTCGCGCGAGATGACCAGAATCCGACCGTCTGCCGTGGTGCTGACGTCATTGATCAGTCGCGCATCTACCTTGACCGAATCGGTTTGTTTCGGGTGTGCGGGATCCGAGACGTCGTAGACGAGCAGCTTATCGGAGATGGTTGAAAGGTAGGCATAATTTCCGATGATCCATTCTTCGGCAGCTTCAAAATCCTTAATCGGCGCGCGCCCGATAACTTCAACGGCGCGTTCAGCATTGCGCGGAGCAACTACTACCGAGGCAACTGCTTCCTGTGGTCCACTCGAGGCGGTGATCACATAGGAGCCGGGCAACTCCGCCACGAAGCCACCATCCGCATCGATCGTGGCTGCCGGACCACTCACGGTCCAACGCACTGAGTTGTTATCTGCCTGACCGCTTTTTGCATGAATGTTGAAACGTACGACGTCGCCGGTGCGCGCGGTAGTCGACTTTGGATCGATAGACAGCCCCGCGAGATTGCTTTTGCTCACCGTCACATTTACGCTGCCGGCGCCGCCTCCGGAAGATGCATTTATTGTAGTTTGTCCCGGCGACATCGCCATCACCACGCCGGCTGCGTCCACCGCTGCTACATCAGGTTTACTGGAAGTCCAGTTTATCGAAACGTCGCTACGCGGATTTCCTTCCGAGCTGCGCGCGATCGCGAACAGTTTGGTGGTGGCGCCGACGACTAGCGCTGTTTTGACCGGCTCAATATCAATGCGAGTGATTGGACCGGGTTTGACCATTACATGGGTAAATACAGTCTTGCCGCCAACGATTGCGCCTACCATTACATCTCCGGGACTAAAGAAGGACACGGTGCCCGATTCGTCTACGCCGGCAAGATCAAAGGGGGCCGCGAACCACGCCGAAACCGGCGCGTTCGTCTTGTTTCCTGCAGCATCTTTGACAACGGCAGTGAACTTCACCTTCTGGCCCACAGATATGTCCTGAGTCTCAGGAGTGAGCTCGGCGGGCCTCGTTGAAGATGATGGCGGAGTTTGGCCCTGAATGTTGGAAATAACAGACGGCGCGGCAACGCTTAAGGCAAAACACACGACGGCCAGAGAGGTGCGGAAAGTACACATTATGATTCTCCTGTCAAAGCTGTTTTCAAAAGTGATGCTACGGATCGAGAGACGAGACGAAAAGAAATGAAATCTTAGTCACGTAGCGAGTGGCACGCAAGCGCGTGGTGTTCAGCAAAGCATCGGAGCAAGCCCACCTTCCCAACCTTAGAGATGATACGAGTCGAACGAAATACGCGCATCGAAAGGCTTTCAATGAAGAATTGGAACTCAATACAAATAAGCTCCGGTTGGGAAGTTGGGCTTGTCCCCGCTGTCTTACTAACCACCAGACTTGAACAGCTCAACCGCTTCAGCGATTATCTAGCTTAAAGGATATCAGTTATGGCAAACATCCAGCGGCGCCTGCCGGAAAATGTGTCGGGAGATTTCTTCGTCGATGAGACCTGCATCGACTGTGACACATGCAGTCAACTCGCGCCGGCGGTCTTTCGTGATCACGGCGAACAGTGCAGCGTTTATCGTCAACCCCAGAGCGAGGCGGATACGAAACTGGCGCTGATGGCCCTCGTTGCTTGTCCGACCGGCTCAATCGGAACCATGGAAAAGCATGATGCGCGCATCGGCATCGATGCCTTTCCGTCGCTGGTTGCCGAAAATGTTTACTTCTGTGGGTTTACTTCGGAATCGAGCTTCGGTGGCTGGAGTTATCTAATCGTGCGGCCCGAAAGTGAGGGCGGCAATCTGATGATCGACTCGCCGCGTTTTGCTACCCAGTTGGTAAAGCGTCTCGAGCAAATGTGCGGCGTCAGGCAGATGCTGTTAACCCATCGCGACGACATCGCTGACCACGAATTGTTCAGAAAGAAGTTTGGTTGCGACCGAGTCATGCATGCCGACGATGGCGCACGAAAGATCGGCATCGAGCGAACTATTGAAGGAGAAAATGCGATCCGCCTTGACGATGATTTGCTCGTGATACCCACTCCGGGTCACACCCGCGGCCACATGGTTTTTCTCTACAAGGAAAAGTTTCTTTTCACCGGCGATCATCTCGCGTGGTCGCCGGCTCGTCAGACGCTGACGGCCTTCCCCAGCGTGGCCTGGTATTCATGGCCCAGACAGATTGAGTCCATGGCAAAGTTGGCAGACTATGATTTCGAGTGGGTTTTACCCGGCCATGGCTCGTTGCATCACGACACGAGACAAAACATGCGCTATCATCTCCAATCCTGCATTGCGTGGATGAAGGCTCGTGGTTGACGCTGGGATGTCAGTCTGGCTCCTATTGATTTCCTTCGGCTGTTTTTGAATCCTTGATCTGCTGAGGCTCGAACTTAAGCAGCCTCAATCACCTGAAATGAGGAACCCATGAATAGAAACCAAAAAATTGCTGTCGGGTGCGGAGTTGCCGGTTGCCTGGGATTGATCCTGGTAGTGATTATCATTGTGGTGCTTGCGGTGCTCGGCTATGTAGCGATCCCCGGCGGTTCCAGTCGGAACTACAACTTCAATTCAAATTCAAATTCCAACTCCAACACCAACACCGACTCGAACTCAAATACGAATTCGAACTCAGATTCATCCAGTTCTTCGTCATCTATGTCTGACGACGATAAGCACAAGCTTTTCCAGGCTGCCGGGATTACGCAAGACAGCGCGTTGATCATGCGGGTGTTAAGAAAGATCGGGTTCCCTAACGGCACTGGTGAGGGTTACAAAGAGTTCCTCCAGGGTCACGCGGATTGGGCGAAGGAAAATACGGATTTCATACGTTCAGTGATCACACCGGAGAAGGGTCGGGCCTACGTCGAGGCACATATCAACGACTGATGCTCAGGTGCACTTAAGTTGTTGCTCATGATTAAAGGGCGCGCGTGCGGTTTCGCGCGCCTTTTGTTATGTTTGCAAACAGTCCGTGGTTCGTAGTCAGTCGTCAGTTGCAGAAGGGACTCAGTCGAGCGCCATTCTCAGATTTCTCTCAACTGACCACGGACTACTTACAACTAACCATTTCCAATGAATCCCGAAAAAATTCGCAATTTTTCGATCATCGCGCATATCGATCACGGCAAATCAACGCTCGCGGATCGCCTCCTCGAACTCACTGGCGCAGTGACCGGGCGAGATATGTCTGCCCAGGTGCTCGATGATATGGACCTGGAACGCGAGCGCGGCATCACAATCAAAGCGCACGCTGTAAGGCTCGACTACAAAGCGCTGGATGGTCAGTCATACATTTTGAATTTGATCGATACGCCCGGCCATGTCGATTTCTCCTACGAAGTTTCGCGTTCTCTTTCCGCATGTGAAGGCGCACTGCTCATCGTAGATGCTTCGCAAGGCGTCGAGGCGCAGACACTGGCAAATACCTATCTCGCAATTGAGAACAATCTTGAGCTCATTCCGGTAATCAATAAGATCGATCTGCCCGGAGCCGAGCCGGAAAGAGCGATCGAACAGATCGAACACTTCATCGGGCTGGAAACCCATAACGCTATTCTTACCAGTGCCAAGACCGGCGAAGGCGTGGCGGAAGTTCTGGAGGCGATTGTCCACGAGGTGCCGCCGCCGAAAGGTGATCCAAACGCACCTTTGAAGGCCCTTATCTTCGATTCCTGGTACGACTCATATCGTGGCGTGATAGTTCTCTTTCGAGTGATCGACGGCACGATCCGGCCGGGTATGAAGATTCGCTTTTTTAATGCCGGCCGCGACCATCAGGTGGAGACGCTGGGAGTGAACCGGCCACGACCTACGCCGATTGATCAATTGAGCGTGGGCGAAGTTGGATTCCTGACGGCTTCTATTAAGGCTGTCGCCGACGTGCAAATCGGCGACACTGTTACCGAGGCGGCGCGACCCACAAAGGAACCGTTTCCCGGCTATCAGGAAATCAAACCCATGGTCTTCGCGGGACTATATCCCGTCGATACCAACCAGTATGAAGAACTGCGCGACGCGATGGATAAACTTCGTTTGAATGACGCCTCGTTCTTTTACGAGCCGGAGTCGTCGACCGCGTTGGGCTTTGGGTTTCGTTGCGGCTTTCTCGGTCTGCTGCACATGGAGATTGTGCAGGAACGTCTGGAGCGTGAATTCAATCTTGATCTGATTACGACCGCGCCCGGCGTGCGGTATATCGTGACTACGACCGATGGCAAGGCCACGGAAATCGACTCTCCCGCAAAGATGCCGGATCCGGGCCGCATTGCGAAGATCGAAGAGCCCGCGATTCGGGCGACCATCCTGACACCGGATGAACATCTGGGGGGAATCCTGGCACTGCTCGAAGAAAAGCGCGGCGTGCAGAAAGGCTTTGAGTACATAACTGCTAATCGCGTGATGCTGACTTACGAGTTGCCGCTCAACGAGATTGTGCTGGACTTTTACGATCGTCTGAAATCAACTTCGCGTGGTTACGCTTCACTCGATTATCATCTCGCGGGATATTGGGAAAGCGATCTCGTCAAACTCGATGTACTTGTTGCCGGCGAGCCTGTTGACGCGTTGTCGCTCGTGCTGCACCGGGACACCGCGGCCGCTAAGGGCCGTGCACTGGCAACGAAAATGAAGGAGTTGATTCCACGCCAACTATTTGAAGTGCCCATTCAGGCAGCCATCGGCGCCAAAGTGATCGCGCGCGAAACAGTGAAGGCGCTCGGCAAGAATGTTATTGCCAAATGCTACGGCGGCGACATCACCCGTAAACGTAAACTGCTGGAGAAACAAAAGGAAGGCAAGAAGCGCATGAAGAAAGTTGGCCGGGTAGAGATTCCCCAGGATGCGTTTCTGGCAGTGTTGAAAGTAAATGAATGACCGACGTCGCAGCTTTGCACAAAAAATGTTCGACTCCCTCGGTATCAGAACCGGGAGCGGTAGAGGCTGTGTGAAAACTGCGAGGAACAAACCATCGGAAAAAATCTTGCGCCACATTTGACCTGTAAAGAGTTTTTCGATCACTGCGAATGATTTTTGATGGACCGTTTTCCGAGCTTTTAGAGTTTTCACACCGCCTCGGTAGCGACC
>WNGJ01002685.1_pt1 | contig 18114 bp, 16 predicted proteins | sample 5400611 | NCBI WGS metagenome assembly WNGJ01 (sample SAMN13153375, study PRJNA577476) | soil metagenome | isolation source: 40 cm soil or saprolite under Garry oak tree replicate 1 | place: USA:California | collected 2016-06-15 | reverse complement strand
ACTGTCGGCCCCTCCACGCCCGCACCCCTGGGGCGGACTGTCGGCCCCTCCACGCCCGCACCCCTGGGGCGGACTGTCGGCCCCTCCACGTCCGCACCCCTGGCGCGGAACTGAAACTGAGTTTAGATTTAGATCTGACCGCTACGCCAGAGGAGGAACGTTCATGGAATGGCGGAACGAGGAGTTCGATCTCGGCGGCGTCAACCACCTAGCCCTGGTATGCTCGGACATGAAGCGGACCGTCGAGTTCTACACCGAGGTGCTCGGCATGCGCCTGGTCAAGACGATCAACCTGCCCGGCGGCGCGGGCCAGCACTTTTTCTTCGACATGGGCGGCGGCAACGCGCTCGCGTTCTTCTGGTTCCCCGACGCCCCCGACCCGGTTCCCGGCGTCTCCGCGCCGGTGACCGTGCCCGGCATGGGCGAGTGGACCAGCGCGGTCGGCTCGATGAACCACGTCGCGTTCAACGTGCCCGAGGAACGTTTCCTGGAGTACCGGGCCAAACTCAAGGAAAAGGGCGTCCGGGTGAGCCCGGTCATCGACCACGACGACAGCGAGTTCGGCGTGGCCAGGGAACTGCACCCCGGCGTGTTCGTGCGCTCGTTCTATTTCCAGGACCCGGACGGCATCCTGCTCGAGTTCGCCTGCTGGCGGCGGGTCATGGGCCAGCCCGGCGACGTCCGGCACGAGCCGAAGACCGCGGCCGACCGGACCGGCGTCCCGGCCTAGCCCGTTGCTGTCCCTGGTCCACGTCCTGGAGTGGCGGGCCGCGGTCACCCCCGGCGTGATCGCGCTGTCCGACCAGCAGGGCGCGGAGCTGACCTATGCCGGCCTGGCCGCGGCGGTGGAGCGCTCGGCGGCCGGGTTCGCCGCCGCCGGAATCGGTCCCGGCGACGTCGTCCCGGTCATCGCCAGGAACCAGGCCGGCTGGGTGTCCGCCATGCTGGGCCTGATCCGGGCCGGGGCGCTTCCCGCGGCGGTCAACTGGCGGCTGGCCGCCCCCGAGGTGACCGCGCTGCTGCGGCTGGCCGGCCCGGCCGCCGTCCTCACCGACGCCGACTGCGCCGCGCTGACCCGGCAGGCCGTCGCCGGCCTGGACGTTCCCGTTCGCGTCCTGGACCTGGCCGGCCCGCAGCCCATCGCCGACGGCGCACAGCCCGCAGCCGAGGGCGCACAGCCCGCAGCCGAGGGCGCACAGCCCGCGGCCGACGGCGCGCGACACACCCCGCCCGAGCGTCCGGTGGACCGCCTGCGCCCGGCCGAACCCGCCATCCTCGTGCACACCAGCGGCACCACGGGTCGGCCCAAGCTGGTGCCGCTGACCCACCAGCAGCTGATCACCGCCGTGGTGTTCATGAAGCTGGAGGTGCCCGAGGCGGTTCCCGGTGCCCGGCACCTGTCCGCGCTGCCGCTGTTCCACGTCGCGGGCCTGGCCAACCTCGGCTACACCCTGTTCACCGGCGGGCACCTGCACCTCCTGGCCGGCTTCGACCCGGCGGGCTTCGTGGACGAGCTGGTGCGGCGCCGGATCCAGCTCACCCAGCTGGTGCCCACCTTGATCCACGCGGTGACGCAGGAGGTGAGCGCGCGCGCCGAGCCGCCCGACCTGTCCCACCTGACCGAGGTGGTCTACGGCGCCTCGCCGATCCGGCCCGACCTGCTGGAACGGGCGGTGGCCGTACTCGGCTGCCGGTTCCGGCAGAACTACGCGAGCAGCGAGACCGGCCCGCTGCCGATCACCTCGCTGCCGCCGGAGGACCACGACCCGGCGCGGGGACGCCTGGGCACCGCCGGGCGCCCCTCGCTGGGCTGGGAGGTCCGGCTGGGGGAGCGCGGCGAGATCCAGGTGCGCGGCGCCGCGCCGCTGCCCGGCTACTGGAACGACCCGGAGGCCACCGCCAGGTCGCTGACCGCCGACGGCTTCTACCGCACCGGCGACGTAGGCACCATCGGCGCCGATGGCTACCTGACCATCGTCGACCGCCTCAGCGACCTGGTCATCACCGGCGGCGAGAACGTCTACCCGGCCGAGGTGGAGGCGGTGCTGGCCGGGCACCCCGCGGTCGCCGACGTCGCGGTCATCGGCGTCCCCGACGACCGGTGCGGCGAGACCGTGCACGCGGTCGTCGTGCTGGCCCACGGAGCCGACGGCGCGGCAGGGATCGACGGCGCGGCCGGGTTCGAGACGGCGACGCTGGTCAGCTGGGCGCGCGAGCGGCTGGCCGGGTTCAAGTGCCCGACGGGGGTCACGGTCGTCCCCGGGCTGCCGCGCAACGCGACCGGCAAGGTCTTGCGGGCCGCGCTGCGCCAGCCTTTCTGGACCGGCCGCGACCGGCTGGTCTCTTGACCGCGCCCGCGCCGGCCCGACCGGCACACGCCGCCCGGCCGGAGAAGGCCACCCGCAAGGGCCGGCAGACCGACGAGGCCTTCCGCGAGGCGGCCCGGCTCGTGTTCGCCCGCGACGGCTACCTCAACGCCAAGATCAGCGACATCGCCGCGGCGGCCGGCCGGTCGGTCGCCTCCTTCTACAACTACTACGACACCAAGGCGGACCTGCTCATCGCGCTGGCCGAGGAGTTCCACGCCGAAGCCTCCCAGCTGGCCGCCCTGCCGTACCGGGCCGGCCTGTCCGGCGAGGAGGCGCTGCGCGAGGCCGTGGCCGGCTTCTGGCGCACCTACGCCAAACGGCGCGGCGAGCTGATCGGCATTTTCCAGGCGGCGATGGTCGAGGGCCGCTTCCGGGACCGCTGGCTTGAGCTGCGCGGCGAGGCCATCACCCGGATCGCCACCGCCGTCAGGAAAGCGCAGGCGGAGGGCTACTGCCCGGGCGTCGATCCGGTCATGACGGCCTCGGCCCTGTCCGCCATGCTGGAGCATTTCTGCTACATCTGGCTCGGGCAGGGCGGCGAGAAGGACGTGCCGTTCGACGACGACCTGGCGCTGGACGCGCTGTGCACGATCTGGGTGAAGGCCGTCTACTGGAGGGCCGAAGCCGGCTAGCGCCGGTGACGCTTCCTGAGCCAGCGCACAGTCAGGAAGCGGGCCGACAGCCGCCGGAACGGGATGATGTAGTACAGCGCGATGCCCAGGTACCCGATGACGGCGATGACCGGCACGAACAGCCCGGAGACGATCAGGACCAGGTAAGCCCCGAGCCCGGGGGTGAGGCGCTCGGTCAGCAGCTCGATCTCCTCGTCGGCCAGATCCGGCCGGACCAGCTTCGCGCGGACCGCGTAGCGCCACAGGACCAGCAGCAGCGTGGTGGTCAGCAGCAGGACGATGCCGTAGAAGGTCACCGCGACGCGTTCGGCCTTGTCCTGGCGGACGTACTCGGCGACCAGCCTGGTGGGGAAGGGGAGGAACGAGACGAAGAGGAGCAGCAGCAGGTTCAGCCGCACGAACGCGGCGTCGGTGCGCTCGAGGTACTCGGTGATCGCGTTGTGCCCCAGCCAGGCCGCGCCGATGGTGGAGAAGCTGGCCACGTAGGCCAGGTAGGAGGGCCACAGGCCGCGGATCGCGCCCCCTAGGTCCTGGCCGGCCGTCGCGGAGACCCCGATGTCCAGGACCAGCAGGGTGACGGCGATGGCGAAGACGCCGTCGCTGAAGGCCTCCAGCCGCCCGGTCCGGAACCCCCGGTGCCGCGGCTGCCGCGGCGGCTCCGGCAGCGCTTCCGGCGGCGCTTCCGGTGGCGGCTCCTCAGTGCTCATCGCCCGACTGTAGTCCCGGCGATCCCGGCCCCACCCTGATGCCGTCAGTCCGGCGGCCTGCTGCGCGGCCGGCCGGGCCTGCGCATTTCTCCCGCCTTGCTCGGCAGCCGCCCCGCGTCGGCCAGCGCGCGGCGCAGCAGGAACTCGATCTGAGCGTTGGTGCTGCGCAGCTCGTCAGCGGCCCACCTGGCCAGGGCGTCGTGAATGGCTGGGTCCAGCCGCAGCAATATGCCCTTGCGCTCGCTCACCGCGCTACCGTGCCAGCCGTTACTGGTAGAGCCATGTCAGGTAGAGCCATTACTGGTAGAGGGAACCGGTGTTGACGACCTGCTGGGTGGCCTGCTCGCTGCACAGCACCACGAGCAGGTTGGACACCATCGCGGCCTTCCGTTCCTCGTCCAGCTCCACCACGTCCTCCTCTTGCAGCCGCTGCAGCGCCAGCTGCACCATGCCCACCGCTCCCTCGACGATCCGCGCCCGCGCCCCGACCACGGCGGTCGCCTGCTGCTGGCGCAGCATGGCCTGGGCGATCTCTGGGGCGTAGGACAGCCGGGTCAGCCGCGACTCGACGATCGTCACCCCGGCCGGCCGGACCCGGACCGCGATCTCGTCCGACAGGCGCTGGGTGATCTCGTCGGCGTTGTCGCGCAGCGACAGCCCGCCGTCGGCGCCGCTCGTATACGGGTAGCTGGACGCGGTATGCCGGACCGCGGTCTCGGTCTGGATGGCCACGAACTGGATGAAGTCGTCGACCGCGTACAGCGCCTGGGCCGTGTCCTTGACCTGCCAGACGACCACGGCGGCGATCTCGATCGGGTTGCCGTCGGCGTCGTTGACCTTGGCCAGCGCCGTCTCGTGGTTGCGGATCCGGACGGAGATCTTGCGCCGGCGGGCGAACGGGTTGACCCAGTGCAGCCCGGGTGCCCGGACCGTGCCGCGGTACCGGCCGAACAGCTGGATCACCCGGGCCTCCCCGGCCACGACCGGAGTCAGGCCGCGCAGCGCCAGGTGGCCCGAAATGCCCAGCAGCACGGCGACCCAGATCAGCGCGATCGGTCCCGCCGCGCTCGGGCCCAGGGAAATGCCCAGGGCGAGCAGCACGATCGCGGCCAGCAGCAACACGACGCCGGTCACCAGGACCCGGACGCCGGGCGCCGACCATCCCTTGCTCTCGGCTATCTGGACGGAGTCAGCCTGCTGACCTGCCCCGGCTAGAGCTTCCACGCTCATCGCCACCACCTCCGGTTGACGAGGACGATACCACGTACCTATCATAGTGATATCAGTTTTCTTAAGCAAGAACCGACACGCTGTCGGTAGTTAGGTGCGCCCAGATTAGCGGCGCGCAGAGGAGGCAGCCATGGCCACACTGGAGAGCCCAGCGGCCGTATCGCTGGAGGAGGCCCCCGCGGCCGCCGGCCGCCGGCCGGCCGTCGAGATCGCGCACCTCCGTAAGACCTACGGGTCGCTGGTCGCGGTGGACGACGTCTCATTCACGGTGGCCGAGGGTGAGATCTTCGGCATTTTGGGGCCGAACGGAGCGGGCAAAACCACCGCCGTCGAATGCGCCATCGGGCTCCGGCGGCCGGACGCCGGCACGATCCGGCTGCTCGGCCTGGACCCGCACGCCGATCCGGACCAGGTCCACGAGATCGTCGGCGTTCAGCTCCAGTCGGGCGCGCTGCCGGCCAAGCTGCGGGTCGGCGAGATCCTCGAGGAGTACCGCTCCTTCTATCGCGATCCGGCCGACGTGGGCGAGCTGCTCGACGTTCTCGGCCTGGCCGCTAAGCGCGGCGACTACTACCGGTCGCTGTCCGGCGGGCAGCGGCAGCGGCTATCGGTGGCGCTGGCCCTCATCGGCCAGCCGAGGATCGCGGTGCTGGACGAGATGACCACCGGGCTTGACCCGCAGGCCCGCCGGGACACCTGGGAGCTGATCGAGGGCATCCGCGACCGCGGCGTGACGATCGTGCTGGTCACCCACTTCATGGAAGAGGCCGAACGGCTCTGCGACCGGGTCGCCCTGATCGACCACGGGCGCGTGGTCGCGCTGGACACCCCGGCGCGGCTGGCCGCCCAGGCCCGGGGCGGTAAGACCGTTCGGTTCCTGCCGTCCGCCCCGTTCGGGGACCGGCTGCTGACCGAGCTTCCCGAGGTATCCCGGGTCGAGCGCGAGGGCCAGCACGTGGTGGTGACGGGGACCGGCGAGCTCGTCAACGCGGTCATCCTCGCCCTGTACGCGGCCGGGGTGACCGCCCGTGACGTCCAGCTCGACTCGTCGAACCTCGAGGACGCCTTCGTCAAGCTCACCGGAAAGAACCTGGACAAGGAAGGAGCCCTGGCATGAGCTCGCTATCACCGTCTCTATCACTGGCACTGCCGTGGCCGAGGACCCCGCGAGCCGCCGCGTTCGGCCAGGTGGTGCGCAACGAGGCCAGGCTCGTCCGGCGCCAGCCGACCAACATGATCGGCAGCATCGGCGTGCCCGTGGTGCTGATGATCATCTTCGGCGAGCTGCCCTCGTTCCACCAGCACATCTCGGTCCTCGGCGGGCTTCCCTTGTTCGACACCTACGTGCCGATCATCATGGTGCTCGGGCTGACATTGCTCACCCTGCTCGGCCTGCCGAGCCCGCTCGTCTCCTACCGCGAGCTCGGCATCCTGCGCCGCTTGTCGACCACCCCGGTACCGCCGTCCTGGCTGCTCGCCGCGCAGGTCGTCGTGCAGCTGTGCATCGCGCTGGCCGGCCTGCTGATCGTGAACGTGGTCAGCGTCGTGGCCTTCGGGGCGCCGGTCCCGAAGAGCCCGGGCGGGCTCGCGCTGTCGTGCCTGCTGGCCATCGGCGGGCTGTTCGCCCTCGGGCTGGTCATCGCCGCGCTGGCGCCGACCGCGAGCAGCGTGAACGCCATCGGCCGGCTGGCCCTCTTCCCGCTGCTGTTCTTCGCCGGCCTGTGGCTGCCGCGCCCGCTCATGCCGGCCGTCCTGCTGGACATCAGCAACTACACGCCGCTCGGCGCGGCGGTGGAGGCGATCCAGGACTCGGTGCAGACGGGCTTCCCCCCGGCCGCGCCGCTCCTGGTCCTGGCCGGGTACACGCTGGTCTTCGCCTTCCTCGCGCGCCGCTGGTTCCGCTGGGAGTAAAGGCAAGGAGGCCTGCTCATGTCCACTGTCACCATTCCAAGTCCCGACCTCACCACCGAGGACGTCGCCGCGGCCCTGCGCAAGGGCCTCGGACCTCGCTACCAGGTGCTGTCCGGCAGGAGGACCGGGACACTCCCCGGCGCACCCGACCCCGGCTGGCCCGACTCCATCGTCGTGGGTACCGGCTCCGCTCACGTCTTCCGGGTCCAGCTCGAGATCGACCACCGCGACGGCGGGACCCGCGTCCGGGTGCAGCCGGCCGGCCTGTCGGCGATCCGGCTGGTGAACACGTTCGTGATCGCCCGCAGGGTCCGCCGCGCGCTGCGGACCGCGTTCGGCGTCTAGCCGGGCGGGCCGCGGCCGGCGGGCCCGCGGCCGAGCGGGGGCCGCCCTGGCCCAGGTCGTTACCCCTGGGCCGGGGCGCTCTACTCCAGGCAGGCCCGGACGGCCTGGACGAGCAGCCCCGCGCGGTTGTCGTTCAGGTCCTGCCGGATGTGACTGACCACGTAGCCGAACGCGACACCGCTCTCCGGGTCGCCGAAACCGAGCGACCCGCCGCGCCCCGGATGGCCGAACGAGGTCGGGCCGCCGAGCGGGGACTCCTCCGTCGGGAGCATGAATCCCGAGGCGAAACGGCTAGGTACCAGCAGCACCTGGTCGGTCCCGAAGGCCTGCTCGGCGGTCGCGGCGGCGAGAGTGGCGGCGTCGAGGATGCGGACGCCGTCGACCTCGCCGATCAAGGCGGCGTAGAGCCGGGCCAGGCCGTCCGCGGTGCAGATCCCGTTGCTGGAGGGGATCTCCGCGGCCTGCACCTCGGGGGAGTTGAAGTCGATGTCGGGCGTGCTGAGCCCGAACGCCCGGTTCATCAGCGAGTCCGGATCGGTGAACGCGGCCACCAGCGGGCGGAACTGCTCAGGAATCTGGTCCAGCGGGATGCCGGCCAACTCGGCCCCGGGCGGCTCATCGATGATCATCCGGCTGACCCGTCCCCGTTCGGCCGCGGGCAGCCCGATATAGAAGTCGAGCCCGGCCGGCCCCGCGATCTCCTCGGCGAAGAACGTCCCCACGCTGCGGCCGGACACCCGCCTGATCACCTCGCCCACGAGCCAGCCGAACGTCCGGCCGTGGTACCCGTGCGCGGTGCCGGGCGCCCAGGCCGGCCGCTGGGCGGCCAGCGCGGCCGCCATCGGGTCCCAGGCCAGCAGGTCGGCCAGCGGCATGGGGTTGTCGATGGCGGGCAGCCCGGCCCGGTGCGACAGCAGCCAGCGAACCGGGATATCCGCCTTCCCCTGGGCGGCGAACTCCGGCCAGTAGTCGGCCGCCGGCTTGTCGAGATCCAGCTCGCCGCGCTGCGCGAGCAGGTGCGCGCACGTCGCCGTGGCCGCCTTGGTGGCCGAGTACACCAGCTGCAGCGTGTCCCGCGTCCACGGCCTGCCCGTCCCGGCGTCGGCCAGGCCGCCCCACAGGTCGACCACCTTGCGGCCGTTGCGGTAGACGCACAGTGCCGCTCCCACGTCGCCGTTGCTCTCGAAGTTGTCCCCGAACACGTCCCGGACCCGCTCGAAGCCCGGCGCCACATCACCCTCGATTGAGACCACACCGTCACCGTAGCGGAGCGATCGGATCCGCCTTCGGGGAGGTTGTGGCGCGGGTAATAGTGACTTCCCGGCTCCGTGGTGTATCAAATAGCAGGACAACGTGCTCCGTCTAGAAAATGGGGTACCGGCACTGTTGAGGCGCTCATGGGGCTAAGGGCCAGTCGGCCGGGTCTGGCCGGGCATGACGACCCGGCGGCCGCGACGCTGCCTGCCCGCGCGGCAGCGGGCGACCAGGGCGCGTGGGACGAGATCGTCGAGCGGTATGCGCCGATGGTGTGGTCGATCTGCACGAGCTTCCGGCTGAGCGACCGCGACCTCGAGGACGTGGCGCAGAACGTGTGGCTGCAGCTGGTCGAGCAGCTGGGGAAGCTGCCGGAGCCCGCCACGCCGTCCGGTTCGCTGGGCCGCTGGCTGGCCGGCTGGCTGGCCGCCACCACCCGGCGTGAGTGCCTGCGGGTCGTGACGGCGGCCCGCGGACCCCAGCCGCCGGGAATGGAGCCGCCCGGGACGCAGCCGGACGACGCGGTGATCGGCGAGGAGGTCATCGTGGCCGAGCGGAATGCGGCGCTGCGGGCGGCGCTCGCCGAGCTCCCGCCCTCCTGCCAGCCGTTGATAGGCATGCTCGTCAGCGATCCGCCGTCCTCGTACACGGCGATCAGCACGGCCCTGGGCATCCCGGTCGAGAGCATCGGCCCGCGGCGAGCGCGTTGCCTGGAACGGATACGCGAGTCCAGCGCCCGGCTCGGCCTGGCTGAGGTCGGCGGCAACCGTCCCGGAGGTGATCCAGGTGCTTGACGGCTGGGGCGACGAGCAGCTCCTGACGGCGCTGGGCGAGGCGATGAAGGCCCGGCGCGCCGTTCCCTCGTGGTTCACCGAGACGGGCAAGAACGCCTACGCCTGGCACAATATCGACGCCGAGCTCGCGCAGCTAACCTACGACTCGCGAACCGACACGGACGCGATGGCGGTGGCGAGGTCGGGGTCGGAGACCGCCTCGATCCGGGCCCTGACCTTCACCTCGGCCCACCTGTCGATCGAGCTCGAGGTCGCCGACGGCTCCCTGCTCGGCCAGATCGTCCCGCCGCAGTCCGGGACGCTGGAAACGCACACGAAGGCGGGCGCGACCACCTCGCCGGTGGACGAGGCCGGGTTCTTCGCCCTGGAGCCCATCCCGCCCGGCCCCTTCCTGCTGCGGTTCCGTACCACGGACGGCGCGTACGTGATGACCGGCTGGATCACGCTCTGACGGCCAGGCTCAGGCCGCGCCCAGCGCGATGACCGACATCGCAGTGGCCTGCTGGACGGGATCGTCGGCCAGCCCGCGCCCGGGCGCATACAGGACCCTCTCCGCCGTGGCCGCGCCGTCGGACGCCAGGCCGGGCCCGCGGGCTAGGTGACGTGGCGGTGCTCTGGGTAAGGTGCCGAACGGGCTCGCGTCCACGTTCCCGCGGACGGTGCGACGCTGACCATACGGTCGCCCAGCGCGGGCAGCAGCGCCCGCGGGCTGGTGTGTAGCCGCGCGGGCACCTCGCCAAGGCCATTCACGCACTGGGGATCCAGGTCCCGTCAGACTGCGGTAGATCGCATCCGGTCGGGCGAGAACGCCGAGGATGCTGCCGCCGCCTTGCTGGCCCAGGCACTGGCCGGGGCCATCCCGGCACCGGATCGGTCCTGCTCCCCGGCTACGACCACGCAGGCACGCACTCCCGGCCCGGTAACCCGCGTCTGGCCAGCCCCGGCCACGCCCAGCCACCGCCCGTGAGGACGGCGGCCAGCGCCAGGACGCCGAACCCGACCGAATACGAGGTCGCGGTCGCGATGGCACCCACCACGAACGCGCCGAGCCCGGTTCCGGCGTCGAAGCTCAGGTTCCACGCGATGCTGACGGAGTCCCGCGCCGGTTCCCCTGCGGCCGCGAACGCCTGAGTCAGCGTCAGGTTCTGCAGGCCGCCATAGGCGACTCCCACCAGGAGCAGGCCGGCGACGACCAGGACGTGGCCCGCGCTGTCGTGAGTGCTGTCCGCTCTGAGCCCGATCGCGGCCAGCCCTAGCGCGCCGGTGAAGAGCAGTGGCGCTATCGCCGCGGTGGCGCCGGAACGGTCGGCGAGCCCGCCCGCCGCCCACCTGCTGATCGCCGCCGTCCCGGTGAACGCGAGCAGCCCCGCGAACCCGAGGGCCGGGCTGACGAGTATGCGCGACGTGAACGTGAGGATGGCCCCGCCGGAGGCGGTGATCACGACCAGCGCCGCGATCGGCCCGGCCAGCACGCGCCATAGCGCGGCCGGCGCCCCGTGCCCGGAGCCGTCGGCTCCAGAGCGGTCGTCCGGCCCGCGCTCACGGTCGCCCACCGTTCGCGCGATCGGCCAGGCCAGCGGTATGGCGAGCGCCGGGACGACGCCGAGCCCGAAGACCAGCCCGAACCCAGCCCGTTCGGCCAGCCAGGGCGCGGTTGGCACCAGGATGAACTGTGGTGCGGCAATCGCTAGCCCGAGCGCGCCGAGGGCCCGGCCGCGCCGGGCTGGTTCCACGAAGGAGGCGACCGCCGTCGCTCCGCACACTGTGACGATGCCGAACCCGAGCCCGCGCAGCGCGGCGAGCGCGATGACCGGCCCGAGCCTATTCGTGGCCAGGTGACCGAGCGCGGGCAGCCCGAGCAACCCGGCGCCGAGCACGAGCGTCCAGCGCCACCCCAGGCCGGCCAGCGCGTGGTGCATCGACAGCTGGGCCAGGACGGTGCAGGCCATCATGACCCCGGTGACCAGCCCGGCCCCCAGGTCGTCACTGCCGCCCCGGATCACCCACAGCGGCGCGACGGACACGAGCAGCGCGAAGCCCGCAAACCACAGCATCGCGGAACCGAGCAGCCAGGGCATGCCGGGCGCCCGCCAGACGGAACCGGACGCTGGCACCCCCTCAACGCCCATCCGCCCAGTGTTCCATGCGCTCCCGCGCCCCTCTTGCCGCCCGCCCTCTTTCCGCCCGCCCTCTTGCCCCGCCCGCCGCCCCGGCCCGCCGGTGCATGTGCATGGTTGCCTCAGCCATGCATGTGGGAGAGCCTGTAACCTCAGATGTGTAAACATTTTTGAATTATTTTCTTGAGCTGGCTTACCGCGGCCTACCCGGGTAGGCGGTGTCGAGCTCATTGAGGGCCTCGCGCCAGCCCGTGACGCGCTGGCCCTCGACCAGGCGGGCGGGCTGGTCGGCGCCCGGACGCCACCGACATGAGAATGTCGCCTGCTCAAAGGGTCGCAGGTCAACCACCGTTACAGAGTATTGGCACCCCACAGGATCACGCTGTGACGTTTTGCGGCTGGGCGGCTTCGCGGCTCAGGCGGCGCCCATGGCGACCAGGGAGGTCGCGGTGGCGTGCTGGACCGGGTCGTCTTTGAGCGCGCGGCGCACGCGGTAGAGCGACTCGGCCAGTGTCCGGCCTGCGCGCAGGTGACCGTGCAAATCCACCATCAGCGGGACCAAGGCCTGGTCGTTCAGCGGCACCAGGCCCGCGATGATCCCGGCCGTCCCCAGCGGCAGCAAGCTACTGGCCAGGCCGAGCAGCTCGTTAGCCCCGGCAGGCGCCAGCACGGCGCCCTCGCAGCTGGACAGGACCAGCCGGTACGGCGCGCGGTTCAAGCGCTCGAAGTCGTAGACGGTCAGCGGCCCGTCCTGCATCCGCAGCGAGGAGAACAGCGGGCTGTCGGCCCGGAAGATCCCGTGCGCGGCGATGTGCGCCAGCCAGGCCCCATCCAGCGCGGACAGCACCTTGTCGGCCGTGGCCGCGGCGTCGTCCAGCACCGTGACGTCGTCGTACAGCTTGGCTAGTTCGGGTACCTCGGCCCCGTCCGAGACCAGACCGGGCCCGCGGGCCAGGACGACGTGGCGGTGCCGGGGCTCCGGCGCCCGGTGAGCGCGCATCCAGGCGGCCGCGGACGGGGCGACGCTTGTTACCCGGTCCTTCAGCGCAGGCAGAATAGCCCACGGAATGGGGTGCAGCTTGCCGGTCGGGACGATGATGACCGGCCCGTCGCCCAGATGCCGGACGGCCGGTCCGAGCAGCGCGTGCTGGAGTGCCGGTCCCGCCTGGTCCAGCACGGCCAGCGCGCTGGCCGGGTCGGCGCCAGGCCGGCTGCGGGCCAGGCGGCGCAGGGCGAAACGAGCGAAATCCGCGGCCTTCAGGGCGTCGCTGGCCTGGCCCGCCGCGAACTGCCTTATGCGGCCCGATCCGCAGATCAGGACATGCAGGTCGCCGTCGACGTCGACGATCTCGACCAGCTGGGCAGGGCCGAGCTCGTCGAGCAGGTCGGCCGGGCTGAACGGGGCGCGGGTCCACCGCCCGTTACCCCGGGCTCGCAGCGCGCTGGCGCGCACCTCGGTTTCTAGCCGCAGTTGTTCTTTCTGCAGCGACGCGCTCGGCATGCCTTGGATCCGTGCCTCGTCCAGGCCCCTGGTCACAGTGCGCAGCGCGGCCAGGCCGGCGTTCAGCTCCGCGTCGGCTGACGGCCGCACCGGGGGAACCGCCCATGCGGTGGCCCGCCAGCGCTCGCTCCAGGTCAGCAGGAGCCGCGGCTGGCGGGCCTGCGCCGCATGTCGCTGGGCGAGGGCGGCCAGTTCGGCGCCATGCACGGTGGCCTGGGCTCGGAGTTCCGAGGCGCCCAGGGCCAGCCGGTACTCGTCAAGAACGTCGAGCCCTCGTCGGCAGGCGGTCAGCATCTGGCTCGGACGGCCAGCAGCCTCGGCCCGCAGGGCCTCGCCGAGCCACCCGCTGACCCGCGACAGCGCCGGGCCGCGCCGCCGGGTCCGGGCCAGCGCGGCCAGATGGCGTTCCGCGTCGTCGCGGCGTCCGAGTTCGAGCGCCACCCGTCCGGCCAGCAAATGAGCCTGGGCCGCGTCGCTCGAGCCAAGCTCATCCAGCCGGGCGGCCGCCCGGTTCGCCTCGCGCAGCAATGGGGCCGACACCGGGCCGACTTTGTCGCGCGCTTCGATGACCACGCGCGCCGAATGGGCCTGCTGCCAGGAGCGGCGCTGCGTCCGGTACAGGCGGTATGCGGCCCGCGCCCAGTCCAGGGCGGCCTGGGGCTGGGCCGCGGCCAAGGCGCAGTTGGCCGCCATCAGCAGAAGATCCGCCTTCTCCGTGAGGTGGCCGTGGATCTCCTCTATTTCCCCCAACGCGGCCTCGGCTTCGGCTAGGGCGTCGCCAGCCAGCCCGGCGGCCAGCAGCACGGCGCACCGTTTGACGCGCAGCGTTATCGTCGGCACCTTCAACCGCTGGTAGCTGGGGGTCGCCGCATCGAGGTAGGCCAGCGCGGCTGGGAGGTCCCCCGAGGCGTAGGCGGTCAGCGCGCGATTGAGCATCGGAGCGAGCGCTTCCAGTTCCTGCCCGATCGTGGAGTACAGCCGTATGGCGGAAACGTAATCGGCGTCGGCCCGGCTGGTCGACCCCAGCCGCAGGTAGGCGCTCGCGCGGAGGTTAAGCGCGCGAGCCGTCCAGAGCGTGTCGCCCGCGCGCCGCAGCACAGCGACCGCGTGCCGCGCGTCTTCCAGAGCGGCCGGGAACCGGCCGAGTCTGACGAACAGGATCCCCCGCCGGTACAGTACCTGCGCCGCCAGGACGCCGGAGGACCGGCGCAGGGCGGCCTCGAAGGCGGCCAGCCCGGCCGCCGTCTGGCCCGCGTAGAAGAGCGCCACGCCCAGGCCGGCCAGGACATCGGCCTCGCGCTCGGCCAAGCCCGTGCGGCGGGCCTGGCGCAGCGCCTGGCGCAATTCACGGACTCCGGCCTCGACGTCGCCGAAATCGCGTAGCACGATCCCCGCGGCCTGATGGGCCACGGAGGCGTCATGAGGGCCCGGCCGGCCGGCGAGCACGGCCCGCGCTCTGGTCAGTGCAGCCCAAGGCCGGGACGTGGCCAGCGCGACCAGATCGTCCACCTCGCGCGGACCTGCCGCGGGCGCGCGCTCTCCCCCAGCCACCGCCCGATTCTATGTCTCCAGATTCACGCGGTCCACCTGTATTAAACCGTCACATTGGCTCCTCCGTAGATTGCACCCCAGACCGCGAGCCTTGGAGAAACTGCAGACCGGCCACCAGTGCCCGCTGTTAGATCGGGTAAATGATCAATTTCGGGAGGCCACAGTGACAGAAGAGAGTTTCTGGTATAGCCACCTCGAAGATAGGGCCAGCCGCGAGGCCGCCATTATCGTCGACGCGTTCGGCGAGCGCGGAATCGACATCGGAGGCGAACACGACCCGGCCGAGCATGATCGCGACCTGCACCCTGGTGGCATTGGCTTCATGCACGACAGGGATCACATTCTCACCCGCGAACAGCATCTCGGCGGGGTAGGCGGGGTGCGGGGGCACCAGCCTCTGGCGGACGCCAGCAAGCGACGAGGAGTGCTGGACCTGCTCCAGAACGGCGATCGTGTCCAGGAAGTCGAGGTGGTACGAGTGGCCAGGGATGTCGTGCTCCTCTGCCTGAAGCCGCGGCGTCATAAGCACACCCGTGACCACGACTACGGTGACGAAGGGGGTGGTGAGCACGCCGACGTGCTCGATCTTCTCGGTCTCATCGATGACGAACTGGGCGAGGGAATCGCGGCGCCTGATCACGTGCTGACCGCCGCGCAAACGTTGCATCCCTGTTCAGCCACGGAGCCGCAGCAGGTTTATCCGACGGCGGGACCTTATCCCGCGGTCTGCCGGGACGGCGGCGCCCGGGTGCGGATCTTCCAGGCCGACACCGGGCTGGTGGCGGGTGCGGCGGAAACCTTTCCGTGGCTCGCCGGCGTCCACGGCGACCCCGACCCGCGGCATCAGTCGGACGGCACGATCCGGCCCTACGGGGGACACGGGACGTTCGTCGCGGGCGTCATGCGGTGCATGGCCCCGCAAGCGCAAGTCCACGTCGCGAATATCTTCGACACCGGGGGCAGCGCGCGGGAAACGGACGTCGCGATGAGGCTCATGGCGGCGTTCGGCTTCGGCTGCGAGATCGTCCACATAACCGCCTCGTGCCTAACCAGGAAGAACGTCCCGCCGCTGGCCCTGGAAGCCTGGCTGGAGCACCTTCGGCTGTACAAGGGTGCCATCTGCGTCGCCGAGGCGGGCAACAACTACACCCGGCGGCCGGCCTGGCCAGGCGCATTCCCCGACGTTCTCGCCGTCGGGGCGCTCGCGGCCGACTGGCGCCACCGGGCGGACTTCAGCAACTACGGGGGCTGGGTCGACGTGTACGCACCGGGCGAGAACCTCATAAATGCCATTGGCAGCGGTACCTACACCTGCCAGATCGCGCCTAATGTCGGACAGGAAAGGAAGTTCTCCGGCCTGGCGCAATGGAGCGGGACTTCTTTCTCGGCCCCCATCGTGACCGGGCTGATCGCGGCGCGGATGGCCCGCTGCGGCGAGAGCGCGCGGGAAGCGGCAGCGGCCCTGCTGGCCAAGGCCCGGACGATTCCGGGCGTGGGTCCCGTTCTGCTGCCCTGTTGCGATGACGACGACGAGCACTGCGGTCATTTTGGGGACGGCGCACGCTGCGGCTGCGCAGGTGGTTGCGCTTGCGGTGACATGTGCGGGTGCGGCGGTGGTCATGGGAAGCACGGGCGTATGCCACGCTGATCGGCAGTCAAGACCGCAGCCTAAGAACTGGACTGCGCCGGTCACTCATGAGCTCGGGCTGCGGCGGCTATCCCAGGGATTTTGGGCCGTGCCGGTCACCAGGGCGGGGTCCGGGCGACCACCGTCACCGGATCGTCCGCCTCGTCGACCGCAGCTCGAAACCGGCCGGCGCGCCCTGGGCCTGGCCGACACCAGGACGCTGGCGAGGATCGCGCAGGCTCGGGCGAGGATCCACGCACACGTGTGGAAGCAGGGCCACGAGCTCTACCACATCCTCCCTGTCGTTCAGTCTGGTGCCGGAGGCGCTGATGTGCATCAAGTCGGGGCCGAGCGAGGGACACGCCCTAGGGGTTCAGCGCGTCGATGAGGGCCTTGGTGACGTCCGCGGTGGAGGCGGCTCCGCCCAGCTCGCGGGTGAGGATGCCGGCCGTGGTGGTCGCCTCGATCGCGGTGTGCAGCCGGGCGGCCTGTTCGGGCAGGCCGAGGTGATCGAGCATCAGGGCGGCGCTGCCGACTGCGCCGATGGGGTTGGCCAGTCCCTGTCCGGCGATGTCCGGGGCCGAGCCGTGCACGGGCTCGAACATGCTGGGGAAACGCCGCTCCGGGTTGAGGTTGGCGCTGGCGGCCAGGCCGAGGCTCCCGGCGAGGGCGCTGCCGAGGTCGGAGAGGATGTCCGCGTGCAGGTTGGAGGCGACCACGACGGAGAGGTCCTCCGGGCGCAGGACGAACTTCGCGGACATCGCGTCGACCAGCACGCTCTCGGTCTCCACGTCGGGGTAATCCGGGGCGACGCGCCTGAACACGTCATCCCACAGCACCATGCCGTACTGCTGGGCATTGCTCTTGGTGACGCTGGAGACCTTCCGCCGGGTCCGGGTGCGCGCCAGGTCGAAGGCGAAGCGCATGACGCGTTCGCAGCCGGCCTCGGTGAACAGCGCCGACTGGACGGCGACTTCGCTGCCGGGACCGCGTGCGGAGAGGTTGCGGCCGCCAAGACCGGCGTACTCGCCCTCGCTGTTCTCACGCACGACGACCCAGTCGAGTTCGGTGTCGTCGGCCTTCCGCAGCGGGCTCCGCACGCCGGGCAGGAAGCGCACCGGGCGGACGTTGGCCCACTGATCGAAGTTCTGGCAGATGGCCAGCCGCAGGCCCCAGAGGCTGATGTGGTCGGGCACGCCGGGCCAGCCAACCGCGCCGAAGTAAATGGCGTCGAAGTCCTTCAGGACCGTCAGGCCATCCTCGGCCATCATCCGCCCGGTGCGCGCGTAATACTCGCAGCCCCAGCCGAATTCCTGCCAGTCGAACGCGAACGCCCCGCCGCCGGCGGCCAGCGCGTCGAGCACCGTCCGCCCGGCGGCCACCACTTCCCGGCCGACGCCGTCCGCGGGAATCGCCGCGATCCGGAACCTCTGGGTCGCGCTCATCGTGTTTGCTCGAACAAACGGCGCGGGTTGGCGGTCAGCATGATGGCGATCTGCTCCTCGGTCACCCCGTGCTCGCGCGCGTACGGCAGCACCTCGTCCTGGATGTGCAGGTAGTGCCATTGAGGCAGGAACGGCAGCACGTTCGGGTCGATCCAGTCGATATAGCAGGCCGCGTCCTGGGAGAGCACCATGCGCTCGGCGTAGCCGCGCCGGCACATCTGGACCAGCGTGTCCGCCCGCGTCTCGAACGTGATCTCCAGGTTGATCCCGAACCGGTCCATGCCCAGCGTGAACCCGGCGTCGGCCAGTTCCGCGAGATGGTCGCAGTCGGCGGTATCGCCGCTGTGGCCGAGTATCACCCGGCCGGGGTCGACCCCGGCGGAGTCGCACAGCACCCGCTTGACCTCCAGCCCGGTCCGCGACCCGGGATGGGTGTGCACGGTGATCGGCACGCCGGTCTGGTGGTGGGCCGCGGCGACCGCGCGCATCACGCGTTCGACGCCCGCGGTCATGCCATGCTCGTCGATGGCGCACTTGAGCATGCCCGCCCTGACCCCGGTGCCGGTGATGCCCTCGGTGATGTCGCCCACGAACATGTCCACCATGGGGTCGGGCACCTCGGTGCCGAGCG
>WNGJ01016032.1_pt1 | contig 18118 bp, 13 predicted proteins | sample 5400611 | NCBI WGS metagenome assembly WNGJ01 (sample SAMN13153375, study PRJNA577476) | soil metagenome | isolation source: 40 cm soil or saprolite under Garry oak tree replicate 1 | place: USA:California | collected 2016-06-15 | reverse complement strand
TTTTCTGATCACCTAGTTCATATGCCTGTTTTGTCGAGGAGTCGTAGAGGAGCAGTTCGGTCCCGGCTTTGACGGAGGCCAGAGTGGACCCGCTGGCATTGTTGTGTTGTTTCTGGCGACCTCCTGCTTCAGTAGCAGGGGGTACTGCTGGCGCAGTTTCAACCGCATCTCACTGAAATGAACAAGTTTGGTCGGGTGGCGGGACTCGAACCCTGCGGCCCCTGCTTGCAAAGCAGTAAAAACCAGATAAGTGCTGCATCTACGGGAGAGCACGTGCTTTGCGAGCCGCCGAGACTACTCCAAACCCTCCCATGCTCTTTCCCTTTTGTTTGTTTCCAACGACTTGGGGCATCTGCTTTTCGCTCGAACGCCAACCCCAACAGCCAAAACTTACGCGCCTATCGGACGCCAAAGATTTCGTTCAAGCCGGCTCGCGAGGTCTCAGCGAGTCTTTCCGGGCTCAGCTTCCGTGCGCCGGCTATTAGAGCCGCTTCGCGAATCGTGTCCGTGACCTTATCAAACAGCGTCCCCGCGGCTCTTTCGAGTTCCGCTATTCTTCGCGGATGTAGTTTCGGCGCAACATCATTTCGGAAAAGCTTTCGCAATTCGTCCAGCGTCTCCGAGAACACCTCGATTGTATCGTGCATGTAGAGCAAGTCTTTGGCCCTGTCTTTGTAGTCCCGCTGCCCATGGATGAGGATTTTCTGTGTCAGGAAGCTTGCCGGATTGGCGATTTGCACGGTCCGCTTCGGTGACATCGGGTATCCGTTTTCCTCGCCGAGCGCTACCTCCCAGGGCGAGAGGAGCAAGATATCGATATAGCGAAGCAGCTGAGACGACACGCCCCCCACTTCCTTCGTCGCCTTCCGCTTCCCGCCTCGGTCGTACTCACTTCCTTCGAGCGGCGCCAGAAATTCGGCATAGAAACCGCCTCCTTTTCCGTAATGGTAGTGCGTCGCCGGTGGGCGATCCTCTCCGACAAACTCTTCTTGGAAGCCTGCCTCCAGCAGACGCTTCCGCACGGTCGATTCTTCCTTCTTGAGTTTCGGCGGAACGGCGACATCTCCGTCCAGCGTTGTCAGCGGAAGATAGTCGAGCTTTCTCGCACGAGGATCGAGGCGATACAGACGATGTGCCCATCCTCCGATGAGAACGACCTCGCCGAGCCAGGGCTCCAGCGCCACGATGAATTTCGAAAACGCTTCGAGTTCCGCATCCTGGTCGCTCATGATTCGGACGACTCCAAGGCGGGTGACAGAATTCTTCGCCAGATAAGATCTGCCTGCTCCTTGCCCCGGGACGGATGCTGGCTGACATCCAGCCAGACCTGGAGAATATCGCTCACCGGAACACCGTCTTTCTGGACAATTCCACGGAAGATACTCTCGCGGTTCCCCGGAATGCGCACATAGAGATCGGCTATTTCTTCCTCCGCATTCCCCGAAAGGCCGAGGTCTTTCAGAACCTCCGTATTCAAACGCTCAAGATAGAGATATGGTTTTGCCCCATGCACAAATCCGATGTCGAATGCCTCGGCGGCTTCGAACAGTCCAAGGCACAAGCGTGGTCGCGGCGACGAGAGTTGATCCACAGGATTCGCAGAGGACATCGCTTTGTCCGACCGATAGGAACGCACCGCGTTCCAGAGCGCCTGTTTTCCCCGGTGAAGAACCCAACGCATCGGGATTTCCAGAACGCGCCGCTGACTCGCAGAAACCCACCGGTTCAGCAATTCTCTCAATCGCACCAGCCTCAGTACTCCTGCCCCGGACTCAAGGAAGCCTTGCTTCGAAAACTCCTCGACGAAACGAAATGCACTCATGACCGAGACACCAGCCGCTTCTGCCAGTTGCGATGCTCCGTGGTAGCGGCCTCTCGGAGCCGACAAATACACGTCCGGAATTCGGGGAGCCAGAAGAATCTTGAGCATCCACTGATTCAAATCCGAAAAGAGCTGCGGCGCGCGCGCACGCACGTTGGGCGCACGAATGGCACTTTGGGCATGCCTCGCCGAACTCAGCGACTCCAACCCGTGGCCTGCGAACAATCGAAGACCTTCAAGATCCAATAGTCCAACTGCGACTTCGGGTGCCCGTTCTCGCACAAATTGCTTCGCTTCCTCGGCGACGGATTCCGGGATGCGATTTGCGGCCACGATCGCAACTGGGACCGGATGACCATGCATTAGACGTGAATAGTGAGCGGCTTCCAGCGCGGCTTGGGAAAGCAACGGAATCACGCGGTCCTTGCGACCTTCCGAAGCCCTTTTTAGTTCTACGACGAATTTCTTTCCGTGCCCAGACACGAGGAGGTCGGGCGCAACATTCTTCTCGCGTGGCTCTTCGAGGACCTTCCACCCTCCCTCGCGGAAAAGGTTCGCCACGACCCGAACGAGTTGAGCCTCATTGGCGATCGATGGATTGGAGTAGCGGCCTGGCATTGATTTTACCAAGGCCATGGTAATTATCATGGCCACGTTAATTATCATGGCCATGATATGGCTTAACGTTCTTCTCGTCAACCTTTAGTTCTGGCGCAGTTCAGCGACCCGGCAGCGCCGCCGTACATGGACTTAGGGGGGCGCGGAATCCGGGGACAACATCGGGCGCATCCGAAACGACTGACCTATACCGCCCCATCTCACCCGTGTTCTTCCGAGATGTTCCGAAAGCACGTCAGAGATGAGGTCGCCCGGCCGCCAACGCATCACCGAGCCCCGGATTCCGGAGGATTTCCCGGTCAGCGCTTCATTCAGCAGTTGCTGTTCCACGATTCGAAACCAATACCGGCCCAAGCGCTCACGCAAACGGTTCAAATGACGGTGATGACACCGACCAACGCGCTCTCCACTACCACAGGGACAGCGCTCCTTGTTTGCGTGCCGCTTCTTCATTCCAAGAAGCCGTATAAACGGCAAAACTTCGGATTCTCGCTTTGCTCGCAACAACTGCCGCAAGTCCTCCTTGATTCCACTCACCCCATGCTCAAGATCTTCAAATGGAGTCTCGCCATGAATCGCTAGGTACGAAAAGCGATACAGATAGGGAATCAGGCAGCGATCAATGAAACCTACAAGAGACAAACCTTCGCAAAGCATTAAGCGCAGCCGCGTTTCCGATCCCAGGCACAGCGATCCATCTTGAAGGTGGTGGTACGAAAGTGGGATGCGGTCTCCCTTCTCAAAAACGGCGGGGATTCTTCGAGGAAACGTCTCGGGAATTCGAAGCTCTATCTGATAGCAATCACTGATTTGTAATTTGCCTCGAATCTGTGCGGTGAATGCCAACCAGCCTGCCAATACTAGGTCGGAAGCCGCCGGAACGATGCGGAGTCCCGGCTGTCTTACCAGGAGGTCTTCAAGACGCCAGCGCGCTGGAATCTCAGATGCGATGACGATCTCCCCATGGCCGCGGCGCCGATTTCGGGATCGTCACAACAGGCGTGAGCACAATCGCTGGCGCACTAGTGGGGCGGTCTGCTTCAAAGGGGTGCAACTGCTCTTCGCTCAGAACTACACCAAACGTCCGAACCGCTTCCTCGCGCAACGATTCTCCACTCACAAAAGCTGCAAGCTTCTTCAAATCAGCTCGAACCTGCGTGTGCCACCGCCAGAAGGACCGTTCGAGGTTGGGGTTGAGATTCCATTTGTCGGCATAGTCCTCGGCGGGATTTGCAGGATTCGGAACGCGAGGTTGCTCCGACCGGATAAACTGCGGCATTTTGTTCACGATGCTAGTCAACGCTGCGTATACGTCCGACTCGCCCTCATACGCGTTTGCCGCCAGGTTGGTGATGATCATAGAAATTGGCGCCAATCCCGGATTGGACAGAAACATCACGTCGCGATGACGTTTCAGAATCTGAATTGCCTGCTGCAGTGGAGTCTTAAACTCGTAAGCCGGAACATCTTCGACCGCGGCGTAAAGTTTTCCTTTGACCAGTTCGTTCAGGCGCGGTAGAGCCCAGCCGCGCGCACAGTCTTCAAACCAATCTGCAAACCCCCTCGGATTGCTACTGAAAAGCCCAGACGAAATTCGTTCGTAGTGCGGATGCCGCTTGTCGGTGATCGCTACCGCGAGCGTCGCAAGGCGCGCCGGGACCCCAGCCTCAACAATAGCCCCGACAACTTGTTTGTCTTCCGGTATGCAGGGCAGCGAATCCAAATGGAAGCTCACAGTATCCGCGTAGAACACACGCCAGCACCGGTTTCGCTCCTCGACGGGATCTGTCATGTTATGGGCGATGGCGTACGCTTTGATCTCCGCGCCATACAAACGCTTCAGATCCTTTTGCGACATCTCCGTTTTCGCAATCTGGAGCGTCGTCACGTTGTCGAGATCGTATTTCTGCGTCTGCACAACAGGCCGGATTACAGTCCCGTATCGGAACGAGCCTTGAGGCACGACCACGGGTGAGAAGGCCGCCACTGCTGACTCCGGTCGGCAGAGCCATTCGCCGAGCGAACGATGTCGCGCTACGGCCTTTTCGTAGTACGAGCGCGGAATCTCGATTTCGCTTAGAACCAGTTGAAGCAATGAATTTACCGCAGAGTTCTCTACCATTATTCTTGCCCTCCCTCCGGAATCGTCAGAGCCGCGACAAATCCAGCGCGCGGAGCAACCTGGTCATAAACAATCCATGGCATGTCGGCCTTCGGCATTCGAACGCGCCCGGCTTCCACTGCCAGAGAAACCGGCATCGCAGGAAAAACGTGTAAGGTCTCCCCCTGTCCATGGGCAGTTTTGATTTGGTCCAACACCGTTCGAACGAGCGCTCGAAATTCCGCCTTCTGTCGGCGGGACTTAACGACATCGTTATGCGCCGAGGCCACCCCGATCGACCAGATGCTTACGCTTGCGCCCAGGACCTGCCGGATGCGCTCTGCGCAAACCGTGGCGCTTACTTCAAACACGAGCGCTGCAGAATCTTCGATCCAGTCTGGCCTGCGCAAAAGAAATAATGGCGTTTCGCCGTCCTGAGGCCACTCCCAGGTCGTCGGCTCCCGGTGACGCTGATAGACGTCGCAAGGAACAATATCGCCAAGCAGACTTCCCAGAAGAATGAGCAGCGGTTGAGGCGCAAGCGCAAAAACAGAAAGATGCTGAATCTCGCCTTCTGCGGCTGGAAGACGCACCTGGCGATCAAACTTTCGACGCAGTTCGAACGCCTCATTCCGCCAAAAGCGGTCGTCACGCTCACAACAGGAGCTGTTGTGAACGCTCAGTTCGATGGCGCGGTCGGCAGCCGGGTAACGATCTGGAAAAAGTGCAGAAGCCGCTTCAGAATAATTGAGCGGCGAACTGTGATCGCCGATGTTCGCACCGTACAACAGGACATGGCTGCTCTTTTCCGGCGCAATTGCCGAAGCCACCTCAATCCGTCCTTCGTGTTTCGCTTTCATCTGCTGCAGAAGTGAAACCGTGTAGCGGCCGCCGTCGCTCGTTCTGTCAATCTTTCGGTGACAGGCGTGGCAAACGAGCATTAAATTCGACAGGTCGTGCAGGTCGCCGGCCGCAACACCTGCGTTGCCTCTTGCGCCCCCGCTGCTAAACGAATAGATATGCGCCTTCTCTGCAACATTTATCTGCTCTTGAGTCACGCTGGACTTCCACAAGGGCTGATTACAACCGGTGAACTCGCATCGTCCTGCTGCCTTGCCCCACAGTAGACATTGAACCGATACCGGAATGCTGCGGCTAACTTCTTTCGGTACAGCTGCCGCGGGAGCGGCGTGAGCCGTACTCTTGGTTCTCATTTGCCGAACAGTCTCCCGAGCGCCACACAGTTTTCCAGATGGCATCTGTCTCCTCATCCCGTTCATTCCCTCACGCCTTCGGGCAGACCTTCGGTTGTTCTTGACTCCAGCTCTGTTATGCTTATCCTCAGATGGAGAGCGTTGACGTTACAATATGTCCTACGCATAAGACAGTATAACGGCTCCCGCTCGGGCCTTGTCAAGGGGTGTTCGAAATTCGACTTGTGGAGGTGATGATGAGTCTATCGATCGAGGACTTCGGCCGCCTGCTCGCTTCCAAACGCGGTGGACGTGGCGTTCGCGCCGCGGCGCTAGAAGCCGGTGTCACCCATTCCACGTTCTCGCGCGTTGAGAATGGACACATGCCCGATCTCAAAACATTCGCAAAGCTTTGCAAGTGGCTCGCTCGTGACCCGCGAGAATTCTTGGGAATCGAAGTTGCCGAGACCAGTCCTAGGAGGCCTCGCGCCGTCGTTCACTTCAGGAAAAAGAAAACCGTGCAAGTGGAAACTGCGAAGGCACTAGGAGAATTGATACTCGCCGCCCAGCGCGCTGTCCTTGCCGCTGAAGAGCAAGTAGGCCGCTAGGCCGTGCGCCATGGTTTCAAAGCCCAAAGCGAACGCAGTGCTGCACTGGCTCGAACCTCGCTTGGCTTGAAGCCGAATGCCCCCCTGGACCCCTGGGCGTATGCTGAACACCTACGCGTCAGGGTTCTGGACTTCGGCGAGCTAATCCTCTCCAAACACGCCAAACATCAGCTGACCATCAACGACGGCGATAGCTGGTCTGCTATGACCCTCCAGGTCGACGGTAAGTTCACTATCGTTATCAATCCCTCTCATGCCATCACGCGTCAGCGATCCGACCTAATGCACGAACTTGCCCACATCGAACTTCGTCATTCTCCGGCTCGTGTTGAGGTATCTCAATCTGGCTTGCTGCTTTTGAGTGATTACTCCGACGAGCAGGAGCAAGAAGCGGACTGGTTTGGCGCGGCACTTCTACTTCCCCGCGAAGGGCTGGTAAGACTCCGCGCAGCTCACAAATCTCCGGCCGAGATTGCCACGCACTACGGTGTAAGCGAAGCCCTGTGCCAATGGCGTCTCCGAACGACCGGTGTTGAAACTCAAATGCGCCGGGCCGGGCGATAGATGTGTGAAAACTGGTAGCCCAACTTTGAAGCGTTCGCCCTCAAAAGGACCGAACTTATATATATCTGATATATATAAAGGACCGACCTCCTGGGGCAACGCCAGGGGGTCACGCGTTCCCAAGTAGGTGATTGCAAATAGATTTGGCCGGCGCCGGGCGTCTTTGCGCGCTTTTGTCGACCGGTCGATGCTGATCTCCGGCGCTCTTTTAATACCTTAATACCAGCATTCGGCTCACAACCGAATGCTCCTCTGTGACTCGCCGCGACCGAGCGTCATTGACACGGAATCATTGCTCGACCCGGGGCCCCGTGAGCCGAGCGGCTTTCAACACCGTTGTGATGAGTGACTTCGAGAGGCTCAGACCATCTGGTCCATTAGGGCGGGCTGTAGCGCTCCTGCTCACGAGGCTGGGGCGCTAGCGTTTCACGCTTTGGGTGGTGGAGAAGGTGGGATTCAGGCCCGAGTAATCGGTCGTCGCCTGTCGTCCACTGTCGTCTGGAAACCTGCATAAATAAAGGGGATTTGCGATTTGAAGATTTGGGCGCTTCCGAAGTGGCGATTTTGAAGTCTCAAATACGGGGTGGGAAGTAGCAGTAGTAGCATTTTTCAACAGCAAAAGGTGCCGGTTTCGACGCTACACCAGTTCTCTACTGCCGCGCTTACAACCTATGCTGGTTCTGCTGGTTCTTCCGCCACACACGGATGCTCTGCAACACACTTCCCAACAAAAAAACTTCCTGCATTTCCTACAGTATGGCGCCTCAAGGCTTTCACTCCACTTCTGGAGATCGGTCAAGGTTGGCAGCAACTGTTCTTCACAGGGGACGGTACCGGTTATGCGACCCGGGGCGAGTGAATTTGAACCACCGACCTCCTGGTCCCGAACTGAAAGACAAATTCACTAAGTCGTGGCTTTGGCGTCATTTAAGAAATTGGGAACACTTCGATTCCCATCGCCCGCTCCAGTCATCTTGGTTCCCTGTAACAACTTAGCGATTGGTCGCGGCGGCAAAAGGCGGCAATAAGAACGAGAAGAGCCTCTTGGGTGGCGCCTTTGGCTCTTGCGGAAATGTGAAGTTATTCCGACACACATTCGCCATAAACCTTTTTGAGAGTTGACTCGATATTCGTAAACACAAGCGCGTTTATCGGTACCAATCCGTCGGACTAACTTACGGCTTGCCCGTCTTCCCTCCAGAGTCGGTGAAAGCCTCAGGTGAGCAACTTCCCAGAACAGGACTTCTTGGGACCTAGAGATATTTCACTTGGGTTAACTTCCAAAACAGTAGTCTCCAGATTGGAGCTGCATGTTGCCCAATAGGGCCGCGTCGGCCCTACGTCGCTAAATAATTCAAGTGATATACTCCGTCGGAGGTCACACAAACAAAGAAATTCGTATGATACGTTCTATGGACAGCCGGAACAGTGGATCCACGTCTTAAAGAAGTTAGAGGTAGGTAATTGACGGAGATTAAATGACAACGCTGAACATTCAGAACCTGGGACAGATTAAGGAAGCGAGTTTGTCATTTGGCGATCTGACCGTGCTGGTAGGTCCTCAAGCAACCGGCAAGAGCATCGCCCTGCAACTTCTGAAGCTCATGTTGGACGCTGGCCAAGTGCAAGAAGAAATGGGTAAGTATGGCTTGGACTGGGAACACAGGCTTCCAGAATTTCTTGATGTTTATTTGGGTGAAGGAATGCGGGCAGTCTGGCAGGAGGGAAGCACTTCGATCGAGTGGGAAGGAAAGCCGGTCGATTTGCCACAGATGGCAAAACGTAAGCGCCCGAACAAGGAGGAGACCCTCTTTTTCATACCCGCGCAACGCGTATTGGCGTTGCGGGACGGATGGCCGCGTCCGTTCACAGACTACACACCCGGCGACCCATTTGCCGTCCGTGAGTTCAGTGAGAAATTGCGGGTGCTAGTGGAACAGGAATTCGGCGCCAGTGGTGACTTGTTCCCGCAGGAACGTCGCTTAAAAAGGGAATTTCGAGATCTTCTCCAACGCCATGTGTTTTCAAATTTCCACTTGAAGGTTGACAAGTTCCGTTCTCAAAAGCGACTAGTTCTCGGGCCAGAAGAGACAAAGGAATCATTGCCCTATATGGTTTGGTCTGCCGGTCAAAGGGAGTTTGTGCCGTTGCTGCTCGGTTTCTACTGGCTTATGCCTCCTACCAAAGTTTCGACCCGCGACGACATAAAGTGGGTGGTTTTGGAAGAGCTGGAAATGGGACTACACCCGCGAGCCATTGCAGTGGTGTTGTTGCTGGTTCTTGAATTAGTGGCACGTGGTTACCGCGTCTGCCTTTCCACTCATTCTCCACAGGTGTTGGATGCGGTATGGGCGCTGAAGCACTTGAAGGCAAACGGGGCTGATGCGCATGCCATTCTCGACATCTTTGAGGCCGACAACACGCAAGCAATGCGAAAGCTGGCCGACACGGTCATGGAGAAAGCACTAAAAGTGTTCTATTTCGACAGAGAGAACGGCAGGACGCGTGACATATCTGAACTAGACCCTTCAGCCGAGGAGGAAGGACATTCCGGTTGGGGAGGACTCTCCGAGTTTAGCGGAAGGGCCAACAGGGCGGTGGCGCGCTCCGCTGCGAATGCAGAGCCGGAGCTGTTCAAGTGAGTTTCAAGAGGGCCGTCAGAAAGACGCCCCATCTGCAGAATGCATGGATGCAGGGCTTGGGCGCTTTGCGAGCGCAGGATAGACCACACGTGGATCCCGAAGATCCTCGACTATTGAAGGGCAGCGCAGATGTGGATAGCGCGCTCCAAGCCCATGAGCCCAATGCACACAGGTGGGACTTTGCTATCGGTTATCGGCATGCCAATCGGCTCAAGGATTGCGTCTACTGGGTGGAAATACACACTGCTAACGACAAAGAGGTAAAAGTGGTTTTGGACAAACTGCATTGGCTGCGGGCATGGCTAGTGGGCGCAGGTAATCTCTTGAATCAGTTTGAGCGAGATTTTGTTTGGGTTTCTAGCGGGGCAACCTCCTTCACCCTTGGCGCACCCCAGCTCAAGAGATTCGCCCAGCTTGGTCTTCAGCACAAAGGGAGGGTTCTGCGGATTCCATCTGTGCGTCCACTGTGACTTCAAGCTACTGCTATGTGCGCTACGCAGGCCTGTCTGCGTCCACGAGGCAGAAGTTCTGTTCGGGGTAGGTTCACACTGGCCTCAATGATCCTCTTTGAATTGGACGTCTGGTTCCCGTCGCTGGTCAGAAACGGGGTTCGAGGAATTTGGCCGGATTGGTAATGGGAAGTCGTCTTGTGGAACGTGATCTCCGGATTGCTCCTGGTCACGGGCAATCCGGAAGTAATCTAGTTGGCTGAAAAACGCGCTTTCTGTAGAAGTACTGTTTCTCAACGCATTTCATTGTTGGGATTGTACTTGCAGTATGATTGAGGCGGCAGAAGGCGGCAGTTCGTCTCTGAAGGCTTCTAAGCCATTTGCCATGAGAAGACAGAGAGTTTCGGGACTCTGTGAAATCTACTGAAATCATTTGAAATCATCGCGAATTCGATGGGTGTTCTGTTCGATTCCCATCGCCCGCTCCAGTTATCTTGTTTTCCTCTAATAATTTAGCGATTTGTCGCGGCGGCAAAAGGCGGCAATAAGAAACAATAGAGCCTCAAGGGTGGCATCAAAAGCTCTTATCTCTCAGAAATTCGGTGTTTGCGGTTTGTAGATTTCTCTACCAGGAAACAGGATTACTTCTTGTTTGCCGACCACCCAGAAGTTGGCTTTCTCTGAATTTTCAGTTGTTGAGGCGTGCTACAAGAGAAGGCGGCGCGCACGTCGTACGCGCCGCCACTCCACTCTAACTACCGCAGTGGTCTGAAGCCTGCGCGAAGCTCTTCTGAAAAGAGCTTCGGCTGTTCCCAGGCCGCAAAGTGCCCGCCTTTGTCGAGCTTGTTGTAGTGGATCAGTTTGGGATACGCCCGCTCCGCCCAACTGCGCGGGCACAGATCGATCTCGTCCGGAAAGGCGCTTACGGCAACCGGGATGGAAACGCCTTTGACACTGAAATACGGAAGTTTGCTTTCCCAGTAGAGGCGCGCTCCGGAAATCGCCGTGTTCGTCAACCAGGTGATCGTGATGTTGTCGAGGACATCGTCCCGGGTGAGGCCGGCAGCTTCTCCGGAAAAGACGCGTGAGATCAACGCGTAGCTCCACGCATCGTGGTCCAGAAAATAGGCGGCCAGGCCCACGGGGGAGTCCGCAATTCCGTACAACGTCTGCGGGCGCAACCCCATCTGGTAGCCGTAGGCGATGCCTTTGCTGTAGACGAATGTCAGCCGCTCGAACGCGAGTTTCTCTTCGGGTGAGAGACCGTCGGGCATTGGCGCGCCGGTGAATGCCGCCTTGTCAATGTCGGCCGGAACCGCGCCAGGCATGTTGGTGTGAATGCCGAGCAATTCCGGAGCCGCCTGCACACCCATTTGTTCGGTGATGACCGCACCCCAATCGCCGCCTTGCGCCACGAATTTGGTGTATCCGAGGCGCTTCATGAGCGCGACCCATGCTCGCGCGATGTGCGCGGGATCCCAGCCTGTGGTGGTCGGCTTGCCCGAATACCCGTAGCCTGGTATCGACGGAATCACCAGGTGGAAAGCGTCCGATGCGCTCGCGCCATGTGCCGTGGGATTGGTCAACGGATCGATAATCTTCATCTGCTCGATGATCGAGCCGGGCCATCCGTGCGTGACGATGAGCGGCAACGCATTTTCATGTTTCGAACGCACGTGAATGAAATGAATGTCTAGTCCATCGATCTCGGTCATGAACTGCGGTAGGGACTTCAGTCTCGCCTCCACCTTCCGCCAGTCGTATTCCGTCCCCCAATAGCGCGCGAGATGCTGAATCGTGGCGAGCTGCACGCCCTGCGATGCATCCGCGACCGTCTCTCGTTCAGGCCACTTTGTTGCGTTGATGCGCCTGCGCAATTCGGTAAGTTCCGCTTCCGGAACATTCACCTGAAACGTACGAATAGCATTCTTGCCAGCCGCCTGCTCTCTTCCTGGTTGTGCAGCACTGCTTTCGGTCATGGTGTCCTCCTTTTGAGTAGTTTTGGATTCTTCCGTCTATAGACCTGGCGATTATTGTTTTTACGTCCCTGGAAGAACGAGCTCCGTCGGTGAGCGAGAGGCTATCACGAAATGAACGTCCTGAGCATTAAGTCCCGGTAAGTCGGCTTGTAGGAAGTGATCTCCGCGCTTGACATCGATCCTGGACGGATTACGGGCCACTCGGAAGTAATTCCATTTTGAGCGAAGAACGCGCGAGCTTGGGACGTAGACGATGCCCTGTACTAACTTAGGTCGAGGCTATGGGCTTGTATCCCACGTCCCATGCGCTGAATTTTGCTGCTATGCCATATGGCTGCGGCATTTCGATTCCCATCGCCCGCTCCAGTCATCTTGGTTCCCTGTAACAACTTAGCGATTGGTCGCGGCGGCAAAAGGCGGCAATAAGAACGAGAAGAGCCTCTTGGGTGGCGCCTTTGGCTCTTGCGGAAATGTGAAGTTATTCTGACACACATTCGCTATCAACCTTTTTGAGAGTTGACGCGATATTCGTAAACACAAGCGCGTTTGTCGGCACCAATCCGGCGGACGACCCGATAACTTTCGGGTTGTCCGTCATCCGCCCGGAACCGGCGCCGCGCGAGGTCGCCCTTTGAGACGTACGGCCAGTGTCTTTAGTATTTCGCGCGAAAGCTGATCATCTGATATAGCGCGCGCCACGCCGATGGCGCCCACGAGCGCGCAATAGGTCGAGATTGCTTGTGATCGTGCGCCGCGCTTGTTCTTCTCGTTCGCGTCATGAATCAGAGTTGCGAGCAACTCAATGTTGTCTCGAATCTGCTGGGTGACAAGTGCGCGAGTTCGCTTGTCGCTGCGTGCAATATCTCCTACCAAAGCGACGACCGGACAGCCCGTGCCTGGTTGATCGCGGTGCGCCTCGCTCAAGTAATCATCGACTAGCGACTCGTACTTAACGGGCGGCCCGCCTGACGCAGCGGCATCCACCTGACGCTTCCACGCTCCTAGCGCAGACCCAACGGCCTCAGCCACTAAGTCGTCGCGCGAATCGAAGTGTTTGTAGAAGCCTCCCACGGTAAGACCGGCTTCCTTCATCAGGTCTGCGATTCCGACCCCGGCAAGCCCCTCTTCGCGGAATCTCTTTGAGGCAATAGCAACGATGCGCTTATGAGTTTTCGCCTTTTCGACCTTGGAATGGCCCATGGAGTCCCCCAAAAGAAAGCCCGAAATCGACGTATCCCTTGCATAAGGGCTAGCACCCAACGTCCCGAAGAGGATTATGACAACAATCCACATTAAACGCAAGGAGGCGGACATGAGACTTGAAGGAAAAGTTGCACTGATTACCGGCGGCAACAGCGGAATCGGGTTTGCTACGGCACAGCAATTTGTGAAGGAAGGTGCGTACGTGTTCATCACTGGGCGCTCGCAAACGAAACTCGATGAGGCAGTAAAGAGAGTCGGATCGAATGTAACCGGCGTGCAAGGCGACGTATCGAAATTGGAGGACTTGGATCGACTTTTCGCGCAGATTAAAAAGGAAAAGGGCAGGCTGGATATTGTTTTTGCGAATGCGGGAATCGCAAAGTACGCGCCGCTCGGCGCGATAGACGAGGCGCACTACGACAGTATCTTCGATGGCAACGTAAAAGGGATGCTGTTCACGGTACAGAAGGCGCTGCCGTTGATGCCGGATGGAGCGTCGATTATTCTTAACGCTTCCGTGGTGGGAAGCAAAGGTTTGCCGTCGAACAGCGTTTATTCCGCCACGAAGGCGGCCATTCGCTCGTTCGCGCGAACGTGGACCACGGACCTCAAGGCGCGGCACATCCGAGTGAATGCGATCAGCCCGGGGCCAATTGATACGGAAGGACTGCGCGAACTTTTTGGCAGCTCGCCAACTGGGCAGGAACGCTTGAAGAGCATCAGCAGCACGGTACCGCTCGGGCCAAGTCTAAGGCGTGCCGGGACGGGACATCGGTGTGAGTGCATACCTGATCGCCAGGCTCGTGAGCATCGTTTCAAGGGCGCGAGGTATCGCGTCACTTTAGTACAAGGAGTCTGAGGAAGTCGCGCTCGCCAGAGATGGCTCGGAAACAAAAGGAGAATCACCGATGGACAGTCAGAAGATTTACCTGTTGGCAGAACTTACCCTCCGTTCTGCGTCGGCGCTAGTGTCTATATCGCCGTGCCCACTGTAATGGCCCTTCATCGGCAATATTGCAAAGTATCCTAACATTTCGTTCATCAAGTCGTGATAAACGCCGGGCGGCTACGTCCAAACGCGCTTGTGTCCATTCAATGGAGTAGTTCCTGGATTGTCGCAATCCGGAAGTAATCTGTCCTGGCTCGGGATTAGTAATGGGAAGTCAGCTTCTCGCCAGCAATCGGTCGGTCATTGCTAGCGCGTTTCTGCGTCTCCTCCTTCATCCGATTAAGTCGCTGCCGTCAGCGAACTGCGCCGACCGCCTAACTTGTGATCAGTCTATCCCAAGAACTGGTTCTCGGCTATGCCGACCAGTCCCAATTCGTGGAGACCGATCCCTGACAAGTTCTCTCCAGCAAATTGGTCGGTCACTGCTGGCGCGTTTGTCGGTACAAATGTTGAGACCAACCGAATTTTCTAGTCTTTCGGGTGTTGTTGATGATTCAATTTGACTTGCCTGGCTTACGCGGGTCTTGTGTGGCATCCACGTATTCGGTCGAAGATGGACCGAACCCAGTAATCTGAACAACAACAGGTTCGTCACCGGTCTCTGCGAAGTGATTCCGAGATGGTGGTTCGGTGTAGAAACTACCCGGTGGCAGAGCCTTCAGTTTCGCCTCGTCAAACTTATCACCATAGCCGATATGCCATGTGCCGGAGATTACGGTAGCAACCCTGTCGTCACGATGAGAGTGCGCAGCGATGCGCGTATGTGCCGGGACGCGAAGCATGATGGTATATACGCCTGATTGGTCTGGATTGCCCTTCAGAACAACGGTCTGGATTCCGCCAACGCCTGAGCTTCCCGTGCCCGGACTGCCCACTTGCGGGAACTTGTATTCTGTAGGAGTGAGTCGTTCTTCATTTGCGCCGCCGTCAGCACTGCTTGCAACTGGATGAGCAACCAGCGGACCATCCAGGAATTTACGAATCAACGCGACTGTGTAAGCTGGTCGTTCTTCCATCAGCCAATGCCCTGAGCCCGCGACGACCTCCTCCTGCACGTTAGTCGCTACATGACGCATGATCACAGCCTGCAAGGGACCGAAGGACTTCTCTCCACCTACCGCCATCACCGGCATCGTTAGCTTCGTTTGTTCGAAAACTTTGTTGTCTTTAGCATCCTGGGAGAACGCAGCAAATTGAGCGAAGCCGGCCCGCATTCCGCCTGGTTGCGCGTAAGTGGCGGCAAAGAAATTTCTGGTGACCTCGTCCGGCTTACCTCGATCGCCGGTAAAGTCATTCCATATTCTGTCAAAGTAGATACGCTCCCGGCCTGCCACCAGCCGTTCCGCGTCCGGTCCATGGAAGTTGAAGTGCCAAACCCCGGGATTTAGGAGAATCTCGTTCCAGGGATCGATCCCAGGGATTGGCGCGTCCATAACAACCAACCTCTCAACCTTGTCGGGGTACGTCGCGGCGTAGGCGTACGCGACCATGTTACCGATGTCGTGAGCAACAACAAACGTCTTGTCGTATCCCTACGGGCCCGCTTCCGCCCGAACGCACAAAAATGTCTGCCCCTTCCGGGCTGTGTATGGTTCTTTGTTGAAAGCTAGAGGGCAAGGAAGGGGGAGTTTGGCTTGAAACTGTTGTCACTGCAAAAAGGGCTACGGCGAGAAAACGTAGAATCATCGATATCTCCATACACGAAAACAATCGGTTTGTTCGGGATTGCACGAATTGAACTGCATTTGGCATTTAGGGATTGTAGACCACAGTGGAATTTTCTCCGAATTTGTGACGCTCTGGCCGAGCGATTCAGATCAGAGCCTCTCGACTCAAACCGATCAGTAACGGGAAGTCGGCTTGTGAAACGTGATCTCCGGATTGCTCCTGGTCACGGGCAATCCGGAAGTAATCTAGTTGGCTGAAAAACGCGGTTTCTGTAGAAGACCCACATTTTCATTTTGAGACTCTTCTGCCGAACCTTTGGATCATCGCCATCATCAATATTCATGCGGGTGTGATCGACACGAGTCCGCCTCAAAGGGCTCCCGAGTTGGAAACTGGCGCGACGAAGAACAATTGGTTGATTTGGAAGGACCTCGGGTGTACAAGGACGGCCATGCGGGAGGTCAAAACGGAAATCCCGGTTGAGATCTCGGCCGAGGGGGGAAACGTGGAACTCGATGCTCCGCCTCGCTATCCGAGTCATGGGCGACCATCAAGCGTAAGATACTTCGCTCTTTCCACCGTCGCCCTACTTGTTGCAACGGTCCTTGCGGGGTGGATAGTTGGGCACTTCGCTACCGGTAAGGCCGGGTCCTTTAACTGGGACTCAGGCGCCATTGCAGCGACTGCATTTGCGACCATAAGCCTGGCTTGTGCCACCTTGGTTCTTGCATACATGGCTTTGGACAGCGCCGCCACGTCGCGGGACCTTGCTTATCAAGGCGCAATGGAACAATGGCGACGCGACCGACCGGCGATCGTCGTTACGTCTTTCGAGTTCAGTCAAGCTGGGCCAAGCTGCAGCGTAGGTATGAGAAATGTGGGTCTCGGACCTGCGGTTTACCTCACTGCACACGTCGTCGGGCATGACAGCGTCGGTCGGACGATCCTGCACGGAGCTTCACTCAATGATCACTTTCTCGGCCCAGGCGAGCAAGAGACCGTGGAAGTCAGCTATACGACAGCGGAGGGCGATCGCTCGGACTTTTCGAAGCTTGAGGTGACACTGGTCTTCCTTAACCGTCTCGCACATAAGAGGGAAACTCACTGGCGGAGAGATCAAAAGACCGGGAACACATGGTTCAAGTTCACCGATGACATATGAACTTGACCGGCCCCAATCGTGATGCCACGACCACTAGCTGGCGCCGACGTTGGGGAATGCCGTAGTCGGGACAGTTGACGACCCATTTCGCGCGGTCGCTGGCGAACTGAAAGCCTTCGCTAAAACATATTTCGCGTTTACAACACGCCTGTGAATATCTGGGAGCATAGCCGTGACCTTTCCTTTCTGCACCTAAATCGAAATCCACTCCACAATATTCCGCAGACAACGCATTTCATTGTTGGGATTGTACTTGCAGTATGATTGAGGCGGCAGAAGGCGGCAGTTCGTCTCTGAAGGCTTCTAAGCCATTTGCCATGAGAAGACAGAGAGTTTCGGGACTCTGTGAAATCTACTGAAATCATCGCGAATTCGATGGGTGTTCTGTTCGATTCCCGTCGCCCGCTCCATAACTCCTGTTGACGCAGTTGGCTTTACTGGCTTTCCTTCCCGAGATCAACCCCTAGAACGCGCGATTTTGGACGCAGTTGGACGCGAATGGGGTCAAGGACAATGGGGTGAACCCCTAAGATGGCACAGTTTTTCTGGACACAGATTCCGCTTTCGTAAAAGCGTTCTTGCATCTCCTAGCAGGAGAAGGGGTCTGGGGAAAGGGGACGGCATTTGAGTCTCCTTCCCCAGCAGTCCTTTAGAATTCTTTTTGTTGTTGTCATTGTTCTCAAAAAACTCCATCGTCGCGCTTCGAGACTCGGTCTGGAATTCGGTCTTTTCCTCGAATTCTTCTGGGGATCGATAGCCCAACGCCGAGTGCAACCGCTGCCGATTGTAGTACTGTTCGATGAACTCTTCGATGTTCGTCCGTAAATGTTCTAGGTTCTCGTACTTGTTGGTGTAGATTTCTTCCCGCTTCAGCGTCTTGATGAAGCTTTCGCAGCTCGCATTGTCGTAGGGGTTCGCCGGCCGACTCATGCTCGGAATCATGTGGTACTTCTCGAGGATGGCTATATATTCCGCGCGAGCGTATTGAAACCCCCGATCCGAGTGATGCACCAGGCCGGGTGCGGGCTGTCGGCGCTCGATGGCTTGCTCCAGCGCTCCGATGGTGAGCCGTACGGCTAGTGTGCGATCCAGAGCCCAGCCCACCACTTTGCGAGAGAACCCATCGAGGATCACCGCTAAGTAGACAAATTCCGCCTTCA
>WNGJ01010941.1_pt1 | contig 18123 bp, 21 predicted proteins | sample 5400611 | NCBI WGS metagenome assembly WNGJ01 (sample SAMN13153375, study PRJNA577476) | soil metagenome | isolation source: 40 cm soil or saprolite under Garry oak tree replicate 1 | place: USA:California | collected 2016-06-15 | reverse complement strand
CGCACCAAGCGCAGTTCTGGGAGGAAGGCTGGCAGGTGGTGCCTGCTCCCCCAACTCCAAGCAAGCCGAAACTCATCCCTGTGATTACCACGGGGAGAGGGATGCAAGCCATAGAACTAGCCCAAACCTACTTCCGGCGCTGGAACTGCCAGGAAAATAGTATCCGCGCTTGGTTAATTCCGCTCAATTTGGACACCAATCATGGGTACGCCAAAGAGCAGGTCGTCAACTCGGAACTGGCCAAACGCCAGCTAGCGCTGGATGGGCGAGGGCAACGCCTAGAACAATTGGCGCAAGCGAGCCGAGTGCGGGTAGCACGGCTGATCGTGCACGGCACGCCTGTGCCAGGTGTTCCAGACGGTGTTGTCTGCCCGTCGTCACGAGTTGGCGTTTGGCCAGTTCCGAGTTGACGACCTGCTCTTTCGCGTAGCCGTGATTCGTGTCCAGATTGAGCGGAATCAGCCAGTCGCGAATGCTGTTTTCTTGGCACTTCCATCGTTGGAAATAGGTCTGAGCCAGTTCTACCGCGTCCATACCGTGGCCCGTCGTAATCACCGGGATCAGTTTTGGCGTGGTGGGAGCAGGCGGGGCAGGCAGAGCTTGCCACCCTTCTTCCCAGAAGCGGTGGTGCTGCGGGGCCAGATCAGCCTGCCAGTCCTGGACATCGCCTGCTTCATCGGCTTGCTCAACCACGAGCAGCTTGCGCCAGTCACGGATCAGCGCAACCTCGACCTCTAAGGGAGGGAGAGCATCGTCTGGTCGCTTTAACGCGAAGCGGGCCGCTGCGACTTCGCAGATCACCTGTCCACTGCGGTTGTAGCGCCAGGGCTGCCATTGCCCTACCTGTTCAAACGACCCTTCGGCTTCATATTGGTCGCTGCGCAAGAGGGTGACGACCTGCCGTCCTTCGAGCTTGAGTTGCGCCAGGAATTCTGCCGCCATCTGATCTCGGTCCACTACGACCCGCTGCATCAGTGCCTGGCCTGTCGCTTGCTCATAGCAGTGGAGCATCTGCGGTAAGCCTCTCGTCAAGTGGTGATCGCCGCGGTGCGTGGTTGCCAGCAGTGGATGACCGTCGGCATCGTGTAACACCACCAATTCGCGGCAGCCCAGAATTTTTCCACCGAGCTTGCCCACGGGTCCCCTTGGAACGAGCATGTCACTGTAGACCGCCTTCCGATGCCCGTCCACGTAAAATGCGGCCGGATCAGTGGGCTGGTCAGAACCTGTTTGTTCCGCATGCCACAGCGACCAGGTCCACTTCGCCATCACCTCTGTCAGATGTTCGGCTGCTCCTGCATAGGCCAGCCGGGCGAGAAATCGCTCCGTGTAGCGCTGACTGTAGGCTCGCTGGCGACCTGTCACCACGGCCAACATCGTTCCTGTATAGCTGCGCAAGTCCCAGGTACGAGCCAGACCAGCTACTGGGAGGACCAGTAACGTCAGAAGCAGGCGTGCTATCACTGCCGGGTTGGGTGGGTTCAGCCCAGGAATGGTCGGATCAGCCAACGCCATCACTGTCTCGACCAGAGCCTCAAGAAGGCCCGTTTGCTGGGCTGCTGCCAGCAGCAACAAGCTGCCAATCCCTTCGTGCCAGACAGGCTGCGACTCATTCAGTTTTTTTTAACTGACATCTGATTCCGTCCTCGCCAGAGATGGCTCACCCCTAACTTGGCCCGGATCCGGCTGATCTGACTCACACTGACTGCTACGTTAAAGCGGCTTTGCAGTTCACTTTGTACTTGCCTCGAAGGAATCTGTGGATGATCCGTGCAAAACTCGCTGAGCCATACTTGCACTGGCTCGGTCAACTTGTAGGGATGACCATGGCGATCGTCCAGGAACGCTCGCTCAGCTTTCTCCTCGTCGCGAGCAAGCTGCCTCAAGCGGTAGGCCGTGGCGCGCGACACGTGCAACTGGCTCTGGGCAACCGCTGACTGCCACGAGTGGCCTGCGAACATCGACTCGATGAGCTGCAATCTCCCCTTGCGCTCAGGATGATCTTTCATCCTCTTCGTCCCTCCATTTCGGGTAGTTCCCGCATCGTTCTGGGCCGAATTGTACCATCTCGCTTGATCTTAGTCTAGATGCGTTCTCGTGAAAAAGGCTCACTCCCTGGTTCACTCCCTGATGCCGCCCAGCTAATCCCAGTTTAGCTGTGTCGATTGCCAAAAAGCTTCACTCCCTGTGCTAGACTGAGCAGGTGATTGAGGAGAAAGTAGTACAGTGATTTACAGGATTTGATATGCCCCCCAAGCACTATTGATCGAGTATGAAGGGGGAAGGAGGCTCCACCATGACGCGAAATCCATCTACTTATTGCTCCCATTTTAGCCATTCCCTCGTACTTCTGTTGCTACTCACTTTCGTCGGTCTGTTAGCTGGGTGCGGTACAGCATCAACAGGGGGTTCACCGCCCCCATCCGTGTCGGCAATCAAAGGGACGCTCAGCCTCTTCACGCTGCCAACAGCAGGGAGTAATCCGGCTGCTATTACGGCTGGACCAGATGGCAACGTGTGGTTCACCGAGGTTTCAGCAACCAGCAATGGCCCGATCAGCAAGATCGGGCGGATAACCCCCTCAGGCACGATCAGCGAGTTTCCCCCCAATGCCTTTCATGGGAACTTGAGCAGCATCACCACTGGACTGGATGGCAATCTCTGGTTTACGGATGGAGGGTTTTCTAATGGTGGAAAGATCGGACGCATCACTCCTACTGGCAAGATACAAGAGTTTCCGCTCCCTGCATCTAATACTGACCCCGGCAGCATCACAGCTGGGCCAGACGGTAATCTCTGGTTTACGGATGGGCTTCCCGGTCAAATCGCCAAAATAGAGCAGATCACTCCTAAGGGGGCAAGACGAGAGTTCCTGCTGCCATCTTCGGACTCCCCTGGCAGCATTACAGCCGGGCCAGATGGGAACCTCTGGTTTACTGAAACGATCATCGGCCCCAAAACGGTCAACGGCCCTGGCCCTGGCGGTCAGATCGGGCGGACCACTCCGACGGGGACCATCAGTACCTACCCCTTGCCGTCTGGCAGTCTAGCTGGCAGTCTCACAGCCGGGCCAGATCACAACCTCTGGTTTGCTGAAGAGGTGATGAACAGCAACGGTCCAAGCATCGACAAGATCGGACGGATCAGCCCGACAGGTACGATCACAGAGTTTACGCTCCCTACAGGTAATTCGAGTGGTGTCAGGGGGGGACCAGTTGGCATCACAGCCGGGCCAGATGGAGCCCTCTGGTTCACCGACGCTGCGAATAATGCGATAGGACGTATCACGACAGCGGGTAAGATCAGCGAGTTCGCACTGCCAACGCCTCAAAGTGCCCCCGAATATATCACGAGCGGGCCAGATGGCAAGCTCTGGTTTACCGAACTGGGCGTTAATGGGCAGACCGGCAAGATAGGCAGTCTCACCATTACTTAGCTCTGCCACTACATCGGGGATTCACGGTAAGTCTAGCAGGTGCATCCGCAATGCAACAGCCCAGTTCTTTTTCAGGCGAAAAGCCTCACCCTTATTGTCGTTCTGATGTGCGATCAGGATCTCCGGCCACGCGTCCCTTGTGTGGCTCAGGAGGCTGACCCTCTCTGCCCCTGATCACGAAAAGCAACCGACGACCATCTGGTAAACGCGGGGAGGCTTTGTTCACCTGTTCACACAAGTAGACGAGGTCCTGGTTGAGCTGTCGGTCGTTGAAAGGACGGAGTTCAACGGACACGGTTTGCTGGCTTGAGACGATCATTCCTGGCAGATGGAAGAAAGGTGCCAATCGCCCCCAAGTGGCATGCGCGTAGGAAGCCGGAAAGTAGTGATCTCGCGTCCACATCACCACATTCACCAGCGCGACCTTACAGACGGTCATGACCTGATCTTTGCGCTTGTCCAACGCAAACATCTCCCGTTCCTTGCAGGCCAGGTCCTCCAGTGCCCGCAGCACCTCACGAGGCTTTCGGCAGTAGCGTTCCTGCTTGCGCCAATCCTGATCTTGCCTGGCCTCGACCCGGTAGATACGTTGCCACAGCCCTTGCAGTTCGGTATCAATCGTGGCCTTGCGCTCCTTGATCTCTCTGCGCACGAGATGATCGGCCATCCCTTGCTCCTCCAGGGCAAACATGCGCTCATTGAGGGTACAGTAGAGGGTCTCCCCACGCGCCTTCGCCTGTTTCCTGAGCCGATCAGAGAGTGTCGTTGCACGCTGGTAACGTCCTCGTGCCGACGCTGTCCAACGGCGGAGGTTGCCAGTCGCTGCTCCAGAGCGGTTCGTCGCTTCGCCACCTCTGAATTGACGACCGCTGTCTTCGCGTAGCCGTGGTTCGTATCCAGGCCCAAGGCCAGCAAGTAATCGCGAATGCTATTTTCTTGGACGGGCCACCGTCGAGCATACAGCTGTGCGAGCGTCACCGCATCTGCCGTGGCGGCTGTTGTCACGATGGGGATCAACTTGGGAGTCGTGGGAGGAACCGGTGTAGGAGAGGCCTGCCAATCGTCTTCCCACCACGCCTGTTCAAGCAGATTCAGGTCAGCGTCCCACCGGTGTGGGGGCTCTTCCGCCTGCTGCGAGGGGACCTGACGACGCAGATCACGTACGAGGGCGACCTGTAGTGGAAGGGAGGCTCCAGGTTGATCTGGAAGCGGTAAGGCAAAGCAGGCCGCTGCTACCTCGCGTACGACCTTGCCCTGCCGATCCTGTTCCAATGGGACGAACCCTCCCACCTTCGTGAAGGATTCCAGACCAGCGTATTGATCGGTGCGCAACACCGTTACCACCGTTCGGCCCGTGGCAACAAGGTCCGCCAGGAACTGGGCTGCCATCTGATCACGATCCACAATGATCTGCGTCTGTGCTGCTTTTCCCGCCGCCTGTTCATAGCGGGCCAGAATCTCAGGCAACTCCACCGTCAAGTGCTGGTCACCTCGATGGGTGGTGACGAGCCGGGATGACCCTGCTCATCGTGCAAGAGGACCAGGGCACGACAGCCCAGGATCTTACCTGAGTTCCCAATCAGCCCGCGTGGGATCAACGCGTCAGCATAGACAGGCTTACGGTGCCCATCGACATAGTAGAGAGGATCGAGCTCCTGCGTTGTAGCGGTTGGTGGCTTCCACAAGCGCGCTGTCCACTGTGCCAGCCCATCCGTGAAGGTGTCCGCTCCGTTAGCTTGAGCGACCTGCGAGAGGAAGCGCTCGGTGTGGAAGTATCCATAGGCCCGTGGTCTGCCCGTGAGCACGCCCAGCGCATCGCCGGTGTAACTGCGCAAATCCCACGTGCGATGCAGTCCGACCACCCCGAGAAAGAGCAGCGTTCGCACCAGCATGTGACGAGACCGCGCCGAAAGATGCGCCAGGCGCGCACCAGCACAGGGAGTACACCTGGAAACGGCGGTCTCCATGGTGGAGAGCAGGCCGGTCTCTTGAGCAGCTGCGACCAGGAGCAGCCCTCCTGCGCCCTCTTGCCACTGGGGTTCAGTCGGTGGGGATGCCTCGAGTTTTTTTCCCCGACTCTTGGGTGCGCCTTCCCAGACCGAGGCTAGCACGGACCTGGTTCAGAGAGCCGATACTGATTTGGATGCCGAACCGCCCTTGTAGGGTCGCCTGCACCACACGGCTTGGAGTGCCAGGCGAGGCACGACAGTAGCTTTCCAGCCATGTCCGCTCGGCCGTGCGCAGTTTGGCGGGGTGCCCATGCCTACCATCCTGAAATGCAGCTTTCCCACGGGTGCGCACAAGGCGCAGCAGCCGATAGGCCGTCGAACGACTGACCTGGATCCCGGCTTGGGCAGCAGCCTCTTGCCACCGATGACCTGTTTGCATGAGGGCAATCATCTGCTCTTTGGCCGCGCGTCGCTGCTCCGCTTCCATCGTTCTCTCCTCGTTCGTGCTGTCTTCACGAAACGACTTCACTTGCTTCCTCATGGGAATAGTGGGGTGAGAGCTACCACTTTCTGGTGATAACCACCAGGCTTCGGTTCGCCTCGCTGAAATCCGTCTCGTGAAGACCGGTCCGACTAAGGCTGCCTCCACTGAGATCAGCCCCGCGAAAATCTGCGCCGCCCAGTTGGGCCCCATTGAGCTGTGCTCCGATCAAATTGGCATGTCTAAGGCTCGCATGCCTCAAGTCGGCTCTCAAAAGGAGGACCTCTCGGAGGTTGGCCTCAGTCAAGTCGGCCTCTGAGAGATTGGCCTCGTTCAGACTCGCTTCGCTCAGATAGGCCCGGCTCAGGTTGGCCCGCATGAGGTTGGCATGTCTCAAGTCGGCTCCACTCAGATCGGCCTCACTGAGATCAGCCTCACTCAAATCGGGGTGGATCTCAGGATGCTGTCTTCTCCACGCATTCCACCTGGCGACTCCTTGCTGGAGAAGAGCGAGGTGCTGCTGATCTGCCATCGTGCTTCCTTCCTCTTTGGGTGTCGCTCTCATTATATGGCTCGGGAGGGAACCCCGCAAGGACATAGTGCTCCACTCGGGCGTTCGGGAAATGTGACTATCTCATTCTAGATCTGTGCCAGTCCGTTTGGCCTGACACCCTGAGAAGGTTGCCCCTAAGATCTTCGAGATGCTGCATCAGCCGCAGTTGACCGCCAATGCGATTACGACCCGCACCAAATCGCGCCTGATGCTGGCTCTGGTCGCGCAACTGCTGCCGCTGGTTGAACAGATCGCCCAGTATGAGAAGGAAATTACCCACCTTTTTTTGAAGCATGAAGACAACGAGGTCTGGAGCTCTCTGCCCAGAGCAGGCAAACGCCTTGCTCCTCGTCTGCTCGCCGAGATCGGTGATGAGCGCACCCGCTATGCGGATGCAGGGAGTTTGCAAGCTCTGGCCGGGACCTCGCCTGTCCTGTTTCAGAGTGGCAACTACGCCAAGGCGCACCGGCGGTTGGGCTGCATCAAACCTTTGCGCAATGCCTTGCACCAGTTTGCCTGGCAATCGACCCAACAGGAAGGCTGGGCCAGGGACTACTACCAGCGCAAGCGAGCTGAGGGCAAAAGCCATACCGTCGCTGTACGCGCCCTGGCCAATGTGTGGGCACGCATCATTTTCGCCATGCTGAAGTCGCACGAGCCGTATGATCCGGCCACCTGTGAGGCCGCTCAGCGCCTTCATGCTCGCCACGTCGCTTAGCAGGACTGGTCCTTGAGAGGCAAAACCGCCTGTTTTTTTGCCTTCAACTGAGCATGCCTGCTTCTGACCATGCCAGCGGCGTGCTGTCAAGCCGCTTCGCTTTCCTTGACAGCACGCCGCGGCATGGTACACTTGCTCATGCTCACTTGAAGGCATCCTCGTTTCCCTGCCTTCATGGCTTTCCTCCCAGATTTCTACTGATGGGCTTTTAGGACTTGACATAGAAAGTCTTTCTCAACCACTGGTGGCATGTCACCCTGTACGTCACCCCGCTCGGGTTGACCACCTCTGCTATTCCCTATCACAGTGGCACCTTTGACGTCAATTTTGACATCATCGAGCACAATATCTCTATTCGCACCAGCGAGGGAACCACCAAAGTGCTGCCGCTCATCCCCCGCTCCGTGGCCGCCTTCTACCGGGAATTTATGGACTGTTTGCACGTCCTGGGCATCCAGGTCACGATTAATACCTTGCCCAGCGAAGTGAGCAACCCCATTCGCTGTGATATCGATGAGGTCCACGCCTCCTATGACTCGCTCTACGCCCACCGCTTCTGGCGCATCCTGGTGCAGACCGAGGCCATCATGCAGCGCTATCGCTCGCCGTTCCTGGGCAAGAGCAGTCCCGTCCACTTCTTCTGGGGCAGCTTCGACCTGGCCCTCACCTTCTTTTCGGGACGGCACGCACCCGAGCGTCCAGGGGCCGATCGCATGACGCGGGAAGCCTACTCGCATGAAGTGATCAGTTGTGGCTTCTGGCCGGGAGATGACCGTTTCCCCACCCCGGCGTTCTACTCGTATACCTCACCGCAACCGTCTGGAATACCGACGGCCCCGATTCGCCCGGAGGAAGCCTTCTACAGTCACGAGCTGGGACTCTTTCTCCTGCGCTATGATGACGTGCGCAGTGCTTCCTCGCCTGAGTTGGCGCTGCTGGAGTTTTTCCAGAGTACCTACGAAGCCGGAGCCACTCTGGCACGGTGGGATCGTGAGGCGCTCGAAAGGAGATAAATATCATGGCATCACTGGCGTTTGCCTTCCCCCTGAAGGCAGGCAAGACGGAGGAATGGCGAGCCTGGATCGCGGAGGTCCTGGGACCACGCCGAGGCGAGTACGAGGCATTCAGCCGTCAGCTGGGCCTCAAGACGCAGCACGCGTACCTGCAGCACACGCCGCGCGGGGACCAGGCGATCATCTACCTGGAGGGAGAGGATCTCCAGCGCACGTTCCAGCTCCTGCAAACAGCGCCGGACCCCTTTACGGTCTGGGTCCGGCAACGGACAAAGGACCTCTTCGAGGGGGTCGACTTGACGCAGATCGAACCGGGATCGCTGTCCGAATACGTCTTTACTGCGCCCAGCACCCAGGAGGATGAAGCGAGTTACCGCACCTGGGAATGGATGGAACGACTCGGCATGATCAGTCCATGAGAACGGGTCTTTCCGCTACAGCAATTCATCCAATCGGGAAAGGAGCACTATCATGACAACTCAGGGGAGTAACCCCAGTTTTGCACGAGACATCCGGCCGTTGTTTCGTGCACGCGACCGAGCCTCCATGAGTCGGCACTTCGACCTCTGGGACTACCACGATGTCAGCGCGCATGCTCAGGCCATCCTTGGGCGCCTCTCAAGTGGGACGATGCCGTGCGACGGGAAGTGGCCCGAGGAGCAGATCGCTCAATTTCGCAGGTGGGTCGAAGCCGGCATGCCGGCTTCGACCTTATCCGAAAACCTGTGATAGAATGAAAACCAGAACGAGTGAAGGGGCCAACGGTGCCACGAACACGCCCCTGGGAAGTCAGCAACGAGTTGTGGGAGGGAGTGCAGCCCTTGATCCTGCCCACCCCCTCGCATGCCAAAGGTGGTCGCCCGCGCATGGGGGATCGGCAGGCCTTTGAGGCGATCATCTACGTCCTGCGAACCGGTCTGCAATGGAATGCTTTGCCGCGTGAGGTGGGAGCCGGTTCGACGGTCCACGATTGCTTTCAAGCATGGGAGCGGGCAGGCGTGTTCCAGGCTCTCTGGCAAGCCGGGTTGCAGAACTATGATGAGCTGATCGGCCTCCAGTGGGAATGGCAAGCGGTGGACGGAGCGATGAGGCATCCGCCCCTTTCGGCTGCGCCGCATGCGTACCTCTCAGGAGAGATTGGATAATTGGACTTCTTGTACACGAAGGAGTAGCTCATGTTGTAAACCGGGTGCTTCCGTCTGTGCAGCGGTTGATGGGTATGGCCTTGGAACTGCTCCAGGCTTGCTATGTGCAGTTTCAGAAAGCCAGATCATCCGGGTAGACCTCCTGTCTCTCTTGTTTTTACACAAAAGGTCTGGTAAAGTTGTTCTAGAGCGCTCCGAGGTGGGGAAATCCTGCCTTCGTCATTACGTGACAAAAACGCGCGTGACATCTTTTGTCAGGGACGCTCACATTTCAAATCTATCGTCTACACGAGCCAATAAAGCCAGTTCACGACAAGCGGGCGGCGAGAGGGTGACACCCTGCCTTCCAAGCAGGCTGTCGCGGGTTCGAGTCCCGTCTCCCGCTCTTTTGTACGAACCGTCTCTCTGTTGGCTCACGACAGGCCGCTTCACGGCAAGCGGCGATGGAGTCAGCAAGCAGGCGATTTTCTATGCGCGAAAAGGTGTACAGCGACATCCTGCCCTGGCGAGGACGCGCACAGCTTACTAGGAAGTCGATAGGATGTCTCATCCCATGCAAGACCGCTAGCTTGCAGCTGGAGGACTATCGCTTGCGTCGAGGCTGAACAGTGCTCGTCCGCTCCACGGAGTGGTGAATGGCGGGCGAGGCAGCTACCCGTTCAATATGGTGGAAGCCGAAACGTGTAAAGTAATCTGCGGCCGTCTCCGTGAGCGATCCCGTGGATACCCAGTTGTTGTGCCATAGACAGCGCCGCGCACCACTGCGAGTTTATTCCGCCGCACAGCAATTTCAACCGCTTTCTCTGAGATGTGGTGAAGCTGCCGGAAGGTAGCGAGTGGAGTGAGTGTACCGGGAGGAGCTTCTTGGCTTTTGCCTTGCGTTTTCGACGAGTTGGGGGCGTAAGCCGGGGTGGGGTGGAAGCGGAGGCGACAGGGGCATTCCTCGCCTGTCAGCTGCTGCACCGCCTTCTCAGCTCTCATTTCCAGACAACGGCTCTCCATCTTTTATTGCCCCCTTGTACAATATAAAAAAAATACAGGGTAGCGGAAACTACCCTGTACAATGTTACCCACTCAGATTCTAACGTATTCACCTACACCGGACTCAGGCTTCAGCCTCCGGGCCTACATCGGTCTCCGCTGCAGGGTCTAAGCCAACCGCAGAGTCAGCAGTGACAGCCTCTTCGGGTTGGGGCTTGCGCTCCCGCAGCAATTGGTACAGAATGATGACGCTGAAGGTGGCTACACCGATACCCCCGATACTGAAGTTGCCGATGGTCAGTAAGAAATTGACATTGTGGTTAGGTACACTGACCATACCCGCCCCTATAGTCAGACCCACGGCGGCGGTTATCAAGTTGCGACTCTTCGAGAAGTCAACTCTATTCTGTATCCAGATGCGACCACCGGTGGCTGCAATCAGGCCGAAAAGAACGATAGTCAACCCTCCGAGTACGCCTGACGGAATGGTAGCAACCAACGCACCGAACTTCGGGCAGAACCCCAAGAGAATTGCGACAAGTGCCGCGATGATGAAGATCACAGTAGAATAGATGCGGGTCACGGCCATAACCCCTATGTTTTCTGCGTACGTCGTCAGACCAGTCCCCCCGCCTGATGCGCTAACAATGGTTGCAACCCCATCACCCAAGAAAGCACGTCCGAGGTATTTGTCCAGATTGCGCCCGGTCATTGCTGCTACAGCTTTGACATGGCCCAGGTTTTCTGCCACAAGGATGATTGCTACCGGAGCTATCAGGCTTATGGCGTTGCCATTGAAAGTAGGTGCTGTGAAGTGAGGCAGCCCAACCCAGGCAGCATTTGCCACGCTATCGAATTTAATCGCTGTTCCATAGCCAAAGGCGTTTGCAAACAGCAGGTAAATCAGGTAGCCGATTACGCCACCAAGCAGGATGGGGAGGCGGCGCAGAGCTCCCGGAGCGTAGATTGCTACAGCAGCAACGGCCAGCACTGTCACAATTGCCATCACAGCATCGAACTGGCTGACGCTGGCATTATTGATCGCTACCGTCGTCAGGTTGAGCCCAATTACCATCACGACTGTACCTGTCACTACTGGCGGCATCAGATACTCGATCCACTTGTAGCCTGTAAACATGACAATGAGACCAATGACTGCATAGACGACACCGGCGGCAATGATACCTCCCAAGGCTACAGCGATATTCGGGTTGTGTTCGCCGAAGACTTTGGGCGCGTAGGCACTGGCGGTGATTACCACCGCAATGAAGGAGAAACTTGAACCGAGGTAGCTAGGCACGCGCCCTCCGACAATGAGGAAGAAGAGGAGTGTGCCGATACCGGAGAAGAAGATTGCGGTGTTTGGATCAAAGCCCATCACTAGAGGTCCGAGGACTGTTGCTCCAAACATGGCCAGGACGTGTTGCAATCCAACAAAGATGGTTTGTCCCCAGGGAAGCCGCTCATCGGGGGCTATGATACCCTCTTTCTTGGGTGTCCAGCCCGCGAAGTATCCCTGTCTTTCAGTTGTTTTAGTTGCCATGCATGATCCTCCTTGATTAAAATGGATAAAAGATGAAACGGATGTACATGGAAATCGATGGGGTAAGCTCTTTTACGTCCACCTCCTTTCTGTGTGATACGAGGGGAGTGAGAACAAGCAGATGAGAACTCACGCTTAAGAGAGAAAAAACTGTCTTGTTTTCAACCTGCCATTCTCAGCCATTCCTTATTAGTAAGTTACAATACTTTCAAGCAAGAGTCAACACTGAGGTGCATTCCTCAAACGTGGTCAGACAAGAACGAGGGTTTTGCTTTGTGGGAGCGGAATGTCGAGAAGTCGTGCTATCTCCGCGGTGATCTCGTCTAAGTGACGGGCATCAATGAAGGGGGACTGTCTCAGCGTAGGTGGTAACACCTGTACCACCACCGAAGCCGGCGATAATGGTTGCCAGACCATCGCCAAGGAAAGCTCGCCCCAGGTATTTGTCGAGACTGCTTCCGGTCATGGCCGCTACGGCTTTGACGTGACCTGTGTTCTCTGCCACGAGGATGACGGCAACCGGAGCAATCAGGCCGATGGCATTGCCGCTAAAAGTGGGTGCGGTGAAGTTCGGCAGGCCAATCCAATTGGCGTTTGCAACGACGCTAAAATCTATCGCTTTTCCAAGTCCGAAACCATTGGCGAACAACAGGTATAAGAGGTAGCCAATTATACCGCCAAGCAGCACGGGGAGACGGCGCAACGGCCCAGGAGCGAAGACTGCTATGGCTGCAACCGCCAGAATCGTGATAATTGCCATAATCGTATCGAACGAACTGGTAAGGGCTTCACCGACTGCCGTTGGCGCCAGGTTTAGCCCGATTACTGCAACAACAGCGCCAGTGACGACTGGTGGCAGCAGGTAATCGATCCACCTGTAGCCAGTGAAGATGACAATAATGCCGATGATGGCGTAGACGACGCCGGCCGCGATGATGCCGCCAAGCGCGACGCTTATGTTCGGATTCAGTCCAGGACCTTTAAAGCCACTGGCAAACCCGGTTGCAGCAAGCACGACTGCGATGAAGGAGAAGCTCGAACCCAGGTAGCTGGGGACACGACCGCCTACTACGAGGAAGAAGAGGATTGTACCGATACCGGAGAAGAAAATTGCGGTGTTCGGATCGAAGCCCATCAGAATAGGGGCCAGGACTGTGGCCCCGAACATGGCCAGCACATGTTGCAGGCCCAGGAAAATGGATTGTCCCCAGGGAGGGCGTTCAGTGGGGGCGATGATCCCCCCCTTTTTGAGGGTCCAACCTGCGAAATATCCCTGTCTTTCAGTTGTCTCAGTTGCCATACATTGTACTCCTTGATAAATGTGGAAAATAGACAAAACAAATGGATACACACGGGAATAGGAAATCTCTGCGAAGCTCTATACACCTCCTTTCTGCAGCATATACCGGTGCCGGGAGTGGAAGATGAGAGGATTTTGAAACCATTATAGCATGAAATGGATGAGAATGTCGAATATTGTAAAGACTTTCCTATAGCCATCAGCTACATATTCTCAAGAACAACCCTTGCGCTTGCTTTTGCATACGCTTTGATACATACTAGCCTTAGCTCATTCGGCTTTAGCTACTACCAGTCACGAGATGGGTAGGACGTAGCAGGTTAAATTGAGGGAGTATTTCTTATAGTCGCAGAGGCAAGAGGTGAACAATCATGTCCGACGAGACCGCACTGACCGCAGTGATTCGTGTGCGTATGAGTGCCAATGATGCTCACTATGGGGGGCAGTTGGTCAATGGAGCACATATGCTCTCACTTTTTGGGGACCTGGCGACCGAGTTGGCTATTAGGTATGATGGGGACGAGGGGCTGCTGGTTAGTTATGAAAACGTCGAGTTCCTGGCACCGTTGTATGCCGGCGACTTTGTAGAGGCTGTTGGACGCATAACGAAGATTGGCCGTACCTCGCGGCGCATGGAATTCGAGGCACGCAAAGTAATCGCTGCCCGACCCGATATTAGCGATTCGGCTGCCGATGTATTAGAACAGCCCATTCTTATCGGACGTGCTGTTGGGACGACGGTCGTCAAGTCTGAGCGACAACGCAAAAGACATGCAGTGTAGAGGCCCGATTCCTTATGATGTACTGAAGTAGCCAAATGGTTCTGACCCAGGGAGCGACTTGGCGTCCACCAGGTACTTGATATTTACAGCCAGTTGGTTACTGAGGGGCTACTACTGGCCCAAGAGTCTGCTGAAAATCTGGGGGAATCAGTGCATACTTAACACCGTGTTTTTGCACCAAAAGTTCCAGCACATCTAGTATGGATGCAAGTGGGACGAGTGCAGTAATGAGCGCCCCGACATCGATGTGATGACCCTGGATGAGTTCAAGCGCCTGCGCGAAATAAGCGGGAGTGTGGTGAAACACGCCTTTAAGAGTGAGTTCGCTGTAATGTAGGGATCGTGTCTCCAGATTTACCCGGGTTCCCGATGCACAGCCTCCAAAAAAGTTAACGAGCCCACCGGGACGAGCTAGCATGGTAGCCAGTTCCCAGGTAGCAGGTGTGCCTATCGCCTCAATGACAACGTCGGCCCCCCGGTGTGCGCCTGTTTCCTTCAGCACCGCCTCGCGCTGTTCCTGGAATGACACCTGGCTTACATCAATGACTACATCTGCACCAAAACGATGTGCCAGGGAGAGCCGCTGCATGCCCCGCCCCGTGATAATCACTCTCGCACCTTTCAGCTTAGCTGTTGCAGTGAGTAAAAGCCCCAGTGGGCCTGCACCTAACACAACGATGGTATCTCCTTTAACGATCGCACTGGCGTCTATGCCGTGAAGCGAACAGGCCAATGGCTCGGCTAGGGCCGCCGCTACAAAGGATGTCATTGGCGCAAGGCAATACAAGTTTTGGCGGACGATGCGCTCAGGCACGAGCAGATACTCGGCATAGGCTCCATTAAGCAGGAGCAGGTCTTCACAAAGGCTAAAATTCCCTCGCCGGCAGTAAAAGCACTGCCGGCATGGTGCTGAGTTAGCCACGACGACGGCATCTCCTTCAGCACATTGTGTTACCCCTGCGCCAGCAGCCGCCACTACGCCTGCGACTTCATGACCGAAACCCGCGGGTGTTTGACGAAAGAGCAAGGGATGGCCACGCAGATAGGCCTTGACATCCGTCCCACAGGTAGTCGCGGCGGCTACTTTCAGGAGAACTTCCCCTGCTCCTGGCTGGGGAATAGGACGCTGCTCCAGGCGAACATCCAGCGGCGCATAAAACATTGCTGCTAGCATCGACGACATTTAGTTCTCGCTATCTGTTTTCCCAGATATTTATCCATAAGGAAACTCTAGTGCCGTTTCGATTCCATTGTTCGTTACTACAGAGGAGAATATAACACTCCGGTTTCTTTTGCAACTGTGATGCAACAAAGGAACGGCTTGCTTCGTATCCGCAAGGTGGACGATACGTGAGAGAATCCAGGAGTATAAACTTATGAGTATTTTAGTGGGAGGAAATGTGCAGGCACCCCGGCCTAAGCGAAGTCCGAAAGTCATCGTGATTGTATGCCTGATTGCCCTGCTCCTTGCCCTGGGTAGTGGGGGAATCTTTTTTCTCCTGAAGAGTCGAGGTCACTCAATAAGTATCCTGGCGAGCGCAGGTACCCCAACACCGACACCGACGAGAATATCGACAGTAACCCCCCCAGCACAGGCAGCGTTTTTCGACACGTTCGTTAATAACCATCTTGGTTGGGACCTTTCGAATGGAGCAGGTTATATTCGAACGCTAGCTAACGGGATGTTGCTATTGACAGACACTAATCCTGGTACGACGCTTGTGGAAAGCCTACCGAACAACGGCATTTATAATGATTTTAAGCTAACGGTTGACTTTTCGATTGTGAAAGCAGATAAGAACGATAGTGCAGGCATCTATGTCCGTGGTGACAACAACCTGGATCACGACTATCGCATCGACATCAATGGTGATAATACCTTTGATGTTGCAAAGGAGCAGCTCGATGCTCATAACAATCTGCTTGTAACCATGCTTGACGGACCACGTAGTAATTCCGCTCTCAAACCGCTTGGTCAGCAAAACGCGCTCACAGTGATAATGAATGGTACACGGCTTGTGCTTTTAATCAACGGCACTGAAGTGAGTTCTATTACTGATAGTGATTATTCGACCGGCCAGATCGCACTCTTTACTCGTACAGGTGAAGGCTCCAACGGCATTACTGTGGCAATCAGTAGAGTAGAAGTCGACCTTCCGCTTGCGCCTTCAGTGACTCCTGCAGGCGGAGCAGAAAGCGCTGGATCTTGCCACTTGGCGTCTTTGAGGCTTGACAGCACAGCGATGTCCGGGTATACTTTTTGCATGTCTCAGAGTAAGTAAAGATACATTTTCTTACTCTGAAGCCCAAAATGAGATCGACGCGCTACTGCATTCCAGGAGACTTACACATGACCGACAACGTACTCCTTTCAGCGCAATCCAACGACGCCTTGGCACGACGAGATGATCAGTACACACTGATGCAGCCCATAGACTCTGCCCCATCCTCCCCTCCCCCAATGATGGCATTAAGCATTGGAACATATGTACGACATAACTATGGGAGGATCAAGCCCTCATCTGGCTTGTCTATTGAGGCGCGTGTGCGCGAAATGCAGGCTCACCTCGGTTTCGACCAGTCTATCCTGTCCCACTTGCTAGACCCCTCTTCGCTCCGCGTCTACTGCCGGGATTTTTACGCATACCTGGAGTTCGCGGGCACTATCGAGCAGGCCTGTTACCCCTCGAAGTTCGCCCAGTGGATCAACCACCTAGCAAGGGAGAAAAAGCCTGGCTCGAATCGGGGATACTCCGCCGCGACGATCAACCGCATGGCTGCCGCCGTACGCAAGATGATGAAAGAAGCCAGCAGGCAGGGTTACATTCACCCGCTGACGGCCAAGGCCTTTCAGGAGGTCGAGGGCGCCAGTGAGCAGGGACTGAAGGAGAACCAGCGACCCCATAACCGGGTCGAGATCAAAGCTGATGCCATGCGCGAGATGACCGACCTGACTGACAGTGATCGTCTCCTGGAACTGCGCAATCGCGCGATCCTGTTCACCCTGGCGAGCACCGGGCTGCGCGTGGATACATTTCGACAGCTCAGGCTGGACCAGATCGTGCGCAGGGAATACGACTGGGCATTCCACATTCGCAGCAAAAACGAGGTGAAGTTCCGCGATGTGCCGATGTCCGACGAGGCATACAAAGCCATCCAGGCATGGGTTGCAGCCCGTCCGAGAACTTCAGCCTACATCTTCACCCACTTTGAGGGCGGACATAGTGAGAGCGGAAACGCCCGGCTCTCGGATAAGCCTCTGTCCTCAGTTTCCATCTGGAGGATTGTGAAGCATTATGGAGCGGCGGTAGGATTGGTCGATCCTGAGACGCTGGAATCCACCATCAAACCGCACGATTTTCGCCGGTTCGTGGGAACCAGGGTGGCCAAGAAGCGTGGGCCCAAGCAGGCGCAACTCCAGTTGGGACATAAGCATATCGCAACGACCCTCGACAATTACGTCCTCGAAGAGCCGGAAGCAGGAGTGGCAAACGATCTTTTCTAAGAAATGTGTCGTCCACTGCAGCGGCTTATAGAGCTGCTCAGGTTCCATGCCACTCGCTCCAAGGAGGCTCTGCGTTGGGGCAGGTGCTGGCGAACATACCTCCTGGAGGTCATTGGGGGGGATAAGACGCCAGCATCAGCCTCAACTCCTCCCTCACCCGTTCCCGCCAGGCATGCGGCTCAAGCAACTCGGCTCCTGGCCCTAACCAGCGCAGCAGTTCCAGGACGATCGTGGGGTTCTGCTCCCCAAAGGTCATCACCACCTGCTCCTCGGTGATCGGCTCAAAATGGGCATGACGATAATACCAATCCTGTTGCAGCCGTTCTGCTTGTGCACGAGAGACGAATTTTCACGGGCGACCGGTGCCGCCAGTGCTCCATGGCCGGCTGCAGCCAGATCCGCCCCAGGAGTTCTCGTACATCAAACTGTCGGAAAGACCATAAATTGGATCTTACGCAAGTTTGCTGATAGTGGAAAGAAACACTTCCGTTGGAAACGTGCCGATGCGCTCCGCAAGCCAAACAGCTTTTTCGACCTTCTCTGATCAGTTGCTCGAATCAGCAAACTTGCGTAAGATTCAGGAAATGCGTCAACACCTTGTTTTTGGTCTCAAAGTTGGGTATGCTCTCAGCAGAGGTGTCCAGCACTCCATGCGGGAATGGCCGCATGAGAAAGAGCAGTGTATGAAGACCTTTGCCTTTGAGCGGTGGTGTGATC
>WNGJ01009438.1_pt1 | contig 18124 bp, 13 predicted proteins | sample 5400611 | NCBI WGS metagenome assembly WNGJ01 (sample SAMN13153375, study PRJNA577476) | soil metagenome | isolation source: 40 cm soil or saprolite under Garry oak tree replicate 1 | place: USA:California | collected 2016-06-15 | reverse complement strand
TGCTCGCCTGCGCCGCCGCGAGGATTGTCGGTGATCCCGGGCGCGTCACCGGAGTGGATCCGAGTCCGGGCATGCTCGAGCACGCCAGGGTGCCGGCAGGCGTGCGGCTCCTGAGCGGCAGCGCCGAAGCGATTCCCGCCCCGGACTGCAGCGCCGACTTCCTCAGCATGGGCTACGCACTTCGCCACGTCAGCGATCTGTCCGCGGCGTTTGCCGAATTCTACCGGGTCATCCACCCAGGCGGCCGCCTGTGCGTGCTCGAGTTCACCCGGCCGGCAGGGGCGGTGCCGCGTGTCATCGTGAAAGTCTGGCTCAACGGGTTCGCGCCCGTGATCGCGGCACTCATCGCCCGTCGCGACGCGCCCTTGCTCATGCGCTACTGCTGGGACACCATCGCGGCCTGTGTGCCACCGGCTACCATCCTGCGGGCGATCGGTGAGGCCGGCTTCGTGGAGGTCGAGCGGCACGTCGAGCTCGCCATATTCTCGGCGTACCGCGCGCGCAAACCCGCCTAGACCCTGTACTAGGCATCGGGCACCGGTTTCTCGCTCACCATCGTCAGCACGTCGTAGTTCGCGACCGCCTCGCCGTTCTGGTTGGTGATCGCGGTGTCCCAGCGCACCTCACCGTAGCCGGCGCCCGCACGCAGGGACTTCTCCTTGCAGGTGAGGCGCACCTTGATGCGGTCGCCGGGCTTTACCGGCTTGGTGAAGCGCAGGCCGTCGACCCCATAGTTGGCGAGCACCGGGCCGTAGGGCGGATCGACGAACAACCCGGCGGCCGCCGACACCAGGAAGTAGCCATGCGCGACGCGACCGCCGAAGAGCGGATTGCGGGCGGCCTGCATTTCGTCCATGTGCGCGTAGAACCGATCGCCAGAGAGGTCCGCGAAGCGCTCGATGTCCTCGACCGTGACCTCGCGCTCCGTGGAGTTGAAGGTATCGCCGATCGCAAGCTCCCCGAAGGGTTTGCGGAACGGGTGCGTGCCGGGGTTCAGCTCGCGCGCGCCCTTCACCCACCGCCCGGTCGCTGCCGTGACGACATCCGGCGTGCCCTGCACGGCGGTGCGTTGCAGGTAGTGCATCACGCCGCGGATGCCGCCCATTTCCTCGCCGCCGCCGGCGCGCCCGGGACCGCCGTGCACCAGGTGCGGCAGTGGTGAGCCGTGCCCGGTGGACTCCCTGGCGCAGCGCTCGTTCACGACCACGATGCGGCCGTGAAACGGCGCCAGTCCCAGCACCAGCCGGGCCGCGACCGCATCGTCGGCGCTGAAGATCGAGCCGACGAGACTGCCGCCTCCGCGCCGGGCGAGCGCGATGGCCTCCTCGACCCTGTCATAGGGGAGGAGCGTGCACACCGGACCAAAGGCCTCGACGGAGTGAATCGCGCGGGCGCTGCCCGCATCGCGGCAATACAACAGGGTGGGAGACACGAACGCGCCCCGGTCGGCATCGGCACCCAGGGGCTGCGCATTGCCGGCATCGCCGTACACGACTTGCGCCTCCCGCTTGAGCTTCGCGAGCTGCTCCAGGACCTCACGGCGCTGGCTCAAGGAGGCCACCGGCCCCATGCGGACCTTCTCCAGGCGCGGATCACCGACGATTATCCTGCCGAGGGCGCTGCGCAGCGCCTCGAGGACCTCCGCGACGCGGCTCGCGGGCACGATCGCCTTTCTGATGGCGGTGCACTTCTGCCCCGCCTTCACCGTCATCTCGCGCACCACTTCGCGCACGAACAGCTCCAGCTCCGGCGTGCCGGCCCCGGCATCGGGACCCAGGACCGAGGAGTTGAGCGAATCGGTCTCCGCGGTGAAGCGCACCGAGTTGGCGCTCACTATCGGATGCTGGCGAAGCTTCAGCGCCGTGGCCGCAGAGCCGGTGAACGACACCAGGTCCTGGCAGGTGAGGTGCTCGAACAGATCCCCCACGCCCCCGCAGATGAGCTGCACGGCGCCTTCCGGCAGGATCGCTGACTCCACGATACGCCTGAACGCGCGCTCGGCGAGGTAACAGGTCTGCGAGGCGGGCTTCACGATCACCGGCACACCGGCGAGCAGCGCCGGCGCCAGCTTCTCCAGCATGCCCCACACCGGGAAGTTGAAGGCGTTGATGTGTATTGCGGCGCCCTCGAGCGGCACGCACACGTGCTGCCCCACGAATGTCCCGGTCTTCGACAGCGCTTCCACGCCGCCATCAACGTACACGCGGCTGTTGGGCAGCTCACGCGTGCCCTTGCTCGCGTACACGAACAGCGTGCTGATGCCGCCGTCGATGTCGATCCAGGAGTCACCCTTGGTGGCACCGGTCGCGTAGGACAGCGCGTAGAACTCCTCCTTGTGCTCGGTGAGAAACCTGGCCAGCGCCTTGAGGAGCGCGGCGCGCTCGTGGAACGTGAGCTTGCGCAAGTTGGGTCCCCCGACCTCGCGCGCGTGCTCGAGCATCGCACCTGAGTCGAGCCCGTCCGCGCCGGCGCTGGCGATGACCTCACCCGTGGTGGCATCGCGCAGGGCGATGCCGGCGCCAAGGCCCGCCCACCACTTACCGGCAACAAAACTCTGAAGCTGCATGGTGTTCATTCCCCGCCCACGACCTGCCCGTCAATGCGGTAGGAGCGTCCGCGAAACAGCGCAACGCGTTCGCCGCTCTGGTTGGAAACGGTGATCTCGTAGATGCCGTTGCGCCGGGTGCGCCACAGCTCACTCGCCTCGGCCGTGAGCTCATCACCCTCGCGGGCGGCGGCCAGAAAATCGATCGTGGCCGCGGCAGCCACGGTGCTCTCGTTGTGAGAGTTGCACGCAAACGCAAACGCGCTGTCGGCGAGCGCGAAGACGACACCGCCGTGACAGACGCCATGGCCGTTCACCATGTCGGCACGCACCGTCATGACAACCCGCGCCCACCCCGGGCGCACGCCCGTAATCCGCATGCCGAGCGCCTGCGAGGCGCGATCGCGCTCGAACAGAGCCGCGGCCGCGCGCTCCGCCCGGCGCTGCGCCCCGCTGCCGCTGTCCGGTGGGACCTCCATGGCGCTAGCGTCCCGTGAAGCGCGGCGTGCGCTTTTCGGCGAAGGCGGCGACCCCTTCCGCGTAATCCATGCTGTGGCCGAGCTCGCCCTGGTAGTCGCGCTCGACATCCAGCTGCTGCGGTAGCGTGCGACTCAACCCCTCGTAGATCGCCTGCTTGGTTCGCGCGAGCCCGCGGGTCGGTGCGGCGGCGAACTGCCGGGCCAGATCCTCGACCACGGAGGCGAGCTCACCGTCCTCGACGCAACGCCAGATCAACCCCCAGGAGGCGGCCTGCTCGGCGCTGAGCCTGTCGCCGAGCAGCGTGAGCCCCAGCGCGCGCGCCGTGCCGACGAGCCGCGGCAGAATCCACGTGCCCCCCGAATCGGGCACGAGACCCAGCTTCGAGAACGCCTGCACGAAGCTCGCCGAGCGCGCGGCAATCACCACATCGCAGGCGAGCGCAATGTTGGCGCCCGCCCCGGCCGCCACGCCGTTGACCGCCGCAATCACCGGCATCGGCAACGAACGCAGCGCGAGCACCAGCGGCTTGTAGTTCTTCTCGATCGATGCGGCCAGATCAGGCGGCGCACCCCCCGGCGCAACCGCCCGATCGTTGAGATCCTGGCCGGCACAGAAGCCCCGCCCCGCTGCGCTGATCACCAGCACCCGGGCTGCGGAGTCCTTGAGGGCTAGCAGTGCGGCGCGCACCTCGGCGTGCATCTCGGAGTTGAGGCTGTTCAGGCGCTCGGGCCGATTCAACGTCAGGCGGGCGACCCCGTCGGCCGTCTCGAAGAGAATGTTCTGGTAGCTCACGTGGGACTCCGCTAACCCCTGCGCTGCGGCGCACAGCGTCGCAGTCACTTCTCGTCGTAATCGAGCTCGAGCGAGGCGGTCCTGACGCGCGACTGACACGCCAGCACGTACCCCTGCTCGAGCTCCCAGTCCTCCAGCGCATAGTTCTGCGCCATCGTCACTTCACCGCGAACCACCCTGGTACGGCAGGTGGAGCACACGCCCGCGCGGCAGGAGAATGGCAGCTCGATGCCGGCGCGTGCGGCGGCGTCGAGCACCGTTTCGTCATCCATTTTCATGCCGAAAGCGCGGCGCCGGCCGTCCATGAGAATCGTGACCTCGGCTTCTCCGGCCGCCCGCCCCGCTGCCGCTGCCGTAGCCGCACCCTGGGCTGGCGCCTGAGCGCCGCGCTGGGCGGCCTCCCCGGCGGTGGTCGCCACCGTGAAATGCTCCGCGTGCACGCGGGCGGCATCCACGCCCAGCTCGTGCAGCGTGGCGGTGACCCGCTCGATCATGTCGCCGGGACCGCAGACGAAATATTCCCTGACCTCCTTAGGTAGGAACAGCGTCGCCGCGAATTGCCGCACCCGTGCCGCATCCAGCCTGCCGTTGTACAGCTCGACTTCCTGCGGCTCGCGACTCATCACGAAATGCAGCGCCAGTCGCTCGAGGTAGCGGTCCTTGAGCGCCAGCAGCTCCTCCAGGCACATCGCGCGGCCGGTGCCGCTGTTGCCGTAGACGAGGATCACCCGCTGCGCGGCGCGCGCCAGCAGCGTGCGCACCACCGACAGCACGGGTGTGATGCCACAACCGGCCGCAAACGCCACATAGGTCCCGGCAGCGGCGCTAAGCTCGCGCGGTGTGAAGCTGCCGTTGGGCGGCAGAACGTCCAGCCGGTCGCCGGGGCGCAGCTGCTCCGCCAGGTGGCGCGACATACGCCCCATGGCATGCACGCGCGGCACGATGCGCAGCGGCCATTCCCCGGGCGCATTCACCAGTGAATAGGTGCGCCGGATTTCCTCGCCCTCGATCGCAGCGCGGATCACGACGTGCTGCCCGGCGCTGCCGCGGTACTCATCGCGCAGCTCCGCCGGCACCTCCAGCGCGATCGCCACCGCATCCTCCGCCTCGGGAGCGAGCTGCGCGACCTTGAGCGAATGAAACTTCAGCATCCTTAGAGGCACTTGAAGTAGTCGAAGGGCTCCCGGCAGGCGCTGCAGCGGTAGTGCGCCTTGCAGGGCGTCGAGCCGAACTCGCTCACGCGCTCGGTCGCGCGGCTGCCGCAGCGCGGACAGGGCACGAGCGGCGCGTTCCACAGGCGGCGCGGACTCGACACCGGCTCTTGCGGGGGCGCAATGCCGAAGGCCTTGAGCTTGGCACACGCCGCGCTCGTCACCCATGCGCTGGTCCAGGGTGGCGACAACACCTCCTCGAGCACCGCGTCCGCATAACCCGCCGCATCGAGCGCCGTCCGCACCGCCGTGCGGATGACCTCGGTCGCGGGACAACCCGAGTAGGTTGGCGTGATTGCGACGTGCAGCCGCCCATCGGCCTCGAACCGCACGTGCCTCACAACCCCCAGGTCCACGATGCTCAGGACCGGAATCTCAGGATCAGGCACCCCGGCGAGCAGCGCCCGGATGGCCTGCACGCGAGCGGCGGCGCCCCCGGGTTCGATCACGGCGGACATCGTCCCGACCTCACCAGCGTACGCCCGGATAGGTGCGCTGCAGGTGCTGCATTTCCGAGAGCAGGTGACCCAGGTGCTCGGTGTGCACGCCGCGCCGGCCGTGCCAGGGGTAGGGTTGCGCCGGCGGGCGCTTCAGGGTCGCGGCCCGCAGATCCTCATCGATGCGCGCCGACCAGCGCGGCGCGAGCTCCATGAGCACCGGGGCGATACCGGTGGCCTGCATGCGTTCATCGACGTCATCGGCAGCGAACAGTTCGGCAGTGAAACGCCACAGGGAATCGAGCCCTGCCTGAACCCGCTCGTGACTTTCCGTGGTGCCGTCGCCGAGGCGTATGAGCCAGCCGCTGCTGAAGCGATGGTGATAGCGGGTTTCCTTGAGCGCCTTGGCGGCGATGGCGCCGAGACGCGTGTCCGCGGACCTGAGCAGCCCCCCGTAGATCTCGAGCTGCCAGGCATCGAGCAGCCACTGGCGCACGATCGTGTGGCCAAAGTCGCCGTTCGGCTGCTCGGCGAGTGTCAGGTTGGCAAACTCCGGCGCATCACGCAGAAAGGCCAGCGCGTCCTCGTCACGCCCCCGGCCCTCGAGCTCGCCCGCGTACGTGAGCAGCAGCCGCGCCTGCCCGATCAGATCGAGCGCGAAGTTGGCGAGTCCCAGGTCCTCCTCGAGTGCCGGCGCGTGGCCGACCCACTCGCCCAGGCGCTGCCCGAGCACGAGACTCGTGTCAGCGAGGCGCAGGACGTAGCGAAAGTGCGCCGCCTGCTGCGCCAGGTCGCGCTCCTTCGGCGCGTGGCTCCTCGCGCTCACAGATTCTTGACCTCTTCCGGAATGGCATAGAAGGTCGGATGCCGGTACACCTTGTCCCGCGCCGGCTCGAACAGCGCGTCGGCCTCTTCGGGGTCCGAGGCGATGATATCCGCCGAGCGCACCACCCAGATGCTCACGCCCTCCTGGCGGCGCGTATACACGTCGCGCGCGTGCTCGATCGCCATGCGCGCGTCCGCGGCATGGAGGCTGCCGACGTGCTTGTGCTCGAGTCCCGAGCGTGAGCGGATGAAGACTTCATACAGCGGCCAATCCTCGCTCATGATGCCTCCGGTACTATGCGGTCTGCGGCGCGCGGCTGTGTTGCTTCATGGCGTGCGCGGCCGCCGCCTCGCGCACCCAGCGGCCGGCCTCGTCGGCGGCGCGCCGCGCCTCGAGCCGTTCGCGGTTGCAGGGTCCGTTGCCCTTGAGCACCGCGTGAAACTCGTTCCAGTCGATCGGGCCGATCAGATAGTGTTGCGTGGCTTCGTCCCAGCGCAGCTCGTGGTCGGGGATCGTGAGCCCGAGAAACTGCGCCTGCGGCACGGTGATATCGACGAATTTCTGGCGCAGTTCGTCGTTGCTGAAGCGCTTGATCTTCCAGCGCATCGACTGGGCGGTATGCTTGGAGTCGGCATCGCTCGGGCCGAACATCATGATCGAGGGCCACCACCAGCGGTTGAGCGCATCCTGAGCCATCGCCCGTTGCGCGCCGCTCCCCTGGGCCAGCGTCAGCATGATCTCGAACCCCTGGCGCTGATGAAAGCTCTCCTCCTTGCAGATGCGCACCATGGCGCGCGCGTACGGGCCATAGGAGCAGCGGCAGATGGGAATCTGGTTCATGATCGCCGCGCCATCGACCAGCCAGCCGATCGCGCCCACGTCCGCCCAGGTCAGTGTCGGGTAGTTGAAAATGCTCGAGTACTTGGCGGTGCCGGACAGCAGCTGCTCGAACATCTGCGCCCGTGAGATGCCGAGCGTCTCCGCGGCGCTGTACAGGTACATGCCGTGGCCGCCCTCGTCCTGCACCTTGGCGATCAGCACCGCCTTGCGCCGCAGGCTCGGGGCGCGCGTGATCCAGTTGCCCTCCGGGAGCATGCCGACGATTTCCGAGTGGGCGTGCTGGGAGATCTGCCGGATCAGGGTCTGGCGATACGCATCCGGCATCCAGTCCTTGGGCTCGATCTTGTCCTCGGCATCGACGCGCGCCTGGAAACGCTGCGCCAGCGCGGCGGACTCGCCGCCGGCGGCGGGCACGGGTTCCTTGCCGTGGGTATCGAGCGCCTGGGTGTACATGGGGGTACTTGCTGCCAAGACCCGGTCTGATATGACACAAGACTAGCACGGAGACGTAGGTTTTTGTGTCACAATTTTAATCCCCCATGGACCGCAAGCCGCGCGCGCCGCTCCCCGCCCCCGTTCGGGCCGTGCTGCGCAATTTTCGCGCGCAGCCCCGCGGCGGTGCGGTCACCCTCGGCAGTCTGATCCGCCTCGCCGCGCCCTTCGGCCTCACCGAGCGCCTGGTGCGCACCTCGGTGGCACGGCTGGCGCGCGAGGGCTGGCTGGCGGCGCAGCGCTCCGGCCGCCGCAGCGAGTACCAGCTTACGCGCACCGGCGCGCAGCGCTTTGCAGCAGCGACGCGGCGCATCTACGGCGAGAGTCCCTCGGTGTGGGACGGGAAGTGGACGCTCGTGGTGGTGCCACCGGGTGGGCCGCGCCGCGCGCCCTTGCGCGAGGAACTGAAGTGGCTCGGCTTCGGGCAGCTCAACCCCTCGCTGTTCGCCCATCCCGGCTGCACCCCCGGACAGGCACGCAGTTGGTTGCGCAATGTACGCGGGGCCCGGGATGCACTGCTGCTGCAGGGCATCAGCACCGATCTCGGCAACGACCGCCGGCTCGCGAGGCGCGGCTGGGATCTGAAGGATCTCGCCCGCCGCTACCGCCGTTTCGTGGCGAGTTTCGCGCCGGTCGAGTCGCTCCTCGGTCCGGGCGCGGCACTCCCCGCCGACACGGCGTTCCTCATCCGTACGCTGCTGATCCACGAGTATCGCAAGATTCACCTGCGCGATCCGCTGCTGCCGCCGGCGCTGTTGCCGCCGCACTGGGTGGGAACGGCCGCCTACGAGGTGTGCCGCCGCCTGTATGCGCGGGTGTTTCCCGCAGCCGAGAGTTACCTGTCAGCGAGCGCGCACCAGCTGCACCGGCCCTTGCCGGCCGCAAACTCCGCGGCACACGCGCGCTTCGGCGGCATCGCGCGGCGCTGAGGCGCCGTGGCGGCGGCGGGCACCGGGGCTCCGGCGTGGGCCCTCGACCGTTGGTCGGCTGGGAGATCGGCTATGTGTCGGTCTCCCAGCCGCCGCCCGAAGTTCGGGCTAGTGGCCCGAGCGGCAATCTACTCGACGGCAGATGCCGCCGGTTGCTTTCTTCTGCCGCGTGAAGTACGTGACAGACGTACCCGCATGGTTATCCGCGTAGGCAACGTTGATGAGATGGTTCGTCGGGTCAATCGCGATCTGGAAGAAGTCGGCAAGGGTGCGGTCGGAGCTGCCAGTGAGACCGCCGGTTGAGATCGACCCCGTGTGGTTGATGTGGTCGGTAGCTTGGCTCAGCGTGAAAACCGGCGCGCTAGCGTGGCCGTTGACGGTCTCCGCAACGTAGACGTTCCAGTTTGCTGAAATCGCGTTCGAATTGCCGACTAGATCGGCACCATACCACGCGATGGCCACGTGGCCGTTCGCATCGGCCGCGACCCAGGGGAACACGTTCGACTTTCCAGCTTGGGACGTGTTCTGCGTCACCATGATGGCCGGAGACCAGCTCGTCCCATGAGTCGTCGAGTACGAGTAATAGATGTCCCTGTTGTCCGACCAGACGGCGTACACGTAGCCGAAGTCGTCTACCGCGAGCGCGGGGAACAGATTGCCGAGGCCGGCCCCACTAGGACAGGTCGAACCGGCCCCGCAACTGAAGATCTTGTAGACAGTGAACGATAGCGTGTGACTCGTGAGACTCACGCCCGAAGCCACGCCAACATAGACGGCGTTGAGGAAGTTGGCGCTGTTGTTCGCGTTGTCCGCAGGGTTGTCGGGGCCCACAAAGATCTGATACAGGTTGCCGTGGCTTGCAGTACTACTGCGGTCCACCTTGATCTGGCCGGCGATGTTGCCGGTAGGAGGACCGACGCTCAGCGCTGTCGTGGCGTCAACAACGGCTGTCTCCGGGACGACGTCCGTATAGGTCAGGCCTCCATCGTTCGAGCGTTGCACAAAGATTTGGGAGGTTGTTCCAAAATCGTGATATTCCATGTAGACGTGATTCGGATCGTCCAAGGCGTCGATCCACATGCGATCGTCGAAGGGAACCCCGGCCGCGGCCACGTCCGGAGTACTGAAGGTATCGGCGCGGTTGGTGGAATGGCTGCCGGTAACTTCCGCTGCGGTGAGGCTGACCACGGCTAGATTTGGAACGTTGTTTAATGGGTTCGCAGCGTTCACGGCGACGTCCCCATCGCCTCCTCCCGGCGCCAACCCGCTCGTAGTGCAAAAAGTGGTTACGAAGATGCCGCAATCAGGCTGACCTTCGTACTTGAACCGCAGGGTTCCGTTAGCGTTCGGTCCTCCGTCTGCAGTCTTATTCCAGCGCCATAGGTCGAGGCCCCCCGGGACTCCGCGGATGGATTCGACGTAGATCGTTCCCTGCGAGTCCACGGTCATGCTGGGCTCGCCCGCCTGGCCCGCCCCCGCGGGCAGACACAGACTCTCATTGGGAGTGTAATTCGCGGTTCCCGGACCAACGTAGGCCGGGACGGCCTGACCACTCGGGCAGTTGTGCTGACCGGTGGGGTTGCTGGGGGGAGCAGCGTTAGCAACATTGATGCGAATCGGGAAATTGGAGACCCCGGTCGTCGCGTTGAAGCCGACGGTATTCCTCAGAAAGTCCCCGTTCGCCGTGGATATGGTGAATACCGGGATGGTCGATGGGGCGGTGACTGCACTGTCACGTATGAGCAGGAGGGCGACGCCTCTTGCGCCCTGACAGTTTGTGGCGATTACGGCGAACAGGGTAGTCCCGCTAAGATCACGGGTATCGGCCAGGCAGATTTGCCCCATCGTTGCAGCCGGAAAGTCGGTCAACGAAGCCCCACCGTGTTGGGCGAAGACGAAGTTCTTCGCAATCGCCACGGTAATGTCCGCGCCCCCATTGGAGGTCGTGGACCACGTCGCCGGAATACAATTTGGATTCCCCGGGGGGGAGACACAGCCGATCGTGTTCGCTGGTTGGGGCCCGCCGCCAAGGACATCAACACTGTTCTGGGCGGCCAGCGGAGCGGCGCCAAGCAGCAAGGTACCTCCCAACAACAACATCCGTAGGTTCTTCATGAATTGTTCCTCCCTGAACTGGGAATTCGGACGTGCCTTGCCTCGGCCGGATGCGCGGCTTCAACCCATAACAGTAGCGGTGCTGTCTTTATTAGGGGACGAATGCTAGTCAGGAGGAAGGACGCTTGTGAATAGGCGCTTGCCCATCTGCCTGTCGGAATAATCCTATATCGGTAGGCAGACTCACCGACCAGGGAGAACTTGCCGTCCACCCCCAGGCGCTGCGTTCAGCCCTGCCGCTAACGCGCGGGCCGCTTGTCGATCACGCGCCGCGCCTTGCCCGCCGAGCGCTCGATCGAGCCCGGATCACAAACCACGACCTGCGTGGAAATGCCGATCGTCGCCTTGATGCTGCCCTGCAGATCATCCTGCAGGCGTGAGCGCAGCGAACCATCGCCGGCGATGGTCTCCAGACACTCCACCTTCACCGCCAGCTGATCCAGGTGCGCCTCGCGGGTGAGCTCGAGCTGGTAGTGGGACGCGAGACCCGGGAGCTTCAGGACCAGCTCCTCGATCTGACTCGGGAACATGTTCACACCCCGGATGATCAGCATGTCATCGCAGCGCCCGGTGATTCTTGCCATACGGCGCATCGAGCGCGCCGTCGGCGGCAGGAGCGACGTCAGATCGCGGGTGCGGTAGCGGATCATCGGCAGGGCTTCCTTGGTGAGCGACGTGAGCACCAGCTCGCCCTGCGCGCCCTCGGGCAACAACTTCCCGGTCGCTGGGTCGATGATCTCCGGGTAGAAGTGATCCTCCCAGATCACCGGGCCGTCCTGGGTCTCGATGCACTCGCTCGCCACGCCCGGTCCCATCACTTCCGACAGGCCGTAGATATCCAGGGCCTGAAGTCCCGCGCGGCTTTCGATCTGCGCGCGCAGCGCCTCGGTCCAGGGTTCGGCGCCGAAGATGCCGGTGCGGAGCGACGTCGAGGCCGGATCGAGCCCCTGGCGCAGGAACTCCTCAACGATGGCGAGCATGTAGGACGGCGTGACCATAATGATGTCGGGCCTGAAATCGCAGATGAGCTGCACCTGCCTCTGGGTCTGTCCTCCGGAGACCGGCACCACCGTGCAACCCAGGAGCTCCGCGCCGTAATGCGCACCCAGGCCCCCCGTGAACAGCCCGTAGCCATAGGCGATGTGCACCATGTCGCCGCGGCGTCCTCCCGCGGCGCGGATGGAACGCGCTACCAGCGCTGCCCAGGTGTCGATGTCGCGGCGGGTATAGCCGACCACGGTCGGCTTGCCGGTGGTGCCGCTCGAGGCGTGGATGCGGACCACCTGCTCACGCGGCACGGCGAACAGGCCGAACGGATAGCCGGCGCGCAGATCGTCCTTGTGCATGAAGGGGAAACGCTCAAGGTCCGCCAGCGTCCTGAGATCGTGCGGGTGAACGCCGGCGCCCTCGCACTTGCCCCGGTACAGGGGCACGTTCTCGTAGGCGTGACGCACCGACCACCTGAGGCGCTGCAGCTGCAGGGCGCGCAGCTCGTCCTCGCTGGCGCGCTCGATGGGTTCAAGCTCCACGGCCGCCCATCTTACGCCGGCCAGCCGGTCAGCTTCTGCACGAACACCTGCAGGAAGTGATTGGCCTGGTGGCCGTCCATCACGCGGTGATCCAGGGTCAGCGTGACGTAACAGCGCGGCCGCGCCACGATCTTCTGCTCATCACCCTCCTCCACGACCACGGGGCGCTTCTCGAGTTTGCCCACTCCCAGGATCGCCGCCTGCGGCTGGTTGATGATGATCGGGGCCGCCAGCAGGCTGCCGCTGACGCCGTGGTTCGAAATGGTGAACGTGCCACCACGCACGTCGGCCGGTGACAGCTTGCCAGCGCGGGCGCGCGTCACCAGCTCATCCAGAGCTCGCGCGGTGTCGAACAGATCGCGCGCGTCCGCATCGTGCAGCACCGGCACGACCAGCCCCACGCCTTCCACCGCGGTCGCCACGCCGATATGGATCGAGTCGTAGATCTCCAGCGCCGTGTCGGTCCAGCGGCTGTTCGCTTCCGGCACGGCGCGGATCGCGGCCACGGCAGCCTGCACGAAGTAGGCGGTGAGCGTCAGCGGCGCCCCGCGGCGTACGAACTCGTCACGCTGGCGCGCGCGATCGGCGAGCACCGCGCCCATGTCTGCCTCGAATACCGTCGTCACGTGGGGCGCGGTATGCAGCAGGCTCTGCACCATGTGATCGGCAATACGCTTGCGAACCGCAGTGTGTGGCACGCGATGGCTCCTGCTGAGCGCGTCCGCAGCTGCCTCGGACGGTGCGACGCTCGCGGGAGCCTGCCGGCGGCGTTCCGGTGCGCTCCCCGGGGCCTCCCGCAGCACGTCCTCGACGGTGATGCGGCCCGCCGGCCCGGTACCGCGAACCGCGGACGGATCGATCCCGCGCTCGCTCAACAGGCGCCGCACCGCCGGACTCAACCCGCCGGCAGCCGCCGGTGCGCGGGTCTCGCTCTGGACAGCAACCGGACTGGCGCTCGCCGCGGCCGGGGCAGTGGCGGCGGCAGCGGGCCTGGGCGCCTGGGCGAGCGCTGCGGCGGCCGTGCCTGTGTCAATGCGGCCGAGCAGCTCCCCGGGGGCGATCTCCTCCTGCTCGTGTTTGATGATCTCGCGCAGCACGCCCGTGGCGGGCGAGGCCACTTCGACCGTGACCTTGTCGGTCTCGATCTCGATGAGCGGGTCGTTCTCGGCGACGCTCTCGCCGACCTGCTTGAGCCAGCGCAGGATCTGCGAGCGCGTGCCTTCGGTCTGCTCCGCGGGAGCCCTGATTTCAACGCCGCTGCTCACGGGATGCTCACAGGCTGGCCAGCCGCTGAATGGTCTGCGTGATGCGCGCGACGTCCGGCACCGCCGCATCGAGCAGCAGCGGGCTGTGGGGACTCGGGATGTCGGGCATGGCGAGCCGCTCGATCGGTGCGTCCAGGCTGAAGAAACTCTCCTGCGCCAGGGTCGCGGCAATTTCCGCCCCGAAGCCTGCGGTGAGGTTGTCCTCGTGCACGATGAGGCAGCGGTGGGTCTTCTCGACGGACGCGCGCACGGCCGCGCGGTCCCAGGGCGACAGCGTACGCAGATCGAGCAGCTCCACGTCGACCTGCGAGCGTGCGCAGGCAAGCTCGCAACGCTCGACCATGGCTCCCCAGCTGACCACCGTCACCTCGGTGCCGGCACGCAGCCGGCGTGCCTGGCCAAAGGGCACCACGAACTCGTTGCCCGGATAAGGGCGCCGCGCCCAGGCGCCATCGAGCATGGCCCGGTGCTCGAAGAAGATCACCGGATCGTTGCCGCGCAACGCCCGCCGCAGCAGGCCCACCGCGTCCTCGGCGTTCGAGGGCACTGCCACCTGCCAGCCCACGCCGTGCACCCAGGCGACCTCGTTGGTCTGGCTGTGCCAGGGGTCGCCGCACTTGAAGAATCCGCCCGGCATGCGCACCACCATCGGGGCGGCAAAGCGATTGTGCGTGCGCCAGCGCAGCGTCCCGCAGTCGTTCAACTGCTCGGCCGCGGGATCCGCGTACTTGCGGAACTGGATCTCCGCCACCGGCAGCAGCCCCGCGAGCGCCATGCCGACCGCCCGTCCGATGATCCCCTCTTCGGACAGGCTGGTGTCGAATACGCGCTCCACCCCGTACTTGTCCTGCAGCCCGAGGGTCGCTCCGTGCACGCCGCCCTTGGGGCCGACGTCCTCGCCGAACACCAGCATGCGGGGATTGGCGGCGAGCTCGACATCGAGGGTGCGGCGGATCGCCGTCAGCATGTTGATGCGCGTGGCTTCCGGCTGCGCCGTCAGGCGCGAAGCTGCGAACACGTGCCTCTCGGGAGCGAGCCCGCCCTGCTCCTGCAGCGAGTGCGCGCCGTCGGAACTTTCCGAGAAAACATGGCGCGTGAGGTGCTGCGGGTCGGGTGGGGGTCGCGCCAGCGCTCTGTCAATCGCCTGCTCGGCCTCATGCCGCGCCTCGCCCGCCAGGCGAGTCCATTCCGACTCCGCCATCACGGCCGGGACCAGAAACTCATGCAGGTGTGTGAGGGGATCCCGTGCGCGCTCATCCTTGAGGATCTGCGCCGACTTGTAGGCCTGCGTGTCCTGCCCGGAATGACCGGACAGGCGGGGTACCGTCAGACGCAGCAGGAGCGGTGCGCGTTCCTCGCGCACCCGCGCGACCGCGCGTCGCGTCAGCTCTGCGGCCGCGGGCGGATCGCACCCATCGCCCTCCAGGATGGTCAGACCGGCAAACGAGCGCAGGTTCGCGGCGATGTTGCCACCCGGGGTCTGCAGCTGCGAGCTCACGGAAATGCCGAAGCCGTTGTCCTCGATGTAGAACAACATGGGCAGCTTCAGCGTGGTCGCGATGTTGAGCGCCGACCAGAAGCCATTGGTGGCGCACGAGGCGTCCCCGCCCAACACCACGGCAATGCTGCGCGCGTAAGAGGCATCCCGCAGCGCCTCATGCCGATAGCGAATCGCCTGCGCCCAGCCGGCGCTTGGGGTGTACTGCGTCCCCACGCCGCCACACGCCGGCAGCACGGTCGGGCCGGCGTGGCCCGGGAGATTGAACACCACTCCGATGTCGCGGCCGCCGCTGAAGGAACCGCTGCGCGCGAGCGGGCCGGCGGCAGCATCTTCCAGGCTCACGCCGAGCGCGAGCATGAGCGGACGCGAGCGGTAGTACACCGACACCCCGTCGTGCGCATCCGTGAGCTGCAGCCCGAGCAGGATCTGCGCCAGGTCATGACCGCGCGCCGAGAACTGGTAGAGCACCTTGCGCTCGGGCACGAGGCGGGTCTCTTCGATGTCGTCGAGGGCGCGCGAAGCGTGCACGAGCGAGACGACGCGCACCCAGTCGGTCGCGTGGCCGGGCGCCTCTGTTGCGCGTGAAGCGCCGGGAATCGCGGCAGGCCGTGCAGACATGGCGGGTGAGCTTATGCTCTAAGTTGTGCAATTACCTTGCTTCAATTGCCCCATTGGGCGCCCTTCTGGCAATATTATTGCGTGACCAGGACCCTCGATCGGCTCGACCGGCGGATCCTCGAAGAGCTGCAGGCGGATGCGCGCATCTCCAACCAGGAGTTGGCGAAGCGCGTCGGACTGTCGCCCGCGCCGTGCTGGCGGCGCCTGCGGCGCCTGGAGGAGGCCGGATTCATCGCCGGCTACGCGACGCTGTTGCGGGCGCCGGCGATCGGCCTGCCGATTCTCGCGTACGCCGTCGTCTCGCTCGAAAACCATCACCCGGAATCGGTGCGGCAGTTCGATCAGCTCGTGAAGGAGCGTCCCGAGGTGCTCGAATGCCACTCCATGAGCGGCGCGAATGACTACCTGCTGCGCATCGTCGCTGCCAGCATGGAAGCGTACGAGCACTTCCTCTCGACACAGCTGCTGCAGCTCGCCGCGGTGCGCTCAGTCAACACCAGTTTTGTACTGCGCACGAAGAAGTACACGACCCGGCTGCCGCTCGCCTGACGCCTGGCGCTGGCAGGCGCAATCACTGGTGTCAGCGCCGGCGAACCAGAAGGCGGAACCCGGCAGCTGTATGTCCGCGTGCTGCCACACGGCGGCCAACTCGTGCCTCGTGCGGATGGCGTCACGGGTTCTGCCCTGCGCCTTGAGCGCGGTGGCGAGTCCCTGCAGCGCCCAGCCATTCTTGGGGTGGCGCCGCAAATCCTCCCGATAGACCTGTTCCGCCGGCGCGGCCCGCCCGGCCAGCAGCAGCTGCGCGCCGAGCAGATGGCGCACGGGGAAGAACCAGTCCGCGGGTTCGTTGTACGCCAGCTTGTCTTCGGCCGCGACCGCCTGCTCGAGGAGCCTGATCGCGTCCTCGCGGTGTTGCTCGGAGGCGGCGATGCGCGCCGCCACGATCGGCTGCGCCACGCTCACCACGTCCTGCAGGGTGTTGAATCCCGCCAGTGTCTGCGGCCCAGCCGCGGCGCCGAGCTTCTGCAACTCGGCCAACGCGCCCTTCGCCTCATCGATGCGGCCCCGTGCGGCGAGCGCCACGCCGCGGGCGTAGAGATAACCGGCCGTCAGACCGCTCGCCCGCGGATCGGGCGCCAGCTGCGCAATCATCTCGTCCCACAGCCCGAAGCGCACCAGTGCGGCGTACTGCTGCGTGAGGTTCCAGCCCGAGTCGCCCATGGCGAGCATCATGTCGACCGGGACGGTCTGCACCACGCTCTGGACGGCGGCGAGTGTCTCAGCCTTGCGTCCCTCCGTGGCCGCCGAGAACGCCAGAAACGCGTAGTTGTGGGCGAGATACATGGGGTAGTAATCGGGCGCGGCGATGGCCTCGAAATACGCCCGATCGGCCGCTGCACCGCGGCGGTTCGCCTCGGCCGCCTCCTCGTAGCGCCCAACGCGCTGCATGATGTGAGCGGGCATGTGCTCGAGATGCCCGGCCGCCGGCATCATGCCGCGCAGCCGTTCGGCGGACGCCACCGCCTTGCCGGGGTCGGGTGAGGCCTCCATGACGTGGATGTAGTAGTGATTCGCGCCCGGGTGGTCGGGACTGCGTTGCAACACCGACTCGAGCCGCGCTTCGATCTCCAGCGTCCCCGCGCCCGGCTGGCCGTCGGCCGTCCACAGCTTCCAGGCGTGCACGTTCATCTGCGCCTCCGCGCACAGGGTCTGCACGTCGGGATCATTCGGGAAGTGCTCGGCCACCTGGCGCATGGCGGCGGCGTAGGCGCTGAGGATGGCGTCCGAGTCCGCCGGTGCCGGGGGCTGCGGCGCCGGATAGCGTGCCGCGAGTGCGCCGATGAGCGCCTGCTCGACCGCCGAGGCGTGCGCCGCGTTCTGCTGCGCCTGGTGCAGCGCCTCCCAGGCGACGCGCGCGCGCGGCTCCACCATCGCCGGAACGTTGTAGTTCGGGCCCACGGTGAGCGCCACGCCCCAGTAGCAGGCGGCGCACGCCGGATCGAGCTCGGCGGCCTTGGCAAAGGAGCGGGTCGACTCGTCGTGATTGAATGCCCACAGGAGGCGCATTCCCTGGTCAAAATACTGCTGGGCGGGCGCCGACGAGCTCGTCACGGCGCGGTGAAAGTCGCCCAGTCCCTGGAACAGGCGCGCCCCGCGCGCCCAGTCGGCCACCGTTGCGGGCATCGGCGGCGGGGCGTGGCTGTCATTCGCCGCTGTGTCCGCGTGCGCGGCACTCATCAGGGCCATCGTCGCCGTCATCACCGCGACCGTGACTGCGCGCTGCATGACTCCCTTAGTCCAGCCCTGTCCAGACGCTGCCAGGCGTTCGAGGAGCGCCGCAGGCCGCCAGCGGGCGCCGTGCGTCGGCGCCAGGCGGCGCATGGTCTGCACCACCTGCGCCAGACCCGACTCCTGCGCCCAGTACATCGGGCCACCCTTGTAGGCGGGAAAACCATAGCCGTTCACATACACGACGTCCACGTCGCTGGCGCGAATGGCGATGCCCTCCTCCACGATGCGCGCGCCCTCGTTCACCAGCGGGTG
>WNGJ01029190.1_pt1 | contig 18126 bp, 11 predicted proteins | sample 5400611 | NCBI WGS metagenome assembly WNGJ01 (sample SAMN13153375, study PRJNA577476) | soil metagenome | isolation source: 40 cm soil or saprolite under Garry oak tree replicate 1 | place: USA:California | collected 2016-06-15 | reverse complement strand
GAAGCGGACGAGAAGCTCGCGAATTATCGCGAGGCAAGCCGATGGTATGGCGCTTACCTCGATTCCTTCCCGACCGAGGCCGATTCGGCTCCCGTCAACTACCGGCTGGCGGACCTGCTGCTGGAGAACAAGGATTTCGACGAGGCGGCCAAACAGTATGAGCGCACGGCTTACGGATACGCGCCGCATCCACAGTCGGCAGCCGCGGGCTACGCTGCGATCTTCGCATACCGCGAGCAGCTGAAGCTCGCCGGCAAGGAGCAGCAGGACGCCGTCAAGCGCGATACGGTCGCAAGCTCGCTCAAGTTTGCCGACGCATTCCCGCAGGATGAGCACGCTGCGGCGGTTCTCGGAGCGGCCGCCGATGACATGTACGAAATGAAGAATTACAAGGCCGCCGTCGAGGCCGACCACCGCGTCATCGATAAATATCCGGGCGCGGATGCGGCAATCCGGCGTTCCGCCTGGATTGTCGTTGCGCACGCCTCGTTCGAACTCGCCGAGTACCCGCAGGCCGAGCACGCCTACGCCGAGGTGCTGAAAGTGACGCCGGAGGGCGACGAGTCGCGTGCCTCCTTCGTCGACAACCTTGCCGCCTCGATTTACAAGCAGGGTGAGCTCGCAAACGAGGCGCAGGATTATCGCGCGGCCGCCGACCACTTCCTGAGGATTCGCACAGCGGCGCCTACCTCATCTATCCGTCCGACGGCTGAGTACGAAGCGGGCGCCGCGCTAATCCGGATGCAGGACTGGCAGGGGGCGGTGGATGTGCTTGAGGCGTTTCGCACTACCTTCCCGGAGAACAAGCTGCAACTCGAGGCCACCAAGCAGATCGCCTACGCCTACCGGCAGAGTGGCCAGTTGTCGCACGCCGCCGGCGAATACGACCGCATCGCATCCCAGTCCAACGATCCGGCGTTACGCAGCGAGGCGCTGCTCGACGCGGGAGATCTCTACGCGCAATCCGATGCCCGAGATCGCGCCTTGGATGCGTACATCCGGTACGTCAAAGAGTTTCCCAAGCCTGTAGAGACGGCCGTCGAGACCCGTTTCAAGATCGCCGAAATGTACAAGGCGGCGCACGACGAGACGCTCTATCACCAGCAGCTGGAAGAAATCGTAAGCGCCGATGCGGGCGCCGGGTCGGAAAGGACCGTCCGGACCCGGACGCTTGCGGCACGTTCGGCACTGGTCCTCGCGGAGCAACTCTACGGCGATTTCGTGGTCGTGAAGCTGCGGCAACCCTTCGAGACCAGCCTGCAGGATAAGAAGCAGCGCATGAATGCCACAATCGCGGCCCTCGGCCGGCTGGTGGATTACGAAATCGACGAGGTGACGGCCGCCGCGACGTATTACATGGCCGAGACCTATTCCAATTTCAGTCGCTCACTCCTCGAGTCGGAGCAGCCGGCCGACCTGAAGCCCGAGGATGTGGAAGCGTTCAAGAACGAACTCGATGAGGCAGCGTTTCCGTTCGAGGAGAAAGCCATAAACGTACACGAGAAGAACAGCCTCAGTCGCAGGTCTCCGATAACCGGCAGTCATCGCAGAACGCCGCCACCCAGGGCGTGACCATCCCGGATGAAATGCGCGCCGACTACGGGTCGGCAGTGGGCATGCTGAAGGAGGAGCGGTACGAATCGGGCATTGCCTTGCTGCTCAAAATGACCGAGAAGATGCCTGAATTGACGGCAGCGCACATCGATCTCGGCATTGCATACGCGCGCACCGGCGACCTGGACCGTGCCGAGGCCAGCCTGAACAAGGCGCTGGAATTGGATCCAAAACAGCCTGTGGCACATAACGAACTCGGTATGGTGCAGCGGCGCAAGGGACAGTTTGTGAAGGCGCGCACGAGTTATGAGGCGGCCTTGGCACAGGCGACGGACTTCCAATATGCGCACAGGAACCTCGCAATTCTGTGCGATCTGTATCTCGGGGATTATATGTGCGCGATGGAGCATTACCAGGCGTACAGCCGGATCGTTCCGGACGACGCCGAGGTCGTCAAGTGGATTGCCGACCTTGGCAACCGAGCAAAGAAACGGGAGCAGCGATGACGAAGACAAGCCTTCACTGGATTTTGCTTGGGGTCCTTGCGCGCTCGGCATGTCCATTTTGGGCAATCAGGAAGCACCTAAAGCACTGGTCATCGTTCCCTGGAAGAGCTCGGAACTCGGCAATGGCCCCGGCGTCTCGACGTTGCTCGATGACTCGAGGCTACCCGTAGACAAGGAGGTATTCATGCGAACGCTCCGTTACTACGAAATCCGGTCGGAAACGGCGCGCCCCAGCGGTGCGACGACGGACGGGAATGCGGCAGCGCCCGCCAATGCGGCGCAAAGGAGGAAGCGATGAGTTTGACTGAACTGCTAGGGCACGTCGGTATATTCGGAGGCGCGGTGATGGTTTGCCTCGCCCTGCTTTCCGTTTTTTCGGTGGGGATGATCATAGACAAGCACCGCCGCTTCGTTTCGGCCTCGCGCCAGTCGGAAAAGTTCAAGCCCGAGTTCAAGAAGTTCCTTCAGGGGGGAGATGTCCAGGATCTGATCGAAGCCGCGCGGCCGCACCAGAGTTCCTACGTGGCGCAAGTGGTCTTGGCGGGCATCACCGAGTACGACGGGGTGCGCGAGAGCGGGCGTGATCCGGGCGCTTCGCTCGAGCTCGTCACGAGCGCACTCAGGGACTCCATGTCCGAAACGCTGATTCAGTTGAGGCAGGGGCTTGGGTTCCTTGCCACGATCGGCTCCACTGCCCCGTTTATTGGTCTTTTCGGCACCGTGGTCGGAATCATTAACGCTTTCCGAAGCATCGCGGCCACGGGGTCCGGCGGAATGTCTGTGGTTTCGGGAGGCATAGCGGAGGCCCTGGTCTCGACGGCCTTGGGTATCTTCGTCGCAATTCCGGCCGTGGTCGCCTTCAACCACTTCACGGGCAAGATTGAGACTTTCCATGTCCAGATGAATCGGGCGTCGTCCCAGCTCGTGAACCGCTTGTTCAAAGTACCGGAACTCAAGGAGCTTGACGTCGAAGTGGCGGAAGTCCAGGCGCCGATGGTCAAAAAGGGAGGGCCGGCCTATGCGACTCGGTGAACCCGGCAAGATGCAGGCGAGCATCAACATCACGCCGCTCGTCGACGTGGTGCTGGTGCTGCTGATCATCTTCATGGTGATGGCGCCGCAGATGCGCAGGGGACCGGACGTCAAGCTGCCGAACACGACGAAACCGAACTCGCAGGGCGACGAAAGAGGCCGAATCCTGGTCTCCATAGACGAGGCTGGCGGGCTGTGGATCAACAATCAACCCGTCGCGGCCGAGCATTTCGGTGAAGCCCTCAACGCCGCAGTGGGCACCGAGCCGAACCCAAGTGTCGTAATCCGCGGCGATGCAAAGCTCCATTTCGTCCAGGTCCGGGAGGCGATGCTCGCGATCGAGCAGGCCGGCTTCCGCGGGGTGGGGCTGATCGCCAAGCGCGCCGGCGCAGAAGGAAAGTGACATCATGCAGTTCAACAGCAACGATTCCAGTTCCAGTCTGCAGTCTGAAATCAACATCACGCCGCTCGTCGACGTGGTGCTGGTGCTGCTGATCATATTTATGGTCGTAGTGCCACTCCTAATGGAGGGCTACGACGTCGATATCCCTCGAGCCTCCGCCGATACGTCGGCTCAGGTCGCCGAATCCCAGTTGATCCTGAGCATCGGGTCCGCGGCGTGCCCCATCCTTGGGCCGCCGGCAGGGGAGGGGATCCCGAAGGACTGTCAGGTGACCCTAGGGGATCAAAAGATCCCCGCAACCGAATTGCCCGCGCGCGTGGCGGAGATTCTTGGCGGCCGGCCGGCGGAACAGCGCGCGCTGTTCCTAGCCGTCGACGATCGCCTCAACTACGAGGGGGTTCTACGCATCATTGATCTCGCGAAGTCGGGCGTTGCGGATTTGAAGATCGAATTTATCGCGACCAATTAAGGTGGTTGCTTGGTGACAACTATGGAAGTGAAGAATATTTCCAAAACATCCGGGGCTCCGACGGTCCGCAGCATGGCGACGAGCCTGGTGCTCCATGTCTTTGTGGTGGTCGTGCTGATGCTCATACCGGCGCAAGTGCTGCTTCGCAGCGAGGCCCCCAACAAAGAACTCGACATCGTCTTCTATCGTCCAGCGGAGATCCCAGTCAACGCACGAGCCTTTTCGCGTCCGACGCCGCCAGGGACGATTGAGGCCGGGTCCCCACGGGGGGCGCCTGCACCCGCGCTGAAACCGAAACCGAACGCCCCGTCAGGTCCAGACCTGCCTGGCAAAGCGGAACTGCCACCAGGTCCGGAGGTGGGCTTTCCAGTGGAGCCAAAGCCAGAGCCGAAGGTGGGAAAGGCCGGCATCCTGGCATTGAAGGACAAGTTCGCGAGCCTGGCACAGGACACCGTCGTGGTGCCTCTCGGAGCCGATGCGCGTCACGTTGCCGCCGATGACGTGGGCCGGCCCTCGTCACGCTCTATGTTGACGGGCAATACGCCGGGATCGAGCGGTGGCATCAACCTCGCCTCGCTGAGCCGCAGTGTGGGAGGTGGCGGAGGAGGCGGAGGCGGTGGCAACGGCGGTGGCGGTGTGGGTGGCCGCGGCAGTGGCGCTGACGGTGGCGGAGGCGCACCGACGAAGAAATACAGATCGTGTTCGATCGCTACAAGGCGTCGTTCTACCGGCTGTACAACCGGGAGCTGCGCAATAACCCAGCCCTGAAAGGCCAGATGGTTCTGCGCCTGACGATCGAGCCGGACGGCAGCGTGTCGATGTGCGCGCTGCTGTCGACTGACATGGATGCGCCGGATCTCGCCACGCAGGTCGTTGGCCGCGTCCGGACGATCAATTTCGGCGCGAAGGAGGGCGTGCAGGCCGTGACGATCGTGTACCCGATCGACTTCCTGCCCGCAGCGTGAAACTGGCGGCCGAAGCGGAATGGCACGGACGCCAGGAGGTTTGGGGGAAGCTGCAAATCTGATCGGCTAATTCTGACGCGATTTTGATAAAGGCAAAGCCACCGAAAGGTGGCGACGCAAAGTCACCGGTCTAACGGGCCCGAGGCCCCATGACGGCGGGACCGCCGAAATCCAGTCCACACTGTGGCTGCCTCGGTCCCGTTGGTGACGAAATTGGTTGGCGGGGAACGAGGGCGTAGATGACTTCTAGCGACACGAACAATGCGAGGCCGCGCGGCAGCTGGATCAGAATCCTGCTGTTCCCCTTCGCACTGTTGCTGCTGACCGCCATCCCGGCGCGGGCGCAGTCCGTCGGCGGTTGTGTCGCCAATTTCGGCGGCGTGATAGATGGCTTTCTCAACCCTGTTCTTCCCTCGCAGATCAACATCGACGGCAATTGCACGATCCGGAATTTTCCGGCGTCCAACCCGCTGACCAGCAACATCAGCTTCGTCGGCACCCTCAGGGGAGTGCTGGTCATCTTCGACAACGTCGTGTACACCGGCAACATGTCTTGCGACTCCGTTCACGAAAACAAGCTCTGGTTCGTCAACGGCTCGTCTAGCACGCTCAAGCAGAGCTGCCAGAACCTGCTGATCCCCGTCGAGAAGATCGAGAAGGCGAATCCGCCGGGCCCGCCCTTCGTCACAGTCGGCGTCCCCTTCACTTGGAAGCTGACGATCCCGGTCCTGTTCGACCCGGCCACCGGCACGGTCGTCGACTTCCAAGGGTCACCGAACGATCTGCACAGCATCAAGGTCATCGACGACCTCAACGCCACGGGCGTGGACCTCACATACGTGAGCCACACCATCACCTGGCTCGACGACGGCACGCCGGTGCCGCACACGTTCACCAACGTCGGCAACGTGCTCACGTTCGACAACATCCCCATCGTCACGGCTGGTCGGCAGTTCATCATCAACCTCACGGTCGTCCTGAACAACACCCCGGTGAACGCCCCGGGGAAGCAGTTCATCAACACCGCCAAGTGGGATTTCGGGCGGCTCATCGACGGCGTGTTCTATCAGCCCCTGCCGGGCGAGTCGGGCGTCACGCCACCGTTGACGATCGCAGCACCGGTGCTCGTGGTCACGAAGTCGGGCCCGGCGACGATGAACCTCGGACAGTGGGGCAATTTTGGCATCGACGTCCAGAACACCGGGCTCAGCGACGCCTGGAACACCAGCCTCCGTGACCTGCTCCCCCACGGCGCGACGGGCGGCATGTGCGATAAGACGCCTGAAATCCTGAGCGCGCAGGTCTTTGCGGCAGACGGCGTCACTCCCGCTCCGGGAAAGGGACCGCTTAACCAAGGCAGCGACTACTCATTGAGCTACGGCGCCGCGCCCAACTGCCAACTCGACATCACGATGCTCACGGCTGCGGGAAGGATCGGCCCGAATGAGCGGCTGATCATCCGTTACCGGACCCAGCTCGACTCCAACACGCAGAATAATGTCACGCTCACCAATGTCGCGGGCGCTATCCAGTGGTTCAATGGTGACAGCAGCAATCCCAACCGCCTGTCCTACACCCGCACTTTGACCGACGGCACGCCCGGCATCCTGGACTTTCAGGACGCCCATACCGTGACGACGGCAATTACGGGATATTTCTTCGACAAGACCGTTGCGGATCTCACGAGCGGTGTAAACCCGGCCAAAACGGCCGCGCCGGGCGACAAGCTGCGCTACACCCTGCGCTTCCGCACGACCAGTCAGGCGCTCAGCAATTTCAGCATCTTTGACGAGATGGATGCTCTCAACGCACAAGCGGATTTCGCGCCTGGCACGCTCACGCTCGTCACGTACCCGACCGGTGCCGACATCAGTGCCACTAGCAGCACAGGGGGCGCCAAAGGCACCGGTGTCATCGACATTCGAAACCTGAATGTGCCGGCCAATAGCGAGGCGCTGATCCAGTTCGACATCACACTCAAGCCGGCGATTGCTAACGGCACCATCGTCACCGACCAGGCGACTGTCCGCCTCGCCAATGGCACGGTCTTCGCCTGGAGCGATGACCCGAACGTCAACGGTACGACCGATCCGACGATTCCCGGCGGCGAAGACCCGACGCGGGTGACGATCGTGTCGGCCCCCGCCTTCCGCGTGCAGAAGACCTCAACCGACATGACCGGCGACCCGAATGTCCTAGTCGCCGGCGACAAGCTGCATTACACGATCACCGTAAAGAACATCGGCAATGCAGACGCGGCGAACGTCGTGCTGCGCGACGCGGTACCAGTGAATACAGCCTACGTCGCGGGAAGCACGACCCTGAACGGCGCCACAGTTGCGGATGTCGCGGGCTTGTCCCCGCTCGTGAACAGCATGTCGATCAACTCGCCATCTAATCCGACGCCGGGTTCGATGCCTGCGGACGCGTCCAACAGCAACGCCAACGTCGCCGCCATCACATTCGACGCGGTGGTGAACACGAATGTCCTCGACGGCACGGTCATATGTAACCAGGGCTTTGTGAGCGCCGTCGGGAACGGCATCGTCGACCAGCGATCCGATGACCCGCGCACGCCGATCCCCAATGATGCGACGTGCAACATCGTCGGCAATCATCCCTTGCTCTACGCTACGAAGCGCGCCGCTCTGTTCATCGATCAAGGTTCGCCGGGCATCGTCGATCCAGGAGATGTGCTGCGCTACACGATCACGGTACAGAATTCCGCCGCGATTCCCGCGACGGATGTGGTGTTGAAGGATTCGGTTCCGGCGAATACCACCTACGTCGCGAATTCCACGCTCCTCAACGGATTGCCTGTCGGCCAGCCCGACGGCGGCGTCGCCCCACTCGCTTCGGGCATCAACATCAGCTCATCCAACCTGACGCCACCGTTGCCGGGCCCAGGTGCAGGCACGATCTCGCCCGGCACTACGGCGGTCCTTCAGTACGACCTGCGCGTCAACCTCGGCACGCCCGCAGGCACCCTGATCAGCAACCAGGCCGTGGTGAGCGGCGCCGGGCTGCCAAACCTGCTAACCGACGGCGGTAACAATCCCGCGAGTCCACAGCCGACAGTCGTCGTGGTGGGTGCCGGCCAGCAGCTTTCGATCTCGAAGCAGGTCTCCGTCGTCGGGGGCGGCGCTGCCGTACCCGGCGCGCAGCTGGAATACCTCGTGAGCATCGTGAATAACGCCGCCGTGCCAGCCGTCAATGTTGTTATCACCGACGACCTCAACGCATCGCAGCCTGGCCAGCTCGCTTATGTGAACCTGTCCGGGACGATGAACGGTTCGGCGGCGGGCGTCAGCTTCGCCGGTTCGACGATCACGGCCAACTACGCCGCGGTCAACGGACCGCTGGCGCCGGGCGGGACCGTGGTGCTCAGGTTCCAGGCCACTCTCAACCCGAACCTTGTGCTAGGCACGACGGTCACGAACACGGGCGTGGTCGCCTGGAACAACCCCACCCAGACGGTAAGCGCCAGTGTCTCGATCGTCGTCGGCAGCATCCCCGGCTTCGCCGTGTTGAACGGGGCAGCCTGGCACGACGCCAACTTCGACGATCTCCGGGATTCCAGCGAGCGGGCGCTGGCTGGCTGGACGGTGGAGCTGTACCGCAATAGCCAGCTGTGGCAATCAGTACTGACGGACGCAAACGGCATCTATCGCATCATCGGCGTCGAGCCGAACGACCTGACCGGCGTTCATGCTGGGCCGCGCTGTCTCGCCGTTCACGAACGGAATGCAGCGGATCACGGACATCGTCGTGCGGTCCGGCGCCAATCTGCAGGGCCTGAACCTGCCGATCCATCCGAACGGCGTTACCTACAACTCGATGTCGCGCACGCCGATTTTGGGCGCCACGCTCACGATGCTGGGAGCCGGCACTCCGCTCCCGGCGAGTTGCTTTGATGATCCGGCTCAGCAGAACCAGATTACCCTAGCGGCCGGTTACTACCGCTTCGACATCAACTTCTCGGATCCCGCCTGCCCCTCCGGCGGCAGGTATCTCATCCAGGTGACCGCCCCGGGGGCGAGCTATGTGGCGGGTGAGTCGAAGCTCATTCCGGCGACTTCGGATGCGGCGACCGCTCCCTTCTCGGTACCGGCGTGCCCGGGAACCGCCAACGATGCGCTGCCTGCCGTTCCATACTGCGAGGTACAGGCTTCGGAGTTTGCGCCGCCGCCGCCGGCATCCGTGGCGTCGCGGAGCACCGGGACGCGCTACTACCTGAATTTGGGCTTGGATGGCAGCCAGGTGCCAGGTTCGAGCCAGATCTTCAACAACCACATCGCGCTCGATCCGCAACTCAGCGGCTCCATCGCGATCACCAAAACGACGCCGCTGCGCAGCGTGACCCGCGGCCAATTAGTTCCGTACGTGATCACCGTGAGTAACCTCGTCAGTCTGCAGCTCACGGGTGTGAGCATCGTGGATCGCATGCCTGCCGGATTCACGTACGTCAAGGGCTCTGCACTTCTCGATGGCGTCCCGACCCAGCCGTCGGTGACCAGTCTAGTGCTCAACTGGAACGGCCTGACCTTTGCGCCCAGCCAGGTGCGCACGCTGAAACTGCTGCTCGCGGTGGGTGTCGGCGTCACCGAGGGCCAGTACGTGAACCGCGCGCAGGCGGTGAATAGTCTTTCCGGCAGCGCTTTGTCGGATGAAGTCACTGCCACATCACCTGTGCAATCACTCCGGATGAGGACCGCGGCAGCAATTTCGTGCTGAAACTCGACGACAGGACCCTGCCGAGCGGCTTCCGGATGTCGACTGACCAGGTGCAGATCAAGCGCGCCACGCGCGGCAAGGCCCTGCGCATCAATTTCGGCGCGTCGATATACAGGGTGGTTGCCATCGACCTCTCAGATGCGGCGTACGAACCGGGTACGACCGAAATCCGCGTTCAGTGGCGGCCACGCCTCAACGTACTCCTCGAGGAACTGCGCAAAGCACCGGCGGTGCTGCGTCTCTCCTACATCGCCGACACGGAGGATGCGGCACTAGTCGAACGGCGCGTGCAAGCGTTTAAGCAGCAGGTGGCCGAAGCATGGGATGCGAAGAAAGACAGCTATCTGCTGACCATTGAGCCTGAGGTCTTTTGGCGCCGTGGCGGCCCGCCCAAACGGCTCGACGTACGTGTGCCGGGGAGCAGGTGAGCCGTATGAGCAAGAAGCGCCATCTACTGCTGATCCTTGGATTCCCGATCATGACCGCCTCTCTGGCCGCCGCTCAGGTCAACACCGCCAAGCCCGGCGAGCCGGTAGAGCGGCATCTGTCCAGCGACCAGACCTTTCGGCAATGGTCGCACGACTCGAATCAGACCGATGAAACCAAGGTCATCAAGGTCTGCCGGGTGGAAACCGTTTGCAAAATGCGATATCGGGAAGGCCAAACGCCGCGGACGCGCGTCAGGAACCTCGTCGTGCCACTGCGGTACGAGGACGAGAACATTCCCATTTCTGATGCCTTCACCAAACAGGTCCGGCAGGCATTCAACAACCTGCGTGACAAGCAGGGCGTGAAGGTCCGGTTCATCGGCTACACGGACGATGCGCCACTGACGGGCCGCGACGAGAGCACCTACGGAGACCTCCTGTCGCTGTCGAAGGCCAGAGCGCACCGCGTCGCATTGGCCATGCAGGAAATTCTGGAATTGCCCGCCTCGGCGATCGAAAGCGACGGTCGCGGGGCCTCTCACCCGCTTGCCTCAAACGAAACGGTGCAGGGACGAATGTTGAATCGTCGCATCGAGGTGGAATTCTGGTACGACGATCCTCTCCAAGAGTTACCGGACGAGCCGCAACTATGCCCGGACAATGTCGAGGAAACGGTGACCAGGGTTTACGATCCTCCCTGGGGCAGCATTCCACCCCTCGAGTTCGCGAACGGCCAGCCGATCATTCCGCCCGGCTACGCGGAAAACTTGCGTCGCGCACTGACGGACATCTCGGATCGGACCAACGCGCGAGTGCGGTTTATAGGTTACACGAAGAACGAGCCACTCGACCGCCGCACCGCGTCCGTGTATGGCGACGACATCGGGCTTTCCGCGGCGCGGGCTCGCCGCGCTATGGATATCCTCATGCAAGACCCGCTGTGGTCGACTGCCCGGGCCGAGCACGAAGGACGCGGCTACGTCCAGTCTGACGACGTCGTGAACGCCGGCTTCATCCAGGGCAAGGAGTCGTTCGTGCGGGTGCAGGTCGTGTACGACGAACAGTTGCCGTTGGACAACTACGAGGGTGTAGATATTACGCGTCTGACCCAGGAGATTAGTCCGAAGAGTCCGTACGAGCTGAACGTGATGCACATCACCGTCGATGGTAAGCCGATCGATGACCCAGACCGCAGCTCTTCCGACATCCAGCGCTGCACCGACGTCGCGCTCGACAACGCCAGTATCCACTTCCGCTTCGACAATCTGGAGTCGCGGCGGCGGCTCGGCGTCGCGGCGAATCCAGTCGCCGTGGCCGTGAGCGACCGTATTGCATCGGTCGTGTATTTCCGGATGTACAGCAACTATGCGAGCTTCATCAAGCGTGCTGAAATCCGAATATTCGAGCAGCCGGAGTCCCTGCAAGCCGTGCCCCTCGAGATCATCGCGGTCGACGACGTGGGTCTTGCGGAATGGCATCCGACAGCAGAAATGCTCGTGGGCCCAGCACGCGAACTCAAGTACCTGCTGCGCGCCTATGACTCGAAGGGTAATTTCGACGAAACGGACGCGCGGCCGCTGCGGCTGTACCGCGTGTCATCGCCTGAAGACGTCGTGATCTCCGACGGGCCGTCAGCGCGCGAACTGCTGGCCGCCTACGGTGAGAACAACCTGGCGCACCAGCAGATTCCGCTCGGCAGCGGCACGGTGAAGGTGCAGGGCAGCGGCATACCAACTGGCCACACCGTTTGGGTAGCCGGGCACCAGATTCCGGTCGACCCGCAGGGCAACTTCGCCGCGGAGGAGATCCTTCCGACCGGCACGCATACAGTCGAAGTCGGGGTCCTCGACGATGCGGGCAACGGCTCTTTGTTTCTTCGCGATCTGGAGTTCAAGCGCACGGACCTGTTCTACGTCGGTGTTGCCGACCTGACTGTGTCCAAAAACAGTGCCAGCGGGTCGGCAAAACTGCTGGAAGGCGACAACGCTCCGCAGCCCTACGATTCTGCCCTGGATGGCCGGCTGGCGTTCTACGTGAACGGCAAGGTGCGTCAGAACTTGCGGTTGACGGCCAGCGCGGATACCCGTGAAGGCCCGGTGAAGGACCTGTTCACTAACTTCCTGGACAAGTCGCCCGATTCGTTATTCCGGCGCATCGATCCCGACTATTATTACCCCTCGTTCGGCGACGACGGTGTCGTGGAAGAAATGGCGCCGACCTTAGGCAAGTTCTATGCCAAAGTGAGCCGTGGCCAGGATTACGGGATGTGGGGCAATTTCAAGGTCGGCTACCTGGATAACGAGCTGGCCCATGTCGACCGCGGCCTGTACGGAGCCAACGCGCACTACGGATCCGAACTCATCACCCGCTTCGGCGAGCGACGGATCACGGTGGATGGATTCGCCGCAGAACCGGGAACGATGCCGAGCTATGAGGAATTCCGCGGGACGGGCGGATCGCTTTACTTCCTGCACCACCAGGACATTCTGACAGGCTCTGAGCGCGTGCGCGTCGAAATCCGCGACAAGGCCTCTGGCATCGTCACGGGGGTCGTCAACCTGCAGCCCAACACGGATTACGACATTGATTACCTGCAGGGCCGGCTGCTGCTTTCCCAGCCGCTCTCGTCGACCGCTAACGACAACCTGCTGGTACGCAACAGCGGCTTGAGCGGTAACGAGGCCTATCTGGTGGTGCGTTATGAGTACACGCCAGGTTTCGACAAGCTGGACCAAGTCGCGGTCGGCGGTCAGGGCGATTACTGGTTCAACGACCACGTGCGGCTTGGCCTGACGGCCGATTCCAACAAGGGGGACGCCACCAGCAACCTCGGCGCCGCAGACCTGACTTTGCGCAAGAGCACCGATTCCTGGTTCAAGGTGCAGACGGGCCGTAGCATGGGTCTCCTCTCCCCCTCGCTGCGATCCGATGATGGCGGATTCGGGTTCCATGGCCCTGATGACGGGTCGTTCACCGGCGCTAAGGCGGGTGCTTACCGCGCCGACCTGAGCGTCGGGCTCGGCGACTTCTTCGAGGGTCACCACGGTCGCTTCACTTTCTATAAGCAGAGCCTCGACGCTGGTTATTCGGCGCCGGGACAGGCGACCATCAAGGACACCCAGCAATATGGCGGCACGTTCACGATGCCGGTGACAAGCCGCCTGAGCCTGGTGGCCAAGGGCGATCAGAGGATCGAGGACCAGGGGCTCGAGACCCGTGCGATGGAAATGGATGCGAGCTATAAGCTGACCGACAAATGGAGCGTCAGCACCGGCGTGCGCAATGATCTGCGCGAGGACCGTTCGCCGGTTGTTCCCCTGACCCAAGTGCAGGGCGAGCGCACGGATGCCGTCGCCCAGGTGAAGTTCGCTCCCGGCGACTCCTGGAGCGCCTATGGCTTCGTCCAGGACACAGTTGCGGCAAGCGGCGGCCGTGAACATAACGATCGCATCGGCGCGGGCGGCTCCTATCGCCTGACGAAGCGCTTTCGGATCGACGGGGAAGCTTCCGACGGGCAACTCGGGCCCGGAGGAAAGTTCGGCACCAGCTTTTTCTTTTCCGAGCGGACTAATCTTTACCTGAACTATTCGCTGGAAAACGAGCGGACGGACAACGGCCTGCTACTCCGGGGCAGCCAGGGTAGCCTGGTCTCGGGCGCGAAGACGCGGCTCTCTGACAGCTCCAGCGTCTACGTCGAGGAGCGTTACCAGAATGGCGCATCCCTGGCCGGCCTCACTCACGCCACCGGAATCAACCTCACGGCGAAAGAGCGCTGGAATTTCGGCAGCAGTGTGGAGATCGGCAAGCTGCGCGACTCGCAGACCGGCGCTGAGACCGATCGCAAGGCGGCCGGGATCCGCATGGGCTACGGCCGGGATAAGATACAGTTCTCGAGCGCAATCGAGTACCGTCGGGACAACGCGGAACAACTCGATCTGACGCATACTGAAATCACCACGTGGCTGTTTCGCAACAACTTCAAATTCCAACTGACGCCCGACTGGCGCGTGATCGGCAAACTGGACCACTCGGTCAGTGATAGCTCGCTCGGCGCGTTCTATGCCGGCGGCTACACTGAGGCCGTGGTCGGCTATGGGTACCGTCCGGTGCGGAACGACCGGCTGAACGTTCTGGCCAAGTACACGTATTTCTATAATGTCCCGACCACGGATCAAGTGGGATTCCAGAACACCGCGGCCGAGTTCCTTCAGAAGAGCCACATCGCGGCACTCGATGTCACCTACGACCTCACGGCGAATTGGTCCCTCGGAGGCAAGTACGCCTACCGCCTGGGACAGGAAAGCCTGGATCGCGTGCACCCGAATTTCTTCAGCAACCCCGCGCGGCTCGCGGTTTTGCGCGTGGACCGGCGGTTCCTCAGGTACTGGGAGGGCCTGGCCGAGGTGCGAACGCTTGACCTCCCGGATCTAAGTCAACGCCGCCGTGGCGCGCTGGCCGCGATCTATCATCGCATTGGCAAGAACCTGAAGGCTGGCGTCGGCTACAATTTCACCGACTTCTCCGACGACCTGACCGATCTGAAGTATAACCACAGAGGCATATTTCTTAATCTCATCGGGACCATGTGACGCACGGGTGGCTTCGATCTTGTCCAGGGTGCAGAAGAGAGCTTTGGATCGGTCCACTTCGGCGCCACAGCAGAACTCACTCGGGTCCCAGCAGTCGATGTCTGGCAAGAGTACGGCGGAGAGTTACCAAGATCAGACTAACCGGCCGACAGAGGAACAACGACAATAGCTACAACACAAAAGCCGCAGAAACCATTCGCGCACAGTACTAGCTGCAGCTAGTAATCGCGTTCATAGAGTTTGACGATGAAAGGCACGTTTCTAAGTGCTTTTGGGTTGGGCGGTCGCAGGAGGCACTGTCTCGCTGACCGGGCACGCGTTCGTTTAGTTGGCAGAGATCACCGAAATTCGGTATTTAATCCAAAATGGACAAATTAAACTGCTAGCCGGCCCACGGAAACTTAGTATCGATTTTAGATTCGGAGTCAATACGATACTAAACGAGGTTATTCAACGGACGGGTGTGCAACCAGCTACACAATAGCTGTCTGCGTCACAGGGGTGGAATTCGGGATCGATTTCAGGCCTCGCTGTTTTGGGTACAGGATTGGGTACAGGTAAAAGTATGAAAGCTGGGCGGGTACCTTCGGAAGCGACACCAGGCAAACGAGATATCGTTTTTGACCTAACCTCTCATAACCCGAAGGTCGCACCGCTGGCTCCGGCTTTTCAATTTTGGGCGCAATCGCGAGATTTTTTATTGCACATGTTCGGAGCTGACTTGCACCGGGCGCCGCCAGACTAGAGCGAGCGCAGGAAGTTGATGATGTCTTGCTGCTCTGGAGCAGTCAGCCTGTGGAAACCGTCGATGACCTTATTGGCCTGGCTACCGCGGCTGCTGTGAGCTTCGATAGCCTCCAGCAGATTGCTTGTCCGTCCGTCATGGAGGAAAAAGACGCGTTGCCCGACACCCTAAACAAAACTGCTGGCGGCTTCCCGCACCTCTCTACTACCCGGAGAATTCCTACAGTGAGCCTGATCTCATGGGCTTTGATGGTTCCCCGTCATACAGCTGGCCGAGGGCATCCCGCAGCGAGATCACGACGGGCTTATCATGCTCGCCATGGAACACCAACTCCAGGTCACCGCTGTTTTCAACCTCTGCATGGAACTCTCCGAATTGATTTGTGATCGCCTGGACGACGCGACCGCGCAGGTTGGAAACCATGATCGGCACGTCACGTCCCACGATCTCCGGGTGCTGTAAACGCAACAATTGTCCGGTAACCACGACGTTCCTGTCGCCGCGCTGGACTTTGATCTGCAAATTAATCTGAAAAGGATCCGCACGGTAGAGCATTTGTCTTGTTCCGGAGCCAGCCGATCGAACACCTTCCATGGCGGGCTGCAGGAAACTATCGAACAGCACTTCGACTAAGCTGCTTGCCGGCTTTCGCTGTACTGCCCATTCCGATCCGGCAAACGCCGCTTTGACGATTCGAACTGCCTCCTGCGGCGGCTGGTAACTCGCTTCCGCTGCCGCCCACTGCCGCACTCGCTGCCATCGTGAAACAGTTTTCGCGCAGCGCTTGCATCCGTCTTGCAGGTGCTTTTCCATCGCGAGCCTCCGGCTCGCGGGAACCACCTGGCTCACAAAATCGATCCCATCCTCCGTCGTAAAGTGCTTCATCTGTAAGTCCCCCATCAGCCTTTCGTAAGCCGGCTTCCCAGCGGCCGGTGGAACTAAACCTCGCCCATTAAATAAGGGAATCTGGGGGCTGGAAAAATATAGGCAGGCGCGAACTAACCAACGCTTTATTTGTCAGTTACTTTGCCGATTTTGAGTGACTTTGCCGACAAGTCGGTCCAGGTGGGCGTGGATGGAACGATGGCGACAGAGGCTGCACTCAATAGATCTATCTACGGGCGATGGATAGCTTGGGGGCCAGGCCGATCCCAGGCACACAAGGAGCCTTCAGCCCATTCTTCTCCCCCGCTGGCCAATGACTGAGGTTTTTCGCAGGCGGAAAGCTGAGGAAGGCTTCGGTGGGCGGCGGAGCGGTAGTGACCCTGGCCGATGCTGCGCTCCCTCACGGTGCGGCTTGGTACCGAAGCCGCCAGTTGCTGTTCGACAACCTCGCGCAAGGTGCTGTAGCTGACAGCGCCACTCAAGAAGTGACCATTGACGAAAAAGGCGGGCGTACCGGTTAGTCCAAGACGCCGTGCCTGGGCGAAATCCTTCCGCACGCCCGCGGCTTGCTCGCCTGCATCCAAGCACTGGTCGAAGCTTGCGGCGTCGAGCTTGAGCGTACGCGCGTGCTCTTTCAGCTGCGCCAACTCCAGTTGGTGGTCGTTGAAGTGCATTGGCAGCGGGAAGTCCTTAAAGGCCAGGGCTACCTTGCCCGCGTATTCTTGCTCGAGTTTCTTGAGCTCCGGATGGATTTGCTGGCAGTAGGGGCATTCGTAATCCGCGAACTCGACGATCAGAACCGGAGCGTCCTCGGGGCCGCGCCTCGGAGCGTTGTCAAGCGCCACCTCGGCTTCGGGCGGGGTTAGGGCGATGCGCACGTTTGCCCGGCTGCGCAGCGATTGAATGAAAGCGTCGCGAGCTTTGGCTAGACGCTGCTGACGAAGCGTGGCCACGATCTTCTCGCGTACGGCCGCGAACGGCTCGTTGGTGTGCATGGCCTCGTAAAAGACCTCGAGCTGAAGCTCGGTGGGGTCTTTGACCTGGCTCGTCACCTCACGCTGGAGCAATTGGTCCACAGTGAGATGCTTGCGACTAGCTTCGGTTTCGAGTAATTGCTCCTCGATGAGCTGATCGAGGGCTTCGCGCTCGGCCGCATAGTACTGATAGCGGGCCTGAAGCAACTTCGCCGCCTGTTTTTGCCCGAGCTCCGCGCGGGTCAGTTTATCCCCGCCGATTTCAGCTACTACTTCCGCCCCGTTTTCCTGGGCGCGAACCTGCCTAGCGAACGCGGCGAGCAAAATACCCAGGGCCAATCCGATCAGCATACGCAAGGTCACCATTGAGTCCTCCCTTGTAATCTTGCTGTTTGACATCAAGTTGCGCTAGGGACGGTGAACCGCCGTCTGGCGCACTACGAGGAGCGTCGCCGGACATACACGGGCCTTTCATCGGGCCACTCCGCGCCCGCCCAAGTCACCTCGGCTATCGCCGCTTCCACATCGTGATGGCGCCACCCTGGCCGCCGCTCAGGGCGACGATCTCAGGGCATCCGTCGTGATCCACATCTGCCAGAGTGACGGAGTGAACTACCGATAAGCCCCTGCTCGGGAGCCCGCTCTCCGGAACGAGGGACCAGCCCCCTTTGCCATCACCCCTGAACCAAAAGAGGCCATACCCGTCCTGGACGTCCCCGGAGATGTTTCCCGCGGCGACAACGTCGAGATTGCCATCTCCGTCGAGATCTCCGAGCGCGACCCCGGCGGAGGTGAATTTTAGGAGTTTCAACCCGGCAGACGACGCTTTCCAACCACCACGG